>Ga0182027_10000191_pt1 | contig 101412 bp, 75 predicted proteins | sample 712E1DmetaG_FD_121300 | JGI IMG/M metagenome (GOLD analysis project Ga0182027, IMG submission 121300) | Permafrost microbial communities from Stordalen Mire, Sweden - 712E1D metaG (Illumina Assembly) | ecosystem: Environmental > Terrestrial > Soil > Wetlands > Permafrost | place: Sweden...
ACCCATCCGTAATTCTGGTCCGGCCCGATACCAGCAATCACCCTTGGGGCATCGTAACCCGCAAGGTGAGAGGAGGCGCTCGCCACGCCGGTCATTGCCAGGTCCGTGGTACCCAGCACCCCGGTCCCAAGATTGGATTGGGTTACTTTTTGAAGCCGGCCGTTTGCGTCGTAGGTGTAATTAAAAACGTTACTCGTCGTCGTGATCTTGGAGATCAGGCCCCCGTTCGTGCGGACCACGTCCTGGATCCCGCCTTGAGCCCCTAAAGCGGCGAACTGTTCCGGATTTAAATACGGAGCACCGGAGATAACCGGCAGGGTCACTTCCTGCGAGTTCGTATCGAGTGTGATCGTCACTATCGCGGGAAGGCTTTCATCGCCCATACTATCCTTGGCCGTGATCGATAAGGAATTTTCACCCTCCGCTAAGGCATACCCGGGTACGGACCATGTCGTCTCGGCATTCACCCCAACCACTAGCTGCCCGTTGATCCAGATCCCTGTATTCGCCGGTTTCGTTCCGCTGAGTGGTACCTGAGTCTGGTTGGTCAAAAAGGAAACGGGGCCATCTACACCGGGGGCCCCAAACTCAGCGCCGTCGCCCCACCATTCGGTTAAATCAAAATTATCAAACGAATGTTCCTGGAACGCATTCCCCGAATAGATCCCGATTTTTCCGTCCCCGACCGAAGCGTCTGTGACGCTCAAAACAAAACGATCATCAAAATAAAAAGACAACAGGTCCTGAGGATTCCTCCGAAGCGCGATCGAATGGGTCGTGTTGTCGGAGATCGAGGGGGCATTCGCTTCCGCGAGCACGCTACTCACCCCGCCCGCGACATGGATGATCCGGTATTTATTGTGCAGGCGGTCATATTGCGCATAATAATAATTGTTATCATCCACCCACGATATGACCAGCCCCCGATCGGCATCGATCGCGGGAGTCTGGAAATCAAAATCGGCCCTCAGAACAAAATCCCTTGTCGGAACAATATGCGGCATGGCCGCGATACTGTTCACATTCACGCCCGAAGCATTAATCAATTTGCCGCCCGAAACATTCCAGTTCCCCAGAAGATTCGTCCAGCCCAGCATCGCGTAATCCTCCTTGAAATCCATCTTGTACTCGGCCTTCCCCTTGACGCCGGGACGCGGAGGCGTGTAACTAACGGTCCCCGGAGAAAATTGGCTTTCCGTTCCCATTGAGTCACTGCAAGTCACAGCGTAATAAGATGTGACTCCCACTGTTAGATTGGAAATCGTGTAAGTCAACGCATTCCCAGCATCAAATTTTTCGGTATAAACTCCATCTGCCAAGCCCTTATAAAGAGTGTATTTGACGACATTGGTGCCGCTCAAGCTCGCGGTCCACGCGAACGTAGCGGACGCGTTCGTCAAAGACGCCTCGACCGGTAAAGAAGCTTGCTGGGCCGCATGCTGAGCGAGGGCCCGGGTCCAAGCATCCGTCGTCGAGGAACCCGCCGTTTGGGAAGCACCATTCGTCCCGAAGGTTCCGTCCCCCAAACGAGCTCCCCGGAACGACTGATTCAATCCCTGATCCATCGATACTTGGAACGAAAAAGAATAAGGCTGAGTCATTGCGGACTTCGAAAAGTTCGTGAGTGTTTGCCAGGACGTGAAATTCGTCGTACCCTGAACTTCGAATTCACCCGGCGTCATATCCGGTGTGATATTCATCGTTACTTTCGCATTCTTGGAATCCGGCGAAGCCAGAATGCTCATCGTGATCTCGGCCAAGGCATTCCCGCTGCTTTGCCCCAGGATCAGGACGATCATCAAATAGGCCTTGAATTTTTGCCACCAAGACGACTCTGGGTTTCGAAGTTCCGAACGCATGGACGTTTTCGGAGAAATCCTCAGATAAGCAGGCGGAGACTTCATCTGTTTTCCGCTTTGAAGACTAGGCCTCTGTCCAGAACGCGCCGGCAAGGGAACCCTGTCACCTTCCGCGTGAGTCACAAATTGTTCCGGCATGCGTGCCTCAGAGCGATGGGCCGCAACAGGTGCGTTTCGGAGTTCACTCCTGAGAACAGCGTCAAGATAGTTCGCTCCGCGCAGGTCATATTTACGAAGCTCCGGTATCGAAAGACGGTCAGGCCCCTCCGCGGGCACCATGGAAGTCTTCAGATCCGGAACCCGGCCGAGGGTCATGATCTCCTGATAGTGCTGCTCCGTGTCGAGCTTGCCGATCCTCGGCTGAATGCTTGCGTAGGAAAATCCTTCTTCCCGCAACCGTTCCTCAAGTCCTTCGGAATGGAAACCTCCCGCAATGAGCACCGTTTTTTTGGCTTTCACCGAACGCAAGGTCTTGAGCATGCTGTCGAAGAGGACCTGCTCCCGGGAGCAGGCCGTCCGATAAAAATCAAGGGCCTGACGGAATACCGTGAGGATCTCCGCTGGCACGATTTCCCCGGACTGCGGATCCAAACGTTTCCGGAGGGTGTCCGGCCGAAGGTCCGCCCCCAGCTTTTGTGCTTCGAGGTATTCCTTACGATCGAGCTCCAGGAACAGCAATTTTCGCAAGAGAAGATAGTTATGGAAAACTTTCATGAGTTCTTTTTCCCGAACGGTTGCGGCAAGATGGTCGACGATGCGATGATTCAGGCGGTCCGATTCCTCATCCATTAGTTTCGCGTCTAGTTCCTGGCCCAGGATGAGACGGGCGATGCGCTTGGCGAGGACAGGATATTTTTCAAAACTAAAACCCTTCGGATGATACGCGGCATAAAAATTTTCGAAGAAGGCCCGCACATCCGTCGACGTCAAAACCTCTCCGGAAGCGAGAAGATACTTTAGTTTGGCCTGATCGGAATAAGCCGTGTTTTTTTCACGCGCCCCGGCGCCCTTCGAAGCCGCAAACCCTCGGAGCCAGGCAAGCAAGGCCTCTTTTTCACGTTCGCTTTGACGCTCTAGGGCGTCCGTCCTGTTCTCTTCAAGATGACGGAGTGCGAAAAAACGCACCATTTGAGGATATTCGATCTGGTTCCACGGGTCGGAGAGATCCAGGTGAAGGAAGCGTTTTGAGAACGATGCAAGCAGATCATAATAAAGCGTCACATCGCGGCGCGCATCGAGGTGCGCTTGCCATTCCCGGTAAAAACGGTACAGGTCGGGATTCAGATCGCGGGAGGCTTTCGTGGCAATTATCTTTTTCATCACATCAAGGAAAACGCCGATGGGGGCCTTCCTCCCGAAGACCGAGCGCAACTGCTGTATGTTTTGGACGTAGAGTCCGGGGTTTTCAACGCCAAAGGCCGGCGTGTCTTTTTCGTGGTCCAAAAGATAAAGGCCCGCACCGCCGACATATCCTTTGCTCATCAGGCGCTCTGCGAATTTTTTGTTTTCCGAACGGTCGCTTTGAAAAGCAAGAAGGCCCTTCGGTAAAGGTCCGTTAAACGCCCCCTCAAGAAACAGTGCGTCCAGACCGTACTCTAATTTTAAGTACCGCAGGATTTTTTCAATACTTTCCTGCGCGCCGGACTGCGCGTGGGCATCCTGGATAAGAATAACACTCGAGAGACCACCGGCGTGACTGTCGCGAAGAATCCCCAAACTCGGAGGGATTTTAAGATCTTGAATGAACCGCGACGAATTCCACCCGGCGATTTCGACGCCGGACGCAGGGGCGCCCCAAACGCTTTCCGCCGTGAGAAAGCAAACCAAAGTGGCCGTCGCGAGCACTTTGAGTCCAATTTTCATTTTATCTCCCTCTACAAACTTATTTTCTTAGCCCTTTTAAAACTAATATGAAAGCTGCAATAAATGTACCATGTAGCACGAAAACTTCAAGGGTCAAAGGCCAATTTGCTTCAATGAAATGACTCATAATGGCACACTACAGATAAAAAAACTGTACCCTTTACCTCTAATCTGAGAACACAGCTTGGTTTTGATTTCGTTTTCCGCCCTTGCGAGGACATCATAGTTGTTTGATCTTTGCATAATTGTGAGTGCAATCTAGTGCATTATTGGTCTTATTGTGCAAATTAAAACAAAATAGGAAAACCTTGTCAACAACTATTTTTGAGCCTGGATTTCGCGAGGAAAGGGAATACCCCGGAAGGCACTCCTAAATAAAACTCAGGAAGGGGAACTTCGGGCTTACTTCGAAGAAAAAAACGGACTGTGCTTCAAACGAAACTCTTTTCGATAACTTTCAAAAAATCATCCAGCTCGAAGGGCTTTAGGATGAAGTCTTTCACGCCTATTTTTTTAGCCTTGTCCACGGCCGCGCGATCATCATAGGCGGAAAGAATAATTTCCGGGATCATTTCTTTTCCGGCGGCCTTGCGAACTTTGCGCATTGCCATGAGGGTTTCCAGGCCGTCCATCCCCGGCATACGCATGTCGGTCAAAGCCAGGTCGAAATCCTGCTTTTCAAGCAAGTCTACGGCCTCGCGGCCGCTCGAGGTCACGGTTACCGAGTAGCCGGCCCGGCCGAGCAGTATCTTGATGGATTCCCGGACCAAAATGTCATCGTCCACCGCAAGAATTTTTTTAAACTTTCCGGCTAACGTTGAGCGGCCTGACTCGATAAGATCGTGGATATCTTCCGGATGGAACCGGTAAATTCCGCCGAGCCGGATCGTCTTGAGTATCCCTTCGTTGATCCAATAATAAACAGTCCGCCGCGAAACGTTAAGTTTTTTCATCAGATCTTGTACTTTTAAAAGCTGGTCGTTCACGCGATCCCCCTCAACAAAAGCTATCCCTGATTGGCACGGAAGTTTTCAAGTCGGTTTCTTCGAGTGGAGTTTAATGGAATTCCTTCACGGGAATCAAGGGAAATCGCCGTTTTCATCAAGGCGGTCAGCGACGCGGATTCTTCTTCTTAGGGACCCGTTTTCTTTCTTTAGGCAGACGCACAATGACAACGGTTCCCTGCCCGGCCTCGCTCTCAATACTGATCGAACCCCCATGGAAATCAACGATCTGCCGGCAAACGGAAAGTCCCAGACCGGTGCCTTTTGCCTTGGTGGTAAAGAACGGATCGAATGCTTTCTCAAGAGTCTCTTGATCCATCCCGGTGCCGCTATCTTCAATGGCCACTTTGATAAATTCATCTTCATTTTCAGCAGCAACTTTGACTTTGGCTTTATCTTTGCCTTTTCCTTTCTTGGATGGAGCGGCATCGCACGCATTATTCAATATGTTATTAAGAATCTCCTTGATTTGAACGGGATCGGCTTCGATCGATATGTTTTTAAGAGAATCGAGGTTTTTGATGATCGATATATATTTGATCCGTTTATCTTCGATGAAAGCGATCGATTCTTCGAGAATATCGATGATATTGACTCTTTCGTAATGGGGCGGCCTGATGCGTGAATAGGAAAGCAGGTTATTGATGATCTGATCGCTTTCAACAAGCATCTTATCAATATGGCCGAGGGGCTTGTCGATATCCGGATGGATTACTATTCTTCTGATATTATAAACGGCGATGCCTATCGCGGCTAAGGGATTCCGCAGTTCATGCGCGACGGTGGTCGCCAACACTCCGATATCCGAAAGACGCTTTGTTTTCTCCAATTCCATCTGCGCTTTGACCAGCTCTCTTGTCCTTTCTTCAACAAGTCTTTCGAAGGCCTCTTTATCGCGCTTCAGGATTTCTTCGGCGCGCTTGCGCTCGAGAGCGTAGAGAAGGCTGCGGATCAAACCATTGAGCGTGAGCCGCCCCTTGACCAGAAAATCACTGGCCTGGTGTTTCAAAGCCTCCAGGCCCATTTCCTCGTCTTCGAGGCCGGTAAGCACCACCACGGGAGGACTGCCGGGCCTACCCGTGATCTTTTTTAAACCGTCCAGCCCGGAGCTGTCCGGAAGGTCAAGATCCAAGAGAATAATGTCGAAAGACTCTGTTCCCAGAATTTTTAGGGCTTCTTCAAGGCGGACGGCATGACGGATCCCGAAAGAAGGAACCGAGGATTCCTTTAACAGCAGCGCTGCGAGCTTGAAGTCGGCGAGGCTGTCTTCAATAATGAGGACATCCATATGTTTTTTTTCCATAATCTCAAAACGCCTTTATGAACATGGGTCTATAAGTCCTTACGGCCCTTGAACGCTCCGCCTTTCTATGTCATCTTCTCCGATCCGGGTAATCTTTTTTTTATTATGAGATTGCCTCAATTTCTCTCAATCCCCTTGGCAAAGTGAAAAGGAATCGGCTCCCTTTTCCGGTCTCACTCTCGATCCAGATCCTTCCTTTGTGAAGCTCGATGATGTCCTTAGTAATGGCGAGGCCCAAGCCCGTCCCTTCTTTTTTTTCGGCGGTAATGCGCTCAAATTTATCAAATATTTTTTTAAAATATTCTTTAGGAATCCCCGGACCTGTATCGGCGATCTCAAAACAAACTTCTCCATCACTCCCCGAGATCTTCACGGTGATCTTTCCGCCGTCCGGTGTATATTTGATCGCATTGTTTAAAAGGTTGATGACCACCTGGCTCAACTTATCCCGATCCGCCCAAAGCGTGCCGATATCCGGTGGAATATTTTTTTGAAGGGTCATCCGTTTCCTGGAAATTTGGCTTAGGTAAGGAATTAACAATTCATTCATGAAGGAGGGGATGTCGATTGTCCCACGATTGATCTCCACCCGGCCGGCTTCTATCTTGGAAATATCCAAAAGATCACTGAGTAAACGGAGAAGTCTGTCGATATTTTTCCTCGCAAGACCCAGGTATTCTCTTTGCTCCGCGGTCGTTTCTCCCAGAACACCCTCGAGGGCCAGATCCATAGATTCCCGGATGATGGCGAGAGGATTTCTGATCTCATGGGAGATATTCGCCACAAAAGCCGACTTCCGCTCACTCAATTCTTTGAGTTTTTGATTAGCCGTCTGCAACATGGTTTCAATCCGCTTACGTTCAACGGCATAGCGGAGACTGCGGGCCAATAAATCCTTCTGGATCTGCCCCTTGACGAGATAATCCTGGGCATTTTTTCCCACGGCGCGAAGGCCCGTTTCTTCGTCATTCAACCCGGTCAACACGATCACCGGAAGATCGGGATCGCTCGCCTGGATTTTCTCAAGGCCGGCCAAACCTTTGCAGTCCGGCAGGTCAAGATCGAGTAAGACAACGTCTGATTTATCTGCCGAGGAAAGAGCAAGTGCCTCCTTCATCGTCCTGGCTCGCACCACTTCGAATTGCGCGGCAGAGTATTCCCCAAGGATTTCCGTCAGCAAGCGGAAATCCGCGTCCGAATCTTCAACTGCTAATATTCTTAATTTTTGTTGTGGCATAAACTTACAAGAGGGAACAGACCCCCGTTGTCTCTTGGCCGTTCCTCGTCTTTTTATTTTCCATTTCCATTCGGTGGCAGTTTCACGATGGTCAGCCAGAATTCCTGTATGGATTTCACCACCTTTGAGAATTGTTCCAGATCAAGAGGTTTCGTAATATAACAGTTCGCGTGCAGATCATAGGTCTTTAAGACATCCTCTTCCGCCTTGGACATCGTGAGAATGACCACGGGGATCTTTTTCAAGCTCTCGTCCGATTTGATCTCCTTAAGCACCTCGCGGCCGTCCTTTTTGGGAAGGTTCAGGTCCAAAAGGATCAGGTCCGGCTGTACGGCCGCAGCAAATTTACCTTCCCGGCGCAAGAATTGCATCGCCTCGACGCCGTCCCCCACCACCTGCAAATTGACACGCATCTTCTCTTCCTTGAGCGCCTCCCGGGTCAGCCGCACGTCCGCCGGACTGTCCTCCACCAAAAGCACCTCGATCAGATTTACATGGTTACCGTTCGCCATCTTCTCCTCCTTTTTCATGCTAGAATGGTGAAATAAAAAGTCGAACCTTTACCGTACTCTGATTCGACCCAGATCCTTCCCCCGTAATTCGTCACTATTTTTTTGCATATGGAGAGACCGATGCCGGTACCGGAATACTCTTCCCTGGAATGCAGCCGTTGAAAGATCTGGAATATCCGTTCGTGGTATTGCGACTCGATCCCTAACCCATTATCTCGAACGGAAAAGACCCATTCCTCCCCGTCTTTTCTTGCGCTGATATGAACCCTGGGGGGCGCTTTCCCATGAAATTTCAGCGCGTTACCGATCAGATTCTGAAAGACCTGCATTATGCTCGTTTCGTGGACCGTTACCATGGGAAGTTTATCATAGGTCACCGTGCCGGCGCTCGATTCCAGGGTAGCCGCCATGCCGTCCAGCACTTTTTGAACCAAGGGGTTGAGATCTTCTTTGGTCGCGGCAATGTCTTTTCTGCCTACACGCGAATAGGCCAGAATGTCCGCGATCAGTTTCTGCATACGTTTTGCCGCATCCACGATAAAATCGATAAATTCGTTCGCGTCTTGATCCAGTTTATTCTTATAACGTTTTTCCAACAGTTGGGAATAACTGGACATGACCCGCAGAGGTTCCTGGAGATCATGGGACGCGACATAGGCGAATTGCTCCAGGCTTTCGTTCGATCGCTTAAGACTCTCTTCCGCTGCCTTGCGCTCAGCGACCTCTTTGTTCAGTTCGTCCCGGGAAGCCATCACGGTCTTTAAATTCCGCGTCATTTGGTCGAACGACCGGGAAAGCTGACCCACTTCATCCTTAAGAGGGATCCCCACTTTATAATCCAGGTTCCCTTTTCCAACGATCTCCGCGCCTCGCGTAAGCTTTTGGATAGGTCCGGAGATCGACTGGGCAATGGAAAACGCCATAATACCGGCCAGAACAAAAACAATAGCCGTGATCATGATTATTAATCTCTGAAGATTCTCCGCTTCAGAAAATGCTTCCTCGGTGTCGATCTTAGCCACTAAACCCCAATCCAGAGAGGAGACATATCTCCAGGCCGCTATGACTTTTTTGCCCCGATAATCGATCATCTGGCCGGATCCTTCTCTGCCTTGCGTGGCTTCCTGCATCGGAAGGCCCAGATTCATTCCCAGAGTTATTTTTCTTTTTAGAACCGGTTGCGGGTCATGCCGGAGAGGATTTAAATAGACCACCTCATGGCCTATTCTTTTTCCCACCAGGGTCTCTCCGGTTTTTCCAAGCCCTGTTGTATCCTGAACAAGCTTGTAAATGGGCGCCATGTCCACTTCGAAGACGATCACCCCGATAAAAATGCCATTATGGCCAAAAGCCGGAGCAGTGACCAGCATTTCCGCCTTGTTGCCCTCGACTTTGCTTAAAAAGACATCCGAGAAATAGATCCTTTGTCTGGCCTCCGAGAAACCTTTTTGCTGAGGATCAGGAAGAAGACTTAAAAATTCTTTTGAATAGTGCTCCGGATTACTTGTGTAGACGATCCTGCCGTCGGGATTCATCAGCATGATATCCGACAACCCCCAAACCAACTGCATCTGCGATAACTGTAAATCAAGCATTTTCCGGGCAGCAAGAAATTCCGGATCATCCGTCTTTGCGACAAGCCGGGTCAGGACGGGAAGATTTTGTTTAATATTATAAAGGCTTTGGGTGACCGCCATATTAGCCTTTAATCCGGAAAAATATGTCTCGAGGGTGTCATCCTTAAAACTAGCGGTATCCCGCAATGCTGAAGTTCGAACGGCCTCCAGGGAATTCTTGTAATTATGGAAGGTCAGGGTGCTGACGAAAGCCAAAGGGATCACGGCGATCGCCAGGAGAAGGATGATGAGTTTTCCTTTTATAGACATAAGAATTCGATCCCCACCAGCGCGGCTATTCCTTGGGCTACTTTTCTTTTCTGCTCAGGCGTTATGCTTGCCCGTTCTCTTGAGGAATATTTCCCGGTGAAAAATACGATCTTTTCTAATCAAGCGGCACATAAAACTTTCTAGAAAGTTGAGTACAGCCACAGCCGACGGTTGATCCCTGAGCGGAGATCTTCAAAATTCTGACGGAAGGGCCAGCGGCGATCCATGAGTGACAAGAAACGTCAGGATGGAAAGTCGTTTAATTTCTTCGGCGAACGGCTGCCTTGGAAATAGCGCCCGTTTTTTGAAGCTAAAACCGGACCGTATGCCCGAGCCAAAAAACCAGCGATATGGCAATGATATGAAGAATCCACCATCCCGGTTTTAGAAATCGGAATTGATCCATGAGATCCCCCTTTTTCTATTTGAAGAGAATGTTCCCTAAAAAATAGACGAATGCTATAGAAAAAAGATGCACCCACCACCACCCCATATTCGGATAGCGAAAAAAATGGCCTTTCGCACTAACGTCCGCCTCGGACCTCAAGAATTCCAGTTTAAATATCGACCTTGATATCGCAAACCGGCCCCACAAGATCGCAATGTCGGGGAACGTCGTGCCCAGCAGGATATTCGTTAGGGTCAGCGGTCCTTGAAAATGAACGATAGAAAAGTGGGCCATGAGGATCGTGCCTAGGATCGCCAAAAATCCGCTGAGGATATACGCCAAAACGAGGGTCGGCCTGAAACAAAAAAGGAGAGGAAGACAAAAAGCGCCGAGGATCCCCGTAATAAAGGGGATGACATTGAATACGTTCTTTTCCAGAGGGTGGATCCTGAGATGCAGGCACCATCCGCCGAAGGTAAGAAAAAACAAGGCGAGGATCAAAGTTGCTTTAATGGCTTTTTTCTGATTCATACCGCCTCCTTGCTTTGGATGAAATAAGTATAGGGACTTAGGATATCGAAGACAATAAGGAAATTCCAAGAGGGTCTCATCGCTATCGAGTAGGAGGGGGAATTACTTCCCCCGTCCTCTCACACCACCGTACGTACGGTTCCGTATACGGCGGTTCCTGTCACGTTCTGCTTAGTGAACCTCAATACCTGTCTGTTTACGGAACACCCAGCTTTACCTTGCGAATTCCGTCCGCTACTTCCAGCTTTAGGCCCTCTTGCGAGGCTTATGCTCCTGACAGAAACAGAAAATCGGTTCGGCTTACTGATGACAAGTTCAGCCCTTCATTCGCCAAAATTTCTGACGAACTAATATGGCCTCTGCTGACTTCTGCATGTCGTCCCCGCCACCTCACGATGGCAGTTGCCTTGCGGCTGACTTGCAGATCTCCCCGGGTAATGCGCTCTCACCTTCACGCTTATGCCTGCCGCATTTACGTCCATGCTTTCCGTGCAAGTACAGGACTTTGAAGATATTGGCCTTCTCATCCAGCATGGCCGCCTCGAATGCGGTTCCTGTATCGTCAGGCCAGCGTTTTGCCTGCGGCTTCCTTCAGATTCCACCTCGCGATGGACACCCTTGCCGTCCGGCTAACAGTTCCCCTTGCCGGGTCTGTAGAGGACTTTCACCTCTGAGTGAGTGCGCCCTGCCGGGCGCACCAAACAAAAAAACCGGAGACCCAAAGGCCTCCGGTTCTTTTATATGATTCCCTAAAACCTGTCAAAGAAACTCTTCTATTTCTTGCAATACCGGGCCTTCAATTGTTCTTCGGTAGGATGATCGGCATAAAACTCTCCTTGAGGACCCAAAAATCCTTTTTCGGTTTTCTGGAGAGTGACCACCGTAAAGCTCCCGTTACCATTGGGGATATAGGTTTCAACGGCGCTGCTGGGTTCATTGGCAGCCGGCGCGGCAGGCTGCTGGGCAATCGGCGCAGGAACAGGCGCCTGGACCGGCGCAGCACTCGGAGCAGCAGCGATCGGCGCGGCAATGGCCGGAGGAGCTGTGACCACATAACCGTTCGGGGCCGCCGCATAATAGGCATTACCGTAATAATAATACGGCATACCCCTCATGTAGACGACCGTGTACCCAGGCGGCAAAGTCGGGACAACGGCTCCCATCGGCGCCGGCACAACTACATAACCGGCGGGCGTCGATCTATAAAACATACCCGCGGTATAGAGAAACTCAGCACCTGCGATCGATAATGCAACAATCCCTAAGGCGGAAGATCCCCCCCAGCCGTGCCCACCATGTCCACCATGCCCTCCACGCCCGTCTGCAAAAGCCAAAGAGGGCTGTAAAAGACAAGCCAAAACTAAAATCGTAGCCAGCATTTTTTTAAACATTTTCGAGTCTCCTTCTTAATCTTATGCGTTCATTGCATCTCCAGCCATGATCCAAAAGCCATGCTGCAAAGTATTCCGAATTTTCCACTCCGTAGTAGCTCAGACAATGCGAAGCTGAAAATAGTTCCCTTCACGCTAAATATAAACATCCTACCGGTAGATGAACCCAGCATAGTCCCTCCAACATTACGGAAAAATGAATTCCGGATTAAATTTTCTTCATCTCCACCCTCCGGCCTATGAAACCCTCTCTGGGAGACGGGAGATGAGCTGCGGATGAATGGATGGGCCGTGATTTGCTTCCCCGCCAGGTGGACTTTCGCAACTGGCTCACGACCTCGGGAGAAGTAAAACTCTTAAGGCCCGGGTGAAAGGATTTTAGATCAATGGCTCGCTAGCGCGGCATCCCCCTTGGGTCGTACCTTTTTAAACAGAAAAACGGCGGGAATAATAGCAAGAGAGGCAACTCCCACTAGATGGAAATTATCCACAAAAGCCATGAGCGTTGCCTGGCGGACAAGCTCCTGATAGATCAATCCATAAGCCAGCGGATTCGTCATCCCTCCCCCGGCAGGAGCAAGAAAATCCTGGATTTTCTGGAAAGTGATCTGATAGGCCGGATCGTAGGGCGTCAGATGGCCAACCAGGATCGCCTGATGGACCTGGCTCATCCGCGCGAGCATCGTGGTCGTAAGCGCGATTCCTACGCTTCCTCCGACATTACGCATAAGATTAAAAAGCCCGGTGGCATTGCCCATTTCCTCTTTGTGCAAAGTCCCCACGGTCAGCGTGGTCAGAGGTACAAAAATGGCGCTGATCCCGATTCCGGTCCCGATGATGGGCCACACGACATTCGACATGCCGATCTGCAGATCGATATTCCCCAGCGCGTAACAAGTCAAGCCTAAAAGCGCAAGACCGCCTGCTACAAAGATCCGCGCGTCTATAAACCCGATCACGCGGCCAATTACAATGGCCGTAAAAAAAGCACCGATCCCACGCGGGCTGAGCGCCAGCCCGCTTAAATACGCCGAATAATTCATTAGGCTCTGCAAAAAAAGCGGGAGAAGCGCCGTGGTGCTGTAAAGGACCGCGCCGATCACGGTTACGATACAGACCCCCGTAAAAAAATTCCGATCTTTTAGAATGCGCAAGTCCACGACCGGATGCTCGGTCCGCAGTTCCCGAAAAACAAAAGCGGTTAGCGAAATTATGACAATGCCGCTGGCCCAGCAGATCCAGTTCGCGGAAAACCAATCCGCTTCCTGGCCTTTATCCAACACCAACTGGAGCAGCCCCAAACCGAGTCCCATCAGGGCGAACCCGATATAATCGATGGAAAGTGCCCTGTTCTTTTTGATGTAAGGCGGGTCTTCCACGAACGCCTTCGTCATGAGCACGGCCCAGATCCCGATCGGTAGATTGATCAAAAAGATCCACCGCCAGGAATAGTTGTCCGTGATCCATCCACCGACCGTCGGGCCGATGATTGGCGCGACGACCACCCCGAGGGCGTAGACCGCCATGGCCTGACCGCGCTTTTCTTTCGGAAAACTCTCGAGCAGGACCGCCTGCGCGATAGGCTGCAGCGCACCGCCACCGAGCCCTTGGATGACCCGCGCGAGAATCAGGAATCCCAAACTGTTCGCTAGCCCGCACAATGCGGAAGAAGCCGTGAAAAGGACGATGCAGAAGATCAAAAAACGTTTCCGCCCGAAGAACCCACCGAACCACGCCGCAGCCGGAAGGATGATGGCGTTCGATACAAGATAACTTGTGAGCACCCATGTGGCTTCATGGTTGCTTGCGGATAGATTTCCCGCGATATGCGGTAGGGAAACATTCGCCACTGAAGTATCCAGCACTTCCATGAAAGTCGCCAGCATCACCGAAAAGGCGATGATCCACGGATTATGGCGGGGGTGCCATTCGTCTTTTGCCGGCAAGGTACGACCCTGAGCGCGATTTATTTCTCCGGAATCCTTGCCCACGGTTAGTGGACCTTCACCTTCGGGACGGCAGACATGCCTAACGCCAAAGGATATTTTTTGTCCGGGGCTTCCTCAAAAACGATCTTCACGGGTACGCGCTGGACCACTTTCACATAATTGCCGGTCGCGTTTTCCGGCGGAAACAAACTGAAGCGGGCGCCGGTCCCCCGCTGAAGACTGTCCACATGGCCTCTAAAAACTTTATGGGGATACGTGTCGATCCGGATCTCGACTTCCTGACCCGAGCGTATTGAGGTCAACTGCGTTTCCTTAAAATTCGCGGTCACCCATTTTCCCTTGGAAACAATCGCGAAGAGCGGTTGCCCAGCCTGGACCAGCTGGCCGATCTCCACGCTCTTCTTGGTCACATGACCGTCGATCGGCGCATAGATCTTGGTGTAAGAAAGATTCAGGTCCGCCTGCTCTACATGCGCCTTCGCCGAAGCGACCTTTGCGTCGGCGATCTGAGTGCGGAGCACGGCCATATCAAGTTGTTGCTTAGAAACTTCGTCTTCGGCATTGAGTTTTTTATAACGCACGACGTCGGTATGCGCCGTTTCCGCTTCGGCTTCCGCGGCCTGCAATCCCGCTTTTTCCATTTGATCCTTGACCGTATAGTCATTCGGGTCCAGTTCGATCAACAGGTCCCCAGCCTTCACTTCCTGATTATCATCCACCAGGACCTTCGTCACATGCGCCGAAACCTTCGGGCTGATGGGAACCACGTGCCCTTCAATAAAGGCGTCGTCCGTTGACACGTAACACAGACTCTGATAAATGAACCAAAGCATCAAAATGAGAAGCAATCCTCCGACACATGCCGTCGCGACTCGGAATGTGGGATCCTCCGCATAAAGTCGTTTTTTGAATTCAGCCCGATTGATACCCTTTAATTTTCTGAAGAAGTTCAACATGGAGACTTACTCCTTTTCTTGATCTGTATTTTGAAGATAAAAAGACCCGGTTTGACCTAGAGCGAAATGCATATTGAGGCGCGCGACATGATATTGGGTCAGTGCGGAAATATACATATCGCGGGCGCGCGCAAGCGTTGTCTGGGCGGTAACCACTTCCACGTTGTCCCCAAGACCTGACCCGAATCTGTCTTGCGCCATTTTCAATTCTCGGGAGGCCAGTCCCAGGATCGATCTTGCGGTCTGGACCTGCTGTTTTCCGGTCTTGATCCTCAATAAGGCCAGGCGAACATCTTCCTCGATCTGCCGTTTGAGATCCTCCAACCTTTGTTCAAGCTGTCGTTTCCGGCTCGAAGCTTCTTTGATCGCGCCCCAGATCTTTCCTCCTTCGAAAAGCGGTACTATGCCGCCGATCATGATCTGCCCCGTTGCGCGGTCGTTTCGTTTCGGACCGTTACCGCTCAGACCATAATCGCCGCTCAACGCGACCTTGGGAAGCATCTCGGCTTTGGCTGCCCGGAGGAGATAGTTTTCCGCCTGGATGCTGTCGTTCAGGATCCGCATTTCAAGACGCTGATTCTCGGCAAGACCCAGAGCCTCGTCGATGGATATCTCTGGTTCTTCGAAATAGGAAAGCGAATCCATTAAACCCAACCGGTCTTCATAGGGAAGACCTGCCACCCGCTGAACCTGCAAGTAAGCTTCGGTAAGTTCCATGCGGACCTGTTCAAGCTGGAATGTTTCCTCCGCGTTTCGTGTAGTGGCCCGGGCCACATCCACTCCGGTCGCAATCTGGGCCTCATGTTGGTGGTCCGCTTGTTTCAAAAGACGCTCGGCAAGCTGGGTATTCGCTTCCGCGGCCTTAAATCTTCCCCGGCTCTGGAGGGCAGTCAGATAAGTCAAAGAGGCTTCAAGGATCACCTTTTGCCTGGCAAATTCCTCTTCGTATTGTTTGACCTTGACCGCAGAATTCCCGGCCTGGAAACGCGCCAGAGCGCTCAGATCAAAGACCGTCTGTGTCAGGCGAAACCGCGCGTCAAACACATCGAAAGGACCAATCAGGGGCTGATTCTTAAAACCAAAGGTCGCAAGGTTCAAACGGCCGACTCGGTTTTCTGAAAGGCTGCCTTCCACGTGAGGCAGAAGCTCCGAACCCGTCTGAAGTCTCTGGGCCTTGGATTCCCGGATCTGCTCCAAAGCAAGTTTGGTCAAAAGATTGTTCCTCAACGCGAACCGGATCACCTCTTGAAGGCTCAACACTGCCGAGGGGACCTCTTCGGCCCGGCTTTTCTTTCCGAAAAAAAACATTTTCCAAAAAAAAGAATTCCAGGATGCCTCCGCGGGCAGCGGAGAAATCGCCAACAGTACGAAAACGACAAAAAGGACGCGCCGGAAACCTTTTTGTAAAAGCTGGGTCATTTTGCTACCCCCTGCTTGAATTTGAAGATGAGCCGATTCAACTCTTTCTTTTCAGCCTGACTGAATCCTGAAAAGACCCGGGACACCTCCGCATAATGGTGTGGGAGATAAGTCTCCAGCAGAGTCTTGCCCTTTTCTGTGATCGTGATGCGCCACGCCCGGCGGTCCTTTTCATCGGGTTCTCGTTCCGCCAATCCTTTACGCACCAATGTGTTTACAAGCCCGGTCACATTCGCTCGGCTCACAAGAAGGAGCTTGCTGATCTCATGTTGTTTGAGCTTTTTTCCAGAACTCCGACTCAGGATCATCAGCACATTAAAAACAGCGGGAGACAAACCGTAAGCCGACATCCATTTTGAGAAATGGTCCATCAACGCGTCGTAGGTGTGAATAAGGTTCAGTAGGACCTCGACCGAGGGCCAATTGAATTTTTTGTATTTTTTCCCGAATTCACGAACTTTGGTCCAAAAATATTCGAGGCGAGAATCTTTCGCGACAGGTAAACCTTGGGAGGTGACCGGATTATTCATGGAGGGATTTTAGCGGGTAGCTGCAATTTTGTAAAGAAGTTAACAAATAGCCAAAGCACGTGTTAGCGCGAAGGATCAAATAAAAAAGGTGTTGTCACATTATATAACAACGCCTTTTTCCTATTTTGCCGAAAAAACTCACCCCCTGCTTGACGCATTTCGGAACCCTACAGAAGCCTTCAGAACTGAACTTTTGGCGATCGTGTGACTGTAATGATCGAGGTGGGCGCCTGCGTGACCTTGAAAGAGGTCGAAACCTCAAAATCTTGATGAAGGGATTACCGCTTGCTACTGTTTAAAATAGATTTGAACCAGCAGGTGTTAGTCGATATCATTTCTCGGACACTGCGCTCAATACTCCCTCATCCTTTACCAGAGTCCATTTGCCATCCAGACTGTATTCCTTCATCGCTCCGGCAATCCGGGAAGTCTTTTCTCCGAAATCTCTCTGAAAAACTTGCCCGTCCTGATTAACAATAAATGTCACGACGCCCGACTTGTCCCAACGCTCCGGATAAGCCACCAACGCAAATCCCCTCGTCAAATTGCCGTGGCCCATGTAATTCATTTTTCCGCCGGGTGCAGTTTTACCTTGCCGAGTTAATATTCTGAAATAATAACCGTGAAAAGGATGCGGCCCCTTGCCCTTATTGTTGCCATAACCCTCGTCTTGAGCTTCCGCCACCAAAGGCCCGAACGGGCTGGCTGGTTCGTTCTCCGCCGCATGCCAGTAAAGACCATCCTTCTTTCCCGGTGTGCTTTTGAATTTCTGCGCGTATTTCGCTCCTCCACCCGATTGAATCTGGACGCTGGCGTATTGCCGCTGTGCAGTCACGTAAGCCCGGCAAACACCGATGGCATGGAGTTCATCTTTTCCGATATGCCGGTTAATGATCTCCTCCTTACCCGCCGCCGTATCGAAATGCCATTGCCCGTTTGATTTCGCCAGTGGAATCGGCATCGGCCAGCTGTTCGCGCCAACCTCAATAGTGATTTTATCCTCTCCTTCTTTCACAAGTTTGTAGCCCTGCGCTATGACTGTGGCAAATTTCTTTGCATTGTTTGTATCCTGAACTTCGTCGCCGGTTAAAAGTTCGCGGAACTCCGTGCCGAAGATTTCGTACAAGGCCGCTTTATCTTTGGCTTCGGTGGCTGCCTGCAAGACTTTTACGGCTTCATCCGGTGATGCGAACAACCGTTGCGCAGCCACTGGTTTCTGCTCCGCCGCATGAAGGTCCGCTGGCAAAACACCCCAGACGCCTGCTAACAGTGCGATTGTTAAAAGACTGAGATAACGTGATAATTGGTTCGAATTTTTCATAAATTGATCCGGTCTTTTTCTGCCCAATAGGTTGCTCGGTTCATCGCTTTCCACTGTGTCCACCACCGTCATGATGCGCCGACTCGTGGCTTTCATGCCCGCGATGACTATAGCGATACACATCGGGACCCCTCTCAGAGTAACCGTCGTAAAAATACACATCAGCTCCAGGCACCACCACCGGGCCGACGTAGCCTCCATCCAAGTAACCGACACATCCAGTGAACGCCAATAACAGCACGATCCACAGTCCAGTTTTGATTCGATCACTCGGATTCTGTTTAATTTTCATACGCCATAAGATAGCTCTGAAAAAATTCCATCACTATGGGGTATAACCCTACCGTAGATTATTTGTGGAGGTCTCTTTGATTCTCCCCTTCGTAAGGGACTTTCGCATTTGGCTCAATCTACCCAACAGCCTCTCTGTTTGACGACAGAGAGGCTCATAACACCTTTGACCTTTCCCATCGGCGAAGCCATTTAACTTAGCTGCATCCGCCAACGGCAATAAACACAGTTAAATGGGGCAAGAAAAGCTTTCTCGGATTTAGAACTAAATGGCTCCCCCTGTTTGACGCATTTCGGAACCCAACAGAAGCCTTCAAAAGTGAGCTTTTGGCGATCCGCCTGCCGTTTACCGAAAGTTATTCGGCTTGGAACACTTAATGGGGAGCACTATAGGCAGAAACAGTTTCGATGCACTCAATCGGAGAAATACGATATTAGTTACAGTTTATTGGCTAATTATTAACTTTTTTTGGCTCTTCACCATGGCGAGAGATAACATAATCCGCTAGTATCTTCCCTGCAAACTGATGGCCGAGGCTGTTCCAATGGCCATCTTTCTTAAAATACAACCCGTCTCCCTTCTTGCCAACATCACTGGCTTTTTCCCTGAAGAGATTTGTGGGATCAAAAAAATTAATTTCATTTCTCTTGCAAATAGCCGCCAACTCCGTTCCCACCTGATTTGGACTCCAACTTTCATCTGAAATTCCGTACTGCTTCTTTGTCCTGATCCAATATTCGTTGTAAATAGAAAACTTGGGAGGCACATAAAAGACAAGCAGGTCGGCATTGTTTGAAGTTATCTCTTCGCGCAATTTTTTAATTAATTCTTCAGTTATTTTCCATGAGTACCGCACATCTTCGTCATAGACCTTTTTCCACACTCTCTCTTCATCGGGGAGCGTAATTTCTTTTCTGTTGAGCTGGGTCTCTTCTTCTGTTAATCGCAATTTCATCATTAATCTGCGCAAGACGTTTATACGCCTGATTCTGTCTGTCACTAGCCTATACAGGCGAGAGTATTCACGAAGCCCGCCGAACTCTTTGGAATATGTTTCCATCCCAAAACAGCATCATATTGACAAAACAATCGATGATGGTTGTTTAAACTCTTTTCGGGAACTAAAATTCTCAATGTCAATTCGCACACAATCAAAAAAGAGAAAATCGCAACGATCGAGACTGCGAAATTGACAAATGGTGATTTAACTTTCTCCATAAAAAACCTCTGTTTTGAACATTAACAATCCCCTAGTTTTTTATTCTTGTTCAAAAATAAAAAACATCACGTCCAGAATACCTGCTTGTTAATATTGTTTCGACTGTGCCAATTTGAATAAAAGAGCATCATTCGATTGTATAATAATATTATTTTTATGTTATCCCCTCCATTGGGCACGACCTAAATAAAAAAGGCGTTACCGTTGCCTTTAGAATTATCGACAACAGTAACGCCTGTATTGATGGAAACTCCCCCACCTGGTGGACTTTCGCAACTGGCTTATGACTTCGGAAGAGGTGGAAATCCTTAAGATCTTGATGAAGGGGTTAGCCTTTACTGTTGCGCAGCAGAAGTGACCTGTAATTGATGGGGGAGGTGACCTTGCAACAGCTTGTCAAATAAACGCGCCTACGCTTTCCTGAAAAAATTCCTCTTTTTTGCGAATTCCCACAAGAGAGACCACCCATACACGGAAAGAATCGCCGTGCAGGGCAAGACCGACATCCTCATCCTGGCTTCGACCATTGTATAGGCATTCAGAACCGAAACGCTGCAAAAATAAATAATGCCCAACAACAAAAATTGATAGGAAAGATTCTTCTTTATCTTTAAGGCTCCGGCAACAAGGCCAACGCCACAAAGAACGGTCCAGGGATAGGACAAAATTACCCCGATAATCCGAAATGGCATCCAGGCAAAATATTTGAAGGAAATCGGGTGGAATAAAAGAGCGAAGAAACCGCGAACAAAAGCATAAAGGTCATGGTTTATCAACGACTGAATCCCTCCGTGAGAGAGCCAGCCCTTTGAGGATTCGACTTTTAACAATCCAAAGTTGCCGAAATTATGCGCAATAACCGACGAGAACGCCCTTTCTCCGCAACAGGCATAATTCCGAAGCTGCCAGATCCCGAGCAGGCCGTAGACCGCGGCCAGAAAAATCAGTATTTGCATGATATTTTTCTTAAAATCCCTGGGAGTGTTTGAAAAAATCATAAAAACGGCGACAACCACTCCGAGATAATAACTGACTGGATGAATATATGTTGCTACTACAAGCATCAGAACCGCCAAGAGAAGCGGCCTCATCTTCGCAATATTCAAATACCAGATAAAGCAGAAATAAAATGCCGCAATAAAAGGAAGAAAAAGGCTTTCAGTCATCAGGCGCAACGAGATGATCGATGGCACGGGATCGCACAGAACGATTAGCGTGCTCAAATAAGCGATCTTTTCGTCAATCTGGACGGCTATTTTATAAACGATCCACCCGGTCAAAAGAGTCAGGAGAACCTGAACGAAAATAATTCCGTCGAATGACAGCCTCGCAATGCCCTGAAGCCCTGCAAGAAAAAGAGGATAACCGGGCGTCCTGAACACTTCACACTGTAACGCTCCGCCAGCCGTCGGCAGCGCGAATTTCCCCTGCGATAAGAGGGTAGGGACAAGGTTCAAATAACGGCTAGAGTCCGGCGCTTCTTTGATCCCTGGCGCGTTAAAAGTCATAAAAATAAACAGGAATATCTTCCACGCCGCTGCTAGAGCAGTCATGATCCAGAAACATTGTTTTGACTTCATGGTGTTTCTTTCTTTAAAGATGTATGCCACGTCACATGCAAAAAAGGCGTCGCAGGATTATACACCCACAACGCCTTTTTGGAAAAACTCCCCGAACTGGCCAGAAACAAGAACCTTTAAACTGCGGGTCAAAATCCACTAGGCCTTTGTATCATCACCGAAAGAAGAGTCATTTCGCCCTTTCATCTTTAGTTGTTTCAGCTGATTGAACTAAATCTGAAAGAAAAACGAATTTAAAACCTTTTTTCTCCAGTTTTGGGATCTCAATACTTAGCAAATCAAGAGTCACCTTCAAATCATGGCCTATCATGATGGCGTATCCTCTTTTTTCCGCGACGGCGCTTATTCGATCCAAATTTTTGAAAACATACTTCTGATATTCTTTTTCGCGAAGATGGGAGGGCGGAAGATCGATAAAACCATCGCTCTGAGCGAACTTGATACCAATGCTCGGCGCAATTTTCGCGCAAATTGATTTTCGGGTCGTGCGGCTATCCAGAAAAAACAGTCCGTTTTTATTGAGCTCGGACATAACAATACTCATAGTCTTTACATCTTTTGTTGCTTTTGAACCTTGATGGTTATTGACGCCCACAATGTCAGGGACGCTCTCTAATAAAGCGTTAAGCTTTTGCCGTAGCTCCTTCTCGCCCATGGAGCAATTAAGTGTGTCCTTCTCTGCAGCTAAATGACTTTCGGATTCTAAGGGCAAATGCAATATGACCTGATAACCTCTTTGCGTGGCTTCTCGCGCAATGCTTTTTGAAAATCTATGATGGGGAATGACAGCTATCGTGACCGGACTTTTAATTTTATAAAGAAGAGGAAGTACAGACCCGTTATACCCCCAATCATCAATTACAATCGCGATTTGAGCTTTGACAGGCGTTGATTCAGGATTAACCGAAGCCTGACCTTCAACGCTTTCCTGAGGAGGAGCCGATTGAGACGGCACGGTAGAAACTTCCGCTTTTATGGGCGGAGCACTAGAAATATTTGATTCGAGATTTGTCCGAACTGCATCTTCGCTGCTGGGGATGACTTTCATCTCCACTTTTTCGGAACGCGGAGCTCCCGCTGAGTTAAACGCCCAGAAAGCCCCTATTAAAACAATAAGAAGAATGATCCCTATTAGATAATAACGACGCACACTGGCTCCCTCATGTTAACCGATAACACGCTATTATTCATTCGTCAAATCTCTGGATAAACTCTGCTTAAGGAAATTTCTTGACGGGACAATCCATTAAAGCTTCTTCTTCCGAAATTCTGCACTTCATAAATAATCCTCCTTAAATATTTTACTCTTTCGAGAAAATAAAAAAGGCGTTGCAGGATTATACACCCACAACGCCTTTTTGGTGGAAACTCCCCCGCCCGATGGACTTTCACAACTGGCTTATGACCTCCGAAGAGGCGGAAATCATCAAGATTTTGATGCTGGGACTACCAGTTACCGTTGTATGCGTATTCCGCTGAATCCGACAGGTGCCGGTCTTCCGCAGAATCGATTTCTTAATTTTACAACATACCTGTCGCTTTGGTGCAATTTTTCGTTGTATTTTCCAGACCGTTTACGGGGCTGGGGGTTTAGGGTTTAGGTCATCCATAGCCGCGGACGTGGCTATAAACGCATTTAAATGCTCGAAATTATTCCGGCCGTTATGATTCCCCTTCTTTTGTTGGATTCCGTCTGAAAAAAAGACTTATGTTTTTTTGTCTTCTCGTCTCATAGAAGGTCCTTTGAGTTCGAATTTATGAGCACCGTGGAGAAGTCGGTCAAGGACTGCGTCAGCGATGGTGGGATCTCCGATGTGCTCATGCCAATCCTTGATCTCCAGCTGACTTGTGATGACCGTGGCGCCTGTTTTGTAACGTTCCTCCACGATCTCAAGAAGATCCTTTCGTCCCTGGTCATTGAGAGCATGAATCCCGAAGTCGTCGATCACAAGCACTTTGACTTTGGTCAATTTTTCGAGACGTTTCAAATAAGAGCCTTCTCCGCGCGCGGCGTAAAGTTCCTCCAGAAGCTTCGGCCAGCGGCGGTAAAAAGCCTGATGTCCTTGCCGGCAGGACCACTGCCCAAAGGCGGATGACAGATAGTTTTTCCCGATCCCCGTGGGTCCGGTAATGAGGATATTCTGCGAAGATTCGATCCAATCCTTGGTCTGAAGCTCTATGACCTTCGATTTTACAAGCAACCGTGGATGTTTGTAGTCGATTTCCTCAAAGCAAGCCTGCGGGATCCGGAGTTTTTCTTTTTGAAGAAGCCTCCGGAGACGATTATTCTGGCGATAGTAATATTCATCGTCGACGAGAAACCCAAAAAGCTCCTCAGGGCTCAGCTCTTGCTTGACCGCGGTCTTCATACGCTCATCGAGAGAGCGTGTCATCCCGAAGAGCCTCATTTCATTCATTTTCCGGATCGTTTCAGACAGAGACATAGTTTTATTCTCCTCAGATTTTGATTAGTTGGATTGGTAATATTGTGGACCGCGGAGATTCTTATGCTGGATCAAAGGCTGAACCGCCGGAGATTCCGTAATCCCATCCAAGCCTTTCTCAAGGATTCTCTTCACACTTCCATAGCTCAGACTGCGGTACAAAAGCGCTCGCTTACAGGCATTTTCAAGACGCCCGGCGCCATAACGCTTCGCCAGCTGGATGATCCCCAGAGAGGAGCGGTAGGCTTGCTGTGGAAAGGAGCGAGCTGCCATGAGCTTCTCTACAAGCTCTTTTACGGAGGGGCCATACTTTTCCGCCCAATGGAGAATTCTTTCGGGGGTCCATTCCACATATTTTTGATGCGCACGAGGCATATGCTCCTCTCGGGTGGTATAGTGATTTTCGAGAAAACTGCGAGGATGCGTCAGGATCCTTTGGCTGTGTTGCAAAAACTCAACAACGGTTGAAGTTCCGCGCATATCCAGTTCCTGATGGATCAGGGTGTAAGGCACCGAATAGAAATTCTTGTCGAATTCAATGTGGTAATTGATCCCGACCTTGTGCGTTTCCCAGTCCGCGATTTCAAACGGATGTTCCGGAAGCGGACGCGCGTTAGGCTTGTCCAGTTCTAAAAAGAGCGCCTTACGACTCGTTTGGGGCCTTCTCATGATCCTGTCATTGAATTCAACGACAAGAACCATGATAGCGTCGTTTAATTCCCCAAGACTTTCAAATACCTGATTCCGCAAACGCGCCATGATCCATCTTTTTGCCAAAAGCACGCCGTTTTCAACTTTTCCTTTATCTTTTGGGCGATAGGGACGGGCCGGAAATACGCACAAATTGTAATGTGCCGCAAGATCCGCGTAAGTGCGGTTGATCTCCGGTTCATATCGACAGGCTTTTGTTACCCCGGCTTTCAAATTGTCCGGCACGAGGGCTTTTGGGGAACACTCACAAAACTCAAAGCATTTCACATGGACGTCGATCCATGATCTGAGATCTTCTCCCGCGGTTGCGTGCGCAAAAAGATACGACGAAGCGCCCCAAACGGCCACAAACAGACTGACCGGCGAGAGAATACCGGTTCTGGCATCGCGGATGTGAAGGCCATCCCCGAAATCCACAAAAAGTTTCTCGCCGCCCTTGTGGTCCTGACGCATGGAATACGACAACGTTTTCTGATGCGCCCTGTAAAGTTTCGCGAACTGGCTGTACTGATATCCGGTCGGATCGGCTTTTTTATACTCCTCCCACAGGAGCATGAGCGTTACATTGGGTCGCTTCATTTCCTTGGCGAGATATTCCAAGGGAATGATGGGGCGGGAGTGAAGGTGGGGCGGAGGTTTCGGGAACAGACGTTCTTCGATGGCAAGATCGTCCAATCCCTCGGGAAGCGGCCACGAAAGCCCGGAGGATTTAAAACGACGTGCATATCCCACAATGGTGGTCCGGCCGACATTCAAGCTTTTGGCCGTTTGTGCCTGGGAAAGCTTGAGGCCCAACAACAACCGCATAGCTTCTTTGATCTTCCGCATGTGAATCCTTTCGTTGGCCACGGAGGCCTCCTTTCGGGGTTGAACGAACCCGGAAGGATAGCTTCCAAAGACCACTTTTGGTTAGGATTCTGCGAAAGATCAGGCGCCGTTATTGGCGGGTTCCGACAATCCGACAGGGTATTCCGATAATCACAAAAAAGGTGTCGCTTTCAATCGGAATACCCTGTCGCTTTGAATCGGAACGGGGTGTCGGGTTCAATCGGAATGGGGTGTCGCTTTCAAGCGGATTTCACAAAAAGGCAGCCACCGATTAGATGACTGCCTTAAACTTCCACGAGCCTGACAGAAATGCGATCTACAGGCCCCAGAACAATTTTCTTGTGATTCTTTATAACCCTTTTAAAGACAAAGGGAAGCGCGATGGACACTGCCATCCGCTTCCCGATGTCAGAAGAACTCCCCCGCCTGGGATCGAACCAGGGACACTGCGGTTACGGTCTGACTTCGGTTACCCGAAGAGTCGGACTTTCTCTTTGCCCTATCCAAAATTCAAGGACTTAGGCAGCAGGTGTAAAGTCTCTGCACTTGCCCCCCACGCCTTTCGGCGTAGGTGCTAGCTCAGGATTGCCCTTGCGCCCAATGCGCAAGGACTACCACGGCAGAATCTTGACGATTCTGTCCGAGCTGACCTCGAACATTGCTCAAGGGTTTCCCTGACTTAGCCTGCTTGTCACCTCAATGTTTCCACTGAGGGCTGCTAACTTTGAGCATGAAGTTCGCGATGACAATTGGCACAAAGCATTATACATTTATCCAACTCTTCTTGAACCCGCTTCCAGCTTCGCGTGTATCCTTTGCTGGAAATGCTAAAGTCCTTTTGAACCGGATCGCGATGGTGAAATTCCAAAGCTTCCATACAACGATTGCACACGCATTGTTGGCACTTGCCTCCCTTATACTCAATTGCCATCATACGAACTTTTTTTCGCCTCGCATGAACAGCGCGTATAAGGTATTGCCTGCGATCGCTATATTTACGCTTTTCTTTCCTCATCGGATTGCCTTGTGCCTACTGCACTCGCTCGCCACGCTCACTCGTGCACAGCCGCATGCTCTACCAGCTGAGCTACAGGGGAACGACTTTTGAAAGAACGACGGCATTGCTTTTGGAGGGGTTAATTATAAAGATTGCGGGCTGAGGGTCAATGAGTGTTTTTGGGATGGAAAATGGAACGGGTTCGTTTTTGATTTGCTCCTCTGAAGATCTTAGCATACTATTGAGGTCTCCCCTATGAGACTATGGAGCTTGGACCCGGGATATCTGGATGCACAAGGGCTTTTGGCGCTTTGGCGCGAGGCGTTATTAGCGCAAAAAGTTTTGCGCGGAAAGACCGTGGGCTACAGGAATCATCCTCAGCTCGAACGGTTCAAAAGGCATCCGCATCCGAAGGAAGCCATTGCGACATATCTTTTGACTGTTTGGAAAGAAGCCCACCTAAGGGGCTACTGTTTTGATAAGGAAAAGATCGGAATCAAGCAAGCCAAGCAGAAGATCCCGGTAACGAGCGGCCAACTGCATTATGAATTTAAGTGGCTTTGCGCGAAGCTGAAGCGAAGATCTCTCCGGAAATATCGTGAGATTATTCTCTCGAAGAAAATCTGGCAGAACCCATTTTTCAGAGTAGTACCGGGCTCCGTAGAAAAGTGGGAACGGATAACTCCCCGCACTACGTCCGCCACGGAATGATGTGGCAACCATGGGGGAGGCCGGAGTGTTTTTGGCCTTTGCTTTCAGGCCCGCAGCTGATATATTTTCATCCTATCGGTCATCATTGATCAACTCTAGTATCAGGAGACGTCTTTCATGTATAAACTCGTTTTGATCCGTCACGGCGAAAGCATCTGGAATAAAGAGAACCGGTTCACCGGATGGTATGACGTGGACCTTTCGGAAAAAGGCCTCGGCGAAGCCAAGGACGGCGGCCAGCTTCTCAAAAAAGAAGGCTATGTCTTTGATATCGCGTTCACCTCGGTCCTCAAGCGCGCGATCCGGACGCTTTGGATCGTGCTTGATCAGATGGACCTCATGTGGATCCCGGTCATCCGGGACTGGCGCTTGAACGAACGCCATTATGGTTCCCTGCAGGGACTCAATAAATCCGAAACCGCGGCCAAGTACGGCGAGGACCAGGTCAAGATCTGGCGCCGAAGTTACGATGTCCCGCCACCCAAGCTTGAAGAAAGTGATCCGAGGAACCCGGCTAAAGATCCGCGTTATCAAAGTTTCAGGAAGAGCGACCTGCCGCTCACGGAATGTCTCAAAGACACAGTCGCGCGCGTCCTTCCCTTCTGGCATGATGTCGCGGCCCCGATGATCAAGGCCGGAAAAAGGGTCCTTATCGCGGCTCACGGCAACAGCCTTCGCGCGCTTGTGAAATATCTGGATAATATTTCCGAGCAGGAGATCCTCGGCATGAACATTCCGACCGGCATCCCGCTCGTCTACGAGCTTGATAAGAACCTCAAGCCCATCAAGCATTATTACCTCGGCGATCCCGAAAAGGTCAAGGCCGCGATGGACGCGGTAGCCAATCAGGGAAAAGCGAAAAAATAATCCGGCAGTCACAAAAAAAAGCCTGCTCCCCTCTGAAGGAACAGGCCTTTTTTATTTGCTAGCGTCCGGTCACTTGACCGCTATGAATTCTTTTCTTTGCGTTTTGCAAATGGGGCAACTCCTGGACTTCATATTTTCCATGATATTGCCGCAGAGCGGACAGACATAAAAATTCTTACCTCCGATTTTCCATGCTTTTAGATTTTCAAGGGCCTTCTTATACAGGCCGGCATGAGCGGCTTCCGCCTTCCCGGCATCTTCAAAGGCATCGATCGCGCCCTTGTTTTGATCTTTCTTGGCCTTGGCTAGAAATTCCGGATAGATGACCGTGCTTTCGTGGATCTCGCCATCCATCGCAGTTTTGAGATTTTCCGCAGTACTTTTGACGACCGGTGTTTCGATATTCGTCACGGGAGTGCTTCTTAGTTCTTTGATCAATTTCGCATAACGCTCAAAATGAATCTGCCTGGTGCGGGCGGCCGCTCTGAAAAGTCTGGCTACCTTGCCGTAGCCTTCTTCGTCCGCCTTTTTGGCAAAGACCAGATAACGCGCATGGAGATTGCTCTCGCCATTAAACGCATCCTGTAGATTGTCCAGCGTGGTTTTTTCAACCGGTACCGGCGGAACGGCTGGAGCCGCGGGCGTTACAGCTTCCGCAACCGGAGTTGCCACGGCAACAGCTGTTGGGGGCGTAAAAGGTTTCGGAGTTTCCGCCGTGGTGGTATTAACGGTTTGCGCAGTCTTCATTTCTTCAGCATAGGCGCAAAACGCTACCGACAAAGAAAAGAAAACCGTCGCGATGAGGATCTTGTTGAGATTCTTCATGGGGACCTCCTTATGGGCTGGGTTTAGAACAAAGCCTTGAACCGAGGCCTATTAATCTATCATAAATACGTTTTTTAGGAAGGCGCGTCTTTCTGCCCTTGCCCAAGATTTTATTTCTAAAATGGTTGGCAAGGACTGCCCTGATTTCCTTTATTTCTAAATTAATGAGAATCAGGACTGGAGAAGGAACCCGAAAACGTCTTCCGAAAGGAATTTCCCACGGGTGGTGAGGCGGATATTCTCACCTGCCCTTTCCATGAGTCCATCCTCACAAAGTGTTTTAAAGCGATCCCGCAGACGCGGAACTATTTTTGGAAAAGCCCGGGGCGAAACGCCGTCGCAAAGCCGGAGACCCGCCACGAGAGTCTCCGTTTCTTTTTCCTCCTCCGAAAGTTTGTCTTCCGTGTCATGCTTCCAATCCAAGACCTCACATTTTTCGAGATAACGCCTAAGACCGGGGGCCCGTTGCGAACGGACCCCGTTCAAATACGTAAAAGCCCCGGGACCCAATCCCAGATATTCCTGATTGTGCCAATAGATGAGATTGTGCCGCGACGCCAGGCCTGGTTTCGAGAAATTGGAGATCTCGTAATGCTTATAATTGGCGTTCGTGAGCAACTCGATCGCGCTTTCATACATCCGGGCATGATCTTCTTCCCCCGGAAGGTCCAGTTTCTTTTCTTTTTGGGATTGCCCGAACGGGGTCCCTTCATGGACCTCAAGGTCGTAAAGCGAAACTTGCGCGGCGTCGAGCTCCACACATTTTTTGACAGAATCGCGGAAGTCCCCGGCCGTCTGCCCTGGAAGCCGCAGCATCAAATCAAAGCTGATGTTGGAAATACCGGTCTCACGGATCCTTGCGACCGTTTCGATAATATTCCGCACTGTGTGCCGCCGCCCCAGCTTTGCCAACAACGCATCCTGAAAGGACTGCGCACCAAGGCTTACGCGGTTCACGCCGCTCTCGCGGAGCGCTTTGAGCTTCGCCTCGTCGCCGTCGCCCGGATTGAATTCGCAGGTAAATTCATACCTTTTTTTGAAATCAAACGCCGCGTGGACTTCTGAGATCAGATTCTCTATCTCCCGGATCGTGAGACAAGAAGGCGTTCCGCCGCCGAGATAAAGCGTATCAAAGGAAAGGCGCCCATAGCGCTCACGGCCTTGCCGGATCTCCGCAGAGAGCGCTTTAAAGAACCGTTCCCTGAGGTCCGGAGAATGTTCCGCCGTGGTGACAAAATTACAATAATGGCAACGCGTTGTGCAGAAAGGGATGTGGATGTAGAGGCCTTTGGACATGGGAACATTATACTCATAAAAGTTATTCCCCTTAAGAAAACTGGCTAAGGAGAAAGGATGTAGGATAACTAAAATAAAAAGCCACGCTGCATTCGCCATCCGTCATCCGATATTCTTGAATTGGCACGAGTCTTGCACCCTTCGAGCTGAATTGAGGTATAATGCTCTCCAACCAAGGATATTTATGCCCAAGATCAACCAAAAGCTCGAGGAAATACTGGAAAAAAGAGAGATCGTCTCGATCGCAACCGTGAGTCTCGACGGACAGCCGAATTCCGTCCCGAAATTCCTTTACCGGGGCAAAGGAAGTTTCCTTTATCTGCTTGATTATGTGGGCGGGAAAACTATTTTGAATCTTCGTGAAAATCCAAAGGCCTCCGTCTCGTTCATGGACTTCGACGCTCTGGAGGCCTACCGTCTGAATGGGACCGCTTGGATCATCGAACGAGGACCGGTCTTTGATGCCGTCCTGAAAGGATGGAATGAAAAACTCGTGCAACTTTCCACCGACCGGGTGATCGAAGCCGTCAGGACCGGAAAAAAGCGCAGCTACTACGAAATGGAGATGACGGAACATCTGGCCGTGATCAAGGTAAAGATCGAGACGGTCATCAAGATCGGCCGACGCGGAGACATCTGGAAAGAAGCCGGCTAAGGACCCGTTTGCCTGTTTTTTAGCCTTCCCATCAATCTCAGGAGTCCATCGAGAGTGGTCAAAGGATGCGGAGGGCAGCCGGGGATGTAAAGGTCCACGGGAATGATCGTATCCAGCCCCTTGGAAGATTCAGGGCTGTTGGAAAAGATGCCGCCGGAGATTGCGCAAGCTCCAACGGCAATGACGATCTTGGGGTCCGGCGTGGCCTCGTAGGTTTTAAGAAGTGCTTCCCTCATATTACGCGTGACAGGCCCCGTAACAACCATCCCGTCGGCGTGACGCGGCGAAGCCACGAATTGAACGCCGAAACGGCTGAGATCAAAAACAGGCGTGTTAAGGACATTGATGTCCGCCTCACAAGCGTTGCACCCGCCCGCCGAAACCTGCCGAAGTTTAAGCGACCGGCCAAACATCTTCACGATCTTTTGATTCACTGTGAATGCCAGAGCGTCGATATCCCCTTTTAGAATGAGATCCTCGCGCCTGGATGTCGCCATCCGGAAATCATTGGAATGTCGAATACCGCTATCCGGGATAAAAGTTATTTTCCCGAGATCCACGCTATCTCCTTGACCTGCGACGATGGGCCGGCCCCGGTAGCGAACCGGCAAGACCGGCAGCTTCCCCTTGGGAAAAGCCAGGGTTCGGCAACCCTGTTTGAAACGCGTCATTAAAATTTTCAGCATAATGGCACCTTGCTCTCGCGGTCAGAAAATTTCATAGATCATGCCCGCAATAGGACAAATTGAAACTTTTATTGCACAAAGGGAAATCCGATATCTCCTGGCTACGCATCGCCAGGGTCAGCGCAAACCAATTATGAAACGACGGGTCTTTGATCTTGTACCGGATGAGTGCGCCCTGGCTGTCCGTGATGCCGGCATGCATGATTTCACCGCGCCACCCTTCCACCAGCGAGACAGCGAGCGTTTCCGTCTTCAGGGGCCCAACGGGAACGGAGATCTCCCCTTTAGGTAAGGACGGTAAAAGCTTCATCAAAAATTCCAGCGAGCGCATCACTTCCTGGCGTCGCACCAAAGCCCGGGCGTAGACATCCCCCGTTGCCGCCAGAGAAATAGGCACATGATAAAACTGCCAGATCCCGGAGGAGTGATCGATACGCACATCGTGTTCCACCTGACTCGCCCGCGCCGCGGGGCCAACCAGGCCCAGGCTTTTCGCGATCTTCAGGGGGACCACTCCGATGCCTTCAAAACGCGCAAGGACCGATGGCCGGGTGAAGAGCAGATCGCTCACTTCTTCGAATTCTTTTTTATAACGCTTCAGTTTTCGGCAGAAATCCTCAGCCATCGCGATATCCATATCAAAAAGAACGCCCCCCGGCCGGCAGAGTCCCTTGCCAAAACGGTTTCCCGTCAATTCCAGCAACAAATTTAAATAATCCCCTCGCATACGGCCAAAATACGCGCTAGTCGGCAAAAAACCAGCGTCCATCCCCAGGGCCCCTAGATCGCCCACGTGATTCGCCAACCGTTCCAATTCCAAGGCGATCGCACGAATGGCCTGTGCCTTGAGCGGGACCGTGCAACCCGCCAGGGATTCCACCACTTCACAGAACGCCGTGGAATGACCGATGGAGGTGTCTCCGGCGATGGACTCGCTTAAAAGGACCCCGTGTTTCAGATCTTTCCCGCACATCAGGGGCTCGATTCCGCGATGCTGGTATCCCAATTGGATCTCCAGATGCATCACTTCTTCGCCATGGCACTGAAACCGAAAATGTCCGGGCTCGATAATACCGGCATGCACGGGGCCCACTCCCACCTCATGGACTTCCTCGCCGCCCACAGCATAAAAAGGATAAGACCCCGGGATCGTCCGTTGTGCGATATCTTTCCAGAGATCCGGAACGCCGCGATAATTGACGTGATACCTTACCGGCTTAAGCCAGGGATGCCCCACGGGGGTGACCGCCCACTGTTCTGCGATCTCGCGTTCGAACAAATGCGCCTGAAGAAGTTCTTTGGTCAAAGATTTATAGCGCGGAGATTCCGCCGAGATCTTTGTCGAGAGTATCTGCAGCTCCGACTCTTCATCCAACGCCAGGATCGCGATCAGGCGAACGCCTCCTCCGTCTTCCGGGCTTCCAAAAAGATTCGCCAACCGCGCACCTTCATGGCAACGGAGGAGCACCTCATCGCGGAATTCTTTTTCCGCCAGCACCGGAATATCCTTTAACGAAACATGACCGCCATTAAACAATTCCATAGATCCTCATTTTTACGCTCCGATCAAAGCCACCGCTTCGTGAAGCACCTGACTCAAGGGGGCCGGCATCCACAGCCCAAGACCCATAAGCGCCACTGCAGCTGCTGCAATAGTGATATTCATAAAGAAATTTTCTTTTTTAGCCAAGACCGGTTCCGTCGGTTTGCCATAGACAAACTCCAGAACGAGCCTGGCAATTCCGATGAAGATGACGGCTAAGCACAAAATGGTGATCCCCGCCAGAGCATAATGTTTTGAAAGGATGGCGGCATTAATGATCAAAAGTTCGCTATGAAACGTCGCGAAGGGAAACATCCCGGTCCCGGCCAGGAGTGCCACCAAGAGAAAGATTCCCGTCACAGGATAGATATGGATGACCCCTCGAACCTCCATGGCACGGGAAGATCCGTATTTTTGGGCCACGGATCCCGCCGTGAGAAACATCACGACTTTGGCCAGGGCGTTATTGATCATATGAAACAAAGCGCCAAAGATCCCGACCCCGCCCAGGCCGAGCCCCAAAACCAATAGTCCCATATGTTCGACGGAAGAAAACGCGAAAGACCTTTTGATGCTTTTCTCGCTTAAGAGAAATACGGCCGGAACCACGAGCGACAGGATCCCGGTAATAATTAAAATGGAAGCGTAAAAGCCACTGAGTCCTGTCTTATAACAGATCTGACTCACCCGTATCAACGCCAGAAAAGCACACTGCGTCAATCCGCCGGCCATTAAAACTCCCACCATGCCGGTCGCCTGACCGTAGGCCTCCGGCTTCCAGCTATGCATCGGGGCAAGCCCCATCTTGCAACCGTAACCGACGAAGAGGAAGATAACGCTCAGTTTCAGCCAATTGACGGAAAGCGACGATGCCCCGCTCAGGATCGCCGGCAATAGAAGCGTGTGCACATCATGTGCTGCGATCGCCAGGAAAAACGTCCCCATCAGCGCCAAAGCGATCCCCACGGAGCAGACCAGCAAATACTTCCAGGTGGCTTCCAAACTTCTCCAGTTACGATGGAAACTGATCAAAGGCGCGCTAAAAAGCGTCGTCGTCTCGATCGCCACCCACAAAAGACCCATATGATAACTCACCGAAACCAGTGTCATCATGGACAAAAGAGCCAGGATGCACGCTGTCAATATCCGGTTGCCCCTGTGTTCATGCTGAAAATAACCGATCATGAAAACGGACACGGACAGAAAAAGAAGGCTTATGACCGAAAGCAGGATAAGCCCCAGAGGGTCGAGCGCCAGATAACCCTGCAATTCTGGGACGGGTCGTTGCCACCAAAAGGACGCCACGATCGTGGCATGAATGAAAGAGACGGCGCATAAAAACCACACCCGGAACATGACTCTCACCGGCAACCATACGGCAAGCGCCCCTAAGAACGGGATGACAATTAAAAGGACCAGCATCAACTACTTTCCCCCCATTTAGCCCGGCTCGCAGAGCCCCGGGTCCGTTCGAATTCTTCATTAATGTGATTGAGCACGATCGCCATAATGAAAACCGCGACAAAAATATCCAGCAAGATGCCCATTTCAATAAGCACCGGCATCGCATCGTATAAAGAGATGGCAAAAAGAAAGATCCCGTTCTCGATCACCAGATAACCCAGCACCTGGGTAATGGCGCGGGTGCGGGTCACCATGGTCATGAAACCTAGAAGCATCGTCGCCAGCGAACACGGCAGCACCAGACTCGAAAGCAGTTTCCCCGGCAATCTCAATGACAGGGAAACCCAGAAAGCAACGGCGATCAATGCCGCTCCGCAAAGGATTGAGGTCCCGAGCCCGATAATCGGCTTGATCTCAGAACGCATGGAGATGTGGCGGATCGCCCAAAATAAAATGGTGGGCACCAACACGGCCTTGAGCACCATCGTGCCGCCAGAAAGCAGGATGTCACGACCTGAAATGGCATCCGCGTGCAGGAATAACGGCACAAGGCTCAAGAGGAAAGATTGCAACGCGAAGATCTTGATCATTCCCACAATGCGGTTGGTGGCCAGAATGGTCAGCGCCAGGAACACGGCCAAGATGCAACTTACATCGATCCACGACGTCATGTCTCTAGGCCCTCCACAACGTTACGATAAGACCAAAAAACGCCAAGGCGAACGAGACCAATAATAAAAGCCTGACACGGTTAAGGCGAAGACGTGCCATGGAGGATTCCACGATCCCCACCAAAACCGACAGCCCCGTCATCCCGCCCAAAAAAATCGCCATGTCCATCACCGGATCTCCGGTTCGCACCGGAATGATGATGGAAACCAGGATCCCGGAAAAAATAAACAATTTCATCGCCGCGGCATAAAGCATGTAGGCCAGGTCAACACCGCTGTGATCGAGGATCATCACTTCATGGATCATGGTCAGCTCCAAGTGGGTCTCCGGATCGTCCACCGGAATACGGCAGTTTTCCGCTAAAAGCACGATGAAAAAACTCGCGACGACCAGAAACACCGCTGGCTCCAGGCCCTCCCAGGACATGGGAATGTCCGCGCCGATCATTTGAGAGAGCGAAATGCTTTTGGTAAGCAGCGCAAGTGTGATGAAATTCATAAAGAGCGCCAATTCCGACAAACACGAGAAGAACGCTTCACGGCTGGCCCCCATGCCTTCAAAGCTGGATCCCGTGTCCAGCGCGGCCAGGATCATAAAAAACCTGCTCAAGGCCAGAAGAGAAACCGCTAAAAGAATATCGCCCGAAAATTGCACCGGGGCCTTGAATCTTCCGAACGGGACCATCAAAGACAAGACCAGCATGACGGCAAGGATCACTACGGGAGCCGCACGAAAGATCCATGTCGCGGTGCCGCTATAGACGCACTTTTTACGGAAAAGTTTCGCCAGATCAAAGTAGGGTTGCAATATCGACGGCCCCACTTTTCCGGAAAAAAATGCTTTGACCTTGGCGATCACACCGAGAAAAAAAGGCGAAAGCAGACAAACCATCGCCCCATGGATCAAAACTGGAAATGTCATACTTAACATAGAACTCACGGATCGCCTCTTTTTACGCTACTTCAATTTCCAAACCAGTAAGAATATTAAGAACAAGAGAATGTACATCAAATAGATCTGGGTATAACGAATACGGCTATGCCCCAGCTTTTTAGAAAAATCATTCAAAAAGGCCAGCCCGGGCCCGAAAATCATCTCTTCGGATGCGTCGTGAACAGAAGAAGACAACTGGGTCTTGCCCGGGAAAACGCCTGCGACCTGTCCCCCATGGCGACGGAGAAGCAGCGCATTTTTCATCAATTCAACGATCAGCCGGGCAAAAGAGGCGGACGTGTATTGAAACCTCGACGAAACTTGCGCAAACCCGCAGCTCCATGTTTCCCGGATCGGCATGGGCGCTTTCCCCAAAAGAAGCCGGCGGATCATGATCAATCCCAAAATAAGCGCGAGAAACAGAAAGGCCATCCTAATGACCATCGTCAAGGGCATGAGAACCTGTTCAAGCGGGATCGTTGAGAGGTCAACGTGCGCCAGGTAGGCCCCGCCGAAAAAAGTGAAGCCTGTCACGGTTCGAGGAACAAGTCCGATCCAAACACATAATCCCGCCAGAACCATCATGGGAATAAGCATCCATTTTGATGTCTCCTCGCGACACGCGCTTTCTTGCGCGGTTGATTTCCCGGACAGATCCCCAGCCTCTTTCAGAGAAGCGTGTGAGGACCCTTTTAGACCCGTACGGGGCTTGCCCAAAAAAATAGTCCCATAAACTTTGCTAAAACAGGCCAACGCAAGAGCGCCCATTAAAGCCAGGGACAAGATCCCCAACGAACAAAAAATCACCCCGTGCAAAGGGAGCCCGAGAAGCCCTTGAAAGAGTCCGAAATAAATGATGAATTCTCCAATGAACCCGTTAAAGAGCGGCAGACCGCAGATCGAGAGCGCCCCGACCATAAAAAGAACGCTCGTCACCGGCAGGGTCTTCGCCAGGCCTCCGAGATGATCCATCTCGCCGGAGTGCGTCTTTTGGATGACGGAACCCGCTCCCAAAAAAAGAAGCCCTTTGAAAAGCGCGTGGTTCAAGACATGCAGGAGCCCTCCGCCAAACCCGAGAACCGCGAGAAAGGGAACCTGATGACTCCGTCCCAATAACCCCGCGCCGAGCCCAAGGGCAATGATGCCGATATTTTCAATGCTGTGATAGGCCAATAACTTTTTAAGTTCGTGTTGCCCAAGAGCATATAAAACGCCCATGATGCCGGAGAGAACACCAATCATTAAGAGAACGTATCCGCACCAGTTTGGAAGCACTCTCATGATCCATAACACCCGACAGATCCCGTAGATCCCCATCTTGATCACTATCCCCGACAAAACCGCGGATATGTGCGAAGGCGCCTCCGGATGGGCATACGGCAGCCAAATATGCGTCGGAAGAAATCCCGCCTTGACCCCGAAACCGATCAGGGACAGAAGGAAGATCGTCCCTGCGAGAGCTGGCGAAAAATCAGAGCGAGCCATAACATCGAAATCCATCGACCCGGCAGCGTGAGCCATTAAAAAAAACATCAGAAAAAGAAAGAACGTCGCGCAATGGGATGCGATCAAATAAATAAATCCGGCTTTACGTACCGGGGATTTCTCATCGTTAAAAATGATCAGGAAAAACGTGGAAAGGGTCATGACCTCCCATGCCCCCAAGAAAAGGATCACGTTGTTGGCGGTGACAATAAGCACAAGGGCCAACGCTAAGATCAGGTAAAAAAAAGCATGCATCCCCAGAGGCTTCTTCCCTCGATACGGACGCATATACCCAAAACCGTAAACTCCGGCGCACAATATGAGGGTCGTAATCGCGATAAGGAAGACAAGACTCAAAGGATCGAGCTTAAATGAGAATTCGCCGAAAGGGACCGCCCACGATCCGAGAAGTATTTTTTCCACTTAAGGGGTCCTCACGGTCTTTGCTTCCGCGACCTGGAATGTCGCGAGGATCTCTTCAGCATTCGCCCGGCGATCCAGGGCCGCTTTTACATTTTTTTCCTGCAGGCAAAATGCCAAGCGGGACAAGAGCGACAAATGTCCTTTGAAGGACCCCGACAATATCACGAATAACGTATGGACCGGTTCACCATCCAGAGCGGCAAAGTCCACCGGGACATCCAGAAAGAAAAGGCCTACCACGGGGTCAAGGCCGGCGAAGATCACGGGGTGTTTGACGTGCGGAATGGCGATCCCGTTTCCGATACCGGTCGTGCCGGACTGTTCACGGGAGATGAGCATCTCCTTCAAGGAAGAACGGTCAATATGGCCCGGGAGCGGCAAAAAGTTCAGGACCTCCCCGAAGATCTCCTCACGGCGGCTTCCTGGGATCCCAAAATGGACCCCGCCCCGGATCAGCGCCGGGGTCAAAATGTCCTGGCCCGGCCGGTTTTTTTCACAGAGCTTCAAGGCCCCGAGCGTTAAGGGGATCTTATACTTAAGAGCCCACTCCAGGACCTCCACAGAATTAAAATAATACTGGCCATGGGCCTTGACCGCCGGCATGCCCCGGTCATTGAGCCACTGATAAAGTGTTTTTTCTTCGATCTCAAAAGCTTTTTCTATTTCACGAAAAGTCAATTGCATATCATTTCCTGCCTTGGGATAAACATAATAAAAAAGATGCTGAAATCCGGCTTCGTTTTGCCCGGAGGCCCCTTAGTCTTCGCCGAGACTCTTCAGGATTTTCTCGCTTTTTCTTAATTTTTTTCGGAGAAGCTCCGCGATCGGCCTCAGGACTTTAAAAATATCATGATCCTGCAAGTTGTAATAAACATTCGTCTTCTCCTGGCGCGCCTCTAAAACTCCGAGATCCCGCAAGGTGGCCAAATGCCGCGACAAACTGGATTGCTCGATCCCAAGCACCTGCACCAGTTTTCCCACGCTGGCTTCTCCGTCTTTGAGATATTCAATAACCTGAAGACGGGCCGGATGCGCCAAGGCTTTTAAAAAATCCGCTTTGATCTTGAACACCATGTCATCTATTTTTTTCATAAAGCCTTTCCCCGTAAAAATTCCGTTGATGTTATTTTTTCTTTTAACAATACTTCCGTCCGAGAGATCGATTCTTTTATGCTCGCAAAAACATTCTCTTCCTCTACCAGGTCGTAAAGGTTCAACTTCACCATTTCATTGAGCGGCTGAACGTGAAGACCGGTCATAATAAGACGAATGCCTTCCCGTTTGTTCTTATTTCAAAAAAAGGTTGCTGGTACAAACTCGCAAAGACGCCCCTAAGTTTCCCCCTCCATGCTCAAAGAGAGAGAGTCCCCCTGAATATCGACCCGCACACAAAGATTCCCAGGAAGAAAAAATGGTTTTTACGGGCTGGCGCTTTTTTATTTTACTTCCAAAACGGCATTCTTAGAACCGAATTGATTGGCCACGGTCTTCTTGGTGCGAGGATCATCGGCCCACTGACCATCCACGAAGAACCGGTATTCATACTTTCCGGGCCTCAAGGAAACCGACCCTTTCCAAACACCCAAATAATCTTTTGTCAAATGGCCGGCGTTGGTGCGCCACGCATTAAAGGTGCCGCACACGTTGACGCTTTGAGCCCGCGGCGCAGACAACTGAAATTCCACTGTTCGTTCACTCGTGTTCGATTGAACTTTTGACGTTACGATACCCATTGTGTACCTCCTCGTTTTTAAAACCCCGGCGCAATATGGCGCCTTTCTTTCGACTTATACCCTATTTTCCGCTAAAGTCATGATCCGCGCTTCCTGTTCGCTGATGATCTTGATCACCTGCCCCGGCGTCGTCGCTCTCCGGATCAAACCGACTACAAAATTATCACGGAGAAGCCTGGCTAAGCCGGCAAGAACGATCAAATGGACCCCGACAGGATTCTGGGGGTAGGCCATGAGAAAGAAGACATGGACCGGCTCCCCGTCAAGCGCATGAAAATCAACGCCTTTTTTCGATACCGCCAAAAGGCCTTGAGGTTTGGAGATCTCTTCCGATTTTGCGTGGGGGATCGCGATCCCATTTCCGAGTCCCGTAGAACCTAATTCCTCGCGCTGCATCAAAGAAGAAAACAGCCGTTTAGGATCCACCTTGGGATGGGCCTCGTGGAACTTTTCTGCCAATTCGCGAAGCGCTTCTTTTTTATTCTTGGCTTCAAATTGCAAAAGGATTGATGAGAAGCCGATCAATTCCGAAATTTTCATATTTGCCCCCTTAACCTCTTGTGATGCTTCCTCGCCTCTTTTCTCACTTCACCACCATGACAGGACAGTTCGCTTCCTCCACCATCGCCTGAGAAAAAAGGCGGAATCGATGGTCTTTCCAATCTTCCAATTCGCTTGCGCCAAGGATCAAAAGGTCGGCTTTGCCGGCATCGCATTCCGAAAGGAGAGTTTTCCGGATGTCGCCATGCATGATCTTGTAATCCACTTGGATTTTCCATTTCTCGAACAAGTATTGCGCCTGGGACTGGGCCGCTCTGAGGGAGAGCGAGGTGCCCGTCCCGATCGCAACAACCCTCACGTGGGCCTGTCCCTGCTTGTTCAGCATCGCCGCGATTCCCAGGGCCCGGTCGCTGAACCTCCCATTGACATGCGCTAAAAGAATTTCTTTAAAGTCCCGATCGAAAGTTTGCGGAACAATAAGCGCCGGACCCGAAACTTCCCCAAGTATCCCTTTAAGATCAGGTGAGGCATCGTCTTTAAGCAAAACCAAAAGCTCGCTGGGGGAAAATTCTTTTAATGCTTTTTGTAAGGAATCCCCGAAGATGACCGCGCCCCACGCGACCCCGCTTTGATCCGCGTGGGCCTCCAAATATTCCCGGTAGAACGCTTCCGTCTCTTCCGGTTTTATCGCGGGGATCCGGGGCTTCTCGGAAGCAAAACTCAAAGACTCGAGGAGCCGCACCCGGGCCTTAAATATTCCGGCAACCCGCGCTGCGGTTTTAAGGAGATGAGGGAACGAACCTTTCTCCGGGGCCAAAACCAACACATCGGTGATCAGCTTTTCCGCGGAATTCTTTTGCATGATTAATCTTTATAGGTAAGGACGCCGCCCAGCCAGGGATGGACCGTAAGATGAGACCTTAAATGCTTTCGGATCAGTGAGAACGCTTTCTCGACGGTGATCTTTAATACAACCGCTATTTCCTGGGCCAAGGCCTCGGCGGCACGCTTCACAATCTTGCTCTCCCCACGGTCGCAATAAAGCTGCTTTGACACTGCCATCAAAAGCACTTGGGCGAATACCGGGGCGGTATTCCCCTGCGAGACCGTTCTCAGCTGGAAAGAGTAATTTTCCTTGGGGAAGTTTTCGACGCCTGTTTTTCCGCAACGAAAAGATTCAAAGATCGTTTCTATTTCTTTTTTAGAAATGGGCCGGTGAAAACCGGATTGGATCGCTTGGTGAACGCCCACAAAATATCTTGAAAGATGCTTCCCGGGCCGGGCCGGCTCGATCCAGTAACTCAATCCCTCTAACCCGCCGGATTTCCCCACAATTCCCTTAACCACACAAAGCCCATGAATGGAGTGAAAAAGCATATCCCCCCTCTGGAACGGCAGCCCTTTTGTAGCGGCCGCATGTTTTGTTCGTGCTTTTTTAGTTTTTCGATCCGCCAAATCAAGCATCTTGTTGCTCCTGATGAACAGGGACTGACCCATGCCTTTGATAATGGAGCTTAGGGGGCCTATGGCTATCCTTGTATATTCCTATATGAACATCTATGCATATTGTATCCCAAAAAAAGGAGCTGTCAATGATCGCCTGACAGCCCCTTCGAGGCCAAACAGCGTGGCCGTCACTCTTGGTTCGCCGGATATCTTGTTCGTTTTGTTAAAATCCCGTGCCCCGCCCCGGTCGTGCCTACGGTGGCGCGGGAAAAAGGGTTTGTGCGAGACTAGCTTTTTGGAATTTTTTCGGCGATAGCCTTCAGAAGTACTTTCATATCCCCGGTTTTCGAAAAATAATCCTTGATCCCTTCCTGCTGAAACAATTCCCTCATTGGCTCGAAGTCGGTCAAAATGATCACCGGAATATCCTTGATCGCATCTTCTTTTTTAAGACGCCGCACGAACGTAAAGCCGTCCATCTGGGGCATTTTAATATCGAGCAAAATAAGCTGGGGCTTTTCCGCTTTGGCTTTCTCAAAACCTTCGGGGCCGTCTGAGGCCTTCACGACCTCATAGCCCTCTGCCGAGAGCTTCACCTCGAGCAGTTTTGAAAAATCCTGATTGTCATCCACGATCAATATTTTATTTTTGACCACAGCTTCCTCCGGTGCTTAAAGTTCTTTCCTCCTCCAGAGTTACAGGGGATTGTATTGTAAATCTTTTCCGCTCGAAATACTATTACGTTGGTTTACTTAAGGGGTGACCTTAAAAAAGCTGGACCCGCCAAAGGAATACGCCAAAATCATATTCCCCGCGGCATGGCCCGTGAAATTGGCTATGGTCACGAGCGAATCTACCAAGGTTCCAAGCATGAAAATCAGCGGCTGATCCCTTTCCGTTCTAAAAATCGCTTTGACAAGATTTTACTCTCCATGGCAAGATAACACTCCCATGAGCTCTCATCTGCCGGAAAAACAAAAACTCTTCAAACAACTTTTCAAAATCAAGGACCTGAATCTCATCCTTCAGGAGTCCCATGATCCCGACAAACGGCTGAAAAAAGCGCTGAACGCTTTCGATCTGGTTCTTCTCGGGATCGGAGCGATCATCGGCGCGGGTATTTTTACTGTCGTCGGCACTGCAGCGGCCGGCGATGCGGCGCGGCTGGGCGCAGGGCCTTCCATTATCGCTTCTTTCGCTCTCACTGCCGTTGCCTGCGGGTTTGCCGCGCTTTGTTACTCCGAATTCGCGGCCATGGTCCCTATTTCGGGAAGCGCTTACACTTATTCTTACGCGACGTTCGGGGAATTGGTCGCCTGGATCATCGGCTGGGATCTGATGCTTGAATACAGTGTCGCGAATATCGCGGTCGCTATCAGCTGGTCGGGCTATTTCACGGAATTCATCCGCGGTTTCGGGATCCATCTGCCGCATTGGGCCACAATCGATTTCCGTTCCGCGTTCCAGGGATTCGAGAAAGCCTCTGTCCTTTTGAGCCAAGGCACGGCATTTGAACAATTGAGCCCCGCCCTTCAGCATGCATGGTTCGCGGTCCATCATGCTCCGCACATTTTCGGAATGCCGCTGATCTGCAACCTCCCCGCGTTCATCATTGTCGCGCTGATCACCGTTCTTCTTGTGATCGGGATCAAGGAAAGCGCCCGTTTTACTTCGATCATGGTCGCGATCAAACTCCTGGTGCTGATCTTTTTTGTCGCGGTGGGTTTTTTCTACGTGAAGCCGGAGCATTGGGTGCCGTTCGCCCCCAACGGCTTTGCCGGGATCAAGACGGGCGCCGCGATCGTTTTCTTCGCGTACATCGGATTCGACGCGGTCTCTACCGTCGCCGAAGAGACCAAAAACCCGAAAAGGGACATCCCGATCGGGATCCTCGGATCCCTCGCGATCTGCACGGTGATTTACATCGTGGTGTCGGCGGTCTTCACCGGCATTGTCCCGTTCTCGGTCCTCAAGGACACTTTATCAACTCAGAAAGCAGAAGCCCTCGCATTCGCCATGAAATACATTCACCTGAACTGGGCCACGGGCATCGTCGCCGCCGGCGCTTTGGTCGCGCAAACCGCCGTGCTGCTTGTGATGCAGTTGGGACAGTCCCGAGTCTTTTTTTCCATGTCCCGTGACGGGCTTCTGCCGCCGGTCTTTTCCAAAGTCCATCCAAAATTCAAAACGCCCCACGTCACTACGATCGTAACGGGTTTACTTGTCGCCGTGATCGCTTCACTCACCAACATCGACGAAATGGTTGATCTGACGAACATCGGAACTCTTTTTGCGTTCGTGCTGGTCTGCTTCGGAGTCATCATCCTTCGCGTCAAGGAACCTCACAGACACCGTGCATTCAAAGTCCCTCTGAGCCCGCTCATCCCGCTTCTGGGCGTCGCAACCTGCATCTTCCTGATGACGGGACTTCCGGCCATAACCTGGATCCGGTTCGTGGTCTGGTTGATCCTGGGTTTCATGGTTTATTTCACTTACAGCATCAAGCACAGCCTTCTTCATAAGGCATAGCTATTCCACGGAATATTTCTCATTCGAGGTTCGATCCCAGAGAAGGATTTTTTAGAACGCGTCCGCCGGAGTCTAAACAGGTTCTGTTGTTTTTTTCATCCAATGCCGGCCCCCGAGAATTCTGGCAATCAGCATGCTGACTGAATTGCTACCGATCGCGTTCACCGTCGTGGCCGGCGGGTCGACCAGGGTTCCGACCATAGAAATGATGGGAAGGGCTGCGGGGGGAAAGCCGTAGAGTGTTACGATCAAGAGTTCTCCTAAAAATCCGCCACCCGGGATACCGGTCATCACGATCCCGGAGAGGAGCGCAACCCCCAGCGCCGTGGTGATCGTCCCGATCCCTGCGAATTTCATTCCAAAGAAGCTGAAAAGAAGCGCGATCTTCACAACCGCCGAAATGCAGGTCCCGTCCATGTGGACCGTCGCACCAATCGGGATTACGATCTTTGAAATATCGCGCGGGATGCCAATCCTGTCCGCCGCTTCGATATTAGAAGGAATGGTCGCGAGGCTGCTGCCCGTACCCAGTGCCGTCAGGGAAGCGGGTATGATATTTGCCCAGAATTTCTTCACACCCTTCATCCCGCCTGCAAGTAATGCGTAAAAAGAAAATCCAAAGAAAAAGTAGAAGATCGAAAGTGGATAATAAAGTGCCACGACCCGGAGATAAGCCCCCAGAAGGCTTGGGCCGAATACGCCGGTCAGATACGCAAAATAAGCGCCCAGGCCGACGGGCGCGTAGAACATGATGAGATGGATCATTTTCATCATGACCTTATTGCCAGAGACCAGGACATTCACGAAAACTTTACCGTCCTCGCGCGCGAGCGACGCTGAAAGCCCGACGAGGAGCGAGAACACGATCAGGGCCAGCATGTTTTGTTTGGAAAGCAGGTGAAAAAAATCGGGCACCGTAAAAGCCCCCACAAATTGTTCGATGGTCTTCACCTGCGTGATGCCCGAGCCCGCCTGAAGGATCGGATGGCCCGCTAGCACCGGAGGGTAAAGCTTCACCCCCACGATCATAAGCGATGACGAGATCAAACCCGTGGCTACGAATAGAAACATCATCCATCCCATGATCTTCCCGAGGCGGTGGAGATCGGACATTTCTGCGATTGCGGATGAGATCGAAAAAAAGACCAGCGGCACCACCGCCGTAAAGAGCAGGTTCAGAAAAATATCGCCGAGTGGCTTTACAAACGCGATCTTTTCTTTAAAGACAACCCCCAACCCCGCGCCGAAGGCGATGGAGCAAAGAAGGATGATCGAAAAGGAATAGTTTTTAAGAAAGCGCGCTTGGTTCATTTTCCTCCTTGGGAACCGGGGAACGAGAAAGAGTTTGTGCCCCCGTTCGCTGGCACATTGTATTTGATTTCTTACTTAAAATCAGTAAGCTTCATCTACCCTCGTCTTGAATTCTTTTCTTAAAGGGTTGACAAGGGTTGCCCAATTTCAACTTCGTTGAAATTAATGAGGATTGGAACCATGGATCAGAATAAAAGAAAAGCGTTCCAGCTGATCGTGCTCTTTGGCCTCGTAAGCCTTTTTGGGGACATTATTTACGAGGGAGCCCGGAGCGTAAACGGGTCTTATCTTAAAATCCTGGGAGCGAACGCCCTCGCCGTCGGATTTATTGCGGGACTAGGAGAATTCCTCGGCTATGGCATACGTCTTCTGTCGGGATATTTTTCGGACAAAACTAAGTCTTATTGGTTTTTCACGATCTTGGGCTATGCCATGCTCATCAGCGTACCGCTTTTGGCGCTCACCGGCTTCTGGAAGATCGCGGCAATTCTGATTGTAATGGAACGCATCGGGAAAGCCCTCCGGAGTCCCGCCAAAGATACGATCCTCTCCCAAGCCACTAAACAGGTCGGCACGGGGTTTGGCTTCGCTCTGAATGAAGCCATGGATCAAGTCGGCGCTATCATCGGGCCTCTTCTCTTTACCTTTATTTTTATTGGCGACCGGATAAAGGACAAAGGCCTCGCAGATTACCAGATGGGTTATCACCTGCTCTGGTTGCCTTTCTTTTTCTTGATGGTTTGCGTCCTTTTCGCTTACTGGAAAACTCCGAACCCTGAAACACTCGAAACCTCAGTCGCGAAAAATGAATCTGAAAAACTCCCGAAGATCTTCTGGCTCTATACCGCGTTCAGTTTCTTCGCGACCGCGGGCTTCGTCAGTTTTGTCCTGATGGCCTATCATTTTAAAACCCGGCATGTTCTTTCCGATGCCCAGATCCCTCTTTTCTACGCAGTCGCCATGGGGGTCGACGGAGTCGCAGCGCTTGTGATCGGAAAACTTTACGACCGGATGAAAGAAAAACAAAAACACGAGTGGGCCGGTATCGGGACGCTTCTCATAATCCCGGTCCTCTCGGCCGTGATCCCGTTCCTTTGTTTCACTACGGTTCCCTGGATCGTCATTGTGAGCATTCTTCTCTGGGGCATCGTCATGGCGGGGCATGAGACCATCATGAAATCCGCGATCGCGGACATCACACCGCTCAAAAAACGCGGCACCGGTTACGGCATTTTGAATGTCGCCTATGGCCTTGCGATGCTTGCCGGGGGTGTTGCGATGGGATTCCTCTACGACCGCTCTCTCCCCACACTCATGATCGGCGTCGCGACCCTGGAACTCGCCTCGCTTCCCTTCTTCTTCGCTATGAAACGCGAAGTCTCTAAAAACCCATAGCTCGCAGACTCTAGCCCATAGCAAAAGCTATGGGCTATAAAATATAGGCTCCTGTAGTGGTACAATATCTCATGCGAAAGATTATCGCAGGAATGCTCATCGGTCTTATGACGCTCGGGCTTGGACTCCAGGCACCTCGGGAGGGTTTCGCCATGGTAAAAAAAGAAAAACCGAAAGTGAGTCCGGGGATCCAATGCAGTCTGCCGCTCAATGACGCGGAACTCAAAAAGCTCCTCTCGCCCGAGCAATACGAAGTGATGCGCAAAAACGGCACCGAAGCGCCGTTCAAGAATGAATATTGGAGCAACCACAAACCAGGTCTTTACGTCGACCGGATCACGGGCGAAGCGCTTTTTAGTTCCACCGACAAATTCGATTCCGAGACCGGCTGGCCGAGCTTCACGCGACCGATCGATCAATCGAATATCATAGAAAAAAGTGACGAAAGTCACGGAATGGCCCGCATCGAAGCCCGCTCAAAAAAAGGCGATTCGCATCTCGGCCATGTTTTCCAGGATGGACCCAAGCCTACCGGACTTCGTTATTGCATCAACTCCGCGTCCTTGAGGTTCATCCCTGTCGAGAACCTTGAAAAAGAAGGTTACGGGCAATATCTCTTGCTATTTAAAACGGGAGTGGAGCAAGCCCCAGCGATCCCTCAAGGAACGACCCATATCGCGACTTTCGCGGCCGGATGTTTCTGGGGCGTGGAATACGCCTTCCGGAAAGTCCCGGGTGTCTTGAAAACCACGGTGGGTTACACGGGCGGAACCGTCAAGAACCCGACTTATGAGCAGGTTTGTTCGCATACCACGGGACACACCGAAGCGGTGCAGGTCGAATTCGACCCCTCGAAGGTCTCTTACGAAAAACTTCTGGAAACTTTCTGGGCGATCCACGACCCGACCACGCCAAACCGCCAGGGTCCGGATGTGGGAAGTAATTACCGTTCCGCGATCTTTTACAATTCTCCGGAACAGGAAAAAAAGGCTTTCGCTTTAAAGGAAAAACTCTGGAAATCCGGAAAGTTCAAATGTCCGTTCGTTACCGAGATCGCGCCGGCAAAAGAATTTTATAAGGCCGAGGACTACCACCAGCAGTATTTTGAAAAGAACGGCATGAAACCTCAGTGCCATCTTCCAAGAGACTAAGAAAGTTTTTCTGAACTTTCGATGAGGCTACGATATAATCCCGCCTCACTCAAAAAGGAGTAATCATGGCTCTAAAAGGTTGGTTTAAATTCAAGAAGATGAGACTGTTACTGGCCTGGGGTTCGATCCCCATCTTACTCTACTGTTCCCACATGAACGCCCGAAGCTTCCAATGGGGTACCGTCCTTGTGCTCATCGGGGAATTGATCCGTTTTTGGGCGCTTGGTTTCGTCGAGAAAAAAGGCCAGAAGCTTGCCATGAGCGGGCCTTACGCCTTTGTGCGCAATCCCCTTTATGTCGGCAATTTCTTTTTAGGCCTCGGTGTCGTTGTGATCGTCTGGAACTGGGTGATCCTGGTTCTTTTTCTTGCCGGCTTCTTCGGGATCTATACCGGGACCATCCGCGGCGAGGAAAAACACCTGCGAGAGATGTTCGGCAAGCCTTACGAGGATTATTGCAAAAATGTCCCATCGTTCTTCCCTCGCTCAACTCCCTATGCGGCGCCTGCCCAGGACTCCTTTCTTTGGGGCCGCATCGTCAAGCATCACGAGTACATCACGGTGGCCGGCATTCTTCTCATGCTCATGATGATCCGTCTTTACGATGCGCTCTTTCTTGCCAAAGAATCGGCATCCCACCAGATGCCTTTGATCGTCGCAGCCGCAGGGGTGGCGCTCGCGTTAGTGCTTGAGCGGGTGTTCGTCAGCCGCCTTCACATCACGTTCTTTGAGCGCCTTCGCGAAAAAGACTCGCCGAAAAAACCAGGAAAAAGTTGACCCGGACAAGCCCAATTCTCCATCAAAAAATTCAACGGTTAATTGGACTAGTCTTGACAACCTTCGGTCAGGAAAAAATAGATGCCAAGACAAGCCCGAGTCTTTATAATCCCCTTAGAAGTTCCGGAAAATTTCCTCACGGGAGATCATGATCATGCTGGAATTTAAACAGAAGGTCCTCTGCATCGGTTTCGGTTCTGTGGGTAAGTGCGCCCTCCCGATCCTCTTGGAACACATCCGCATCCCTTATAAGAACATCACGGTGCTCGACTTCGCGGACAAACGCAAGGAGCTCGCCCCCTGGATCAAGAAAGGCGTCCGCTACTCACAGGAAAAACTCAGCCCCGTCAATGTCGCGCGGACGCTTTCCAAGTACGTCTCCCCCGGCAGCATGATCATCGATCTGTCGTGGAATATCGACTCTCTCGACATGCTTTCCTGGTGCCATGAGAACAAAGTGCTTTACGTGAACACTTCAGTCGAGGAATGGGACCCGTACGCCAATATCGAAAAAAAGACCCCCCTTGAAAAATCGCTTTATTTCAAACAGATGGGACTCCGCAAGATGACGGCAAAGTGGGCGGACGATGCCACGACCGCGGTGCTGGACCATGGGGCCAACCCGGGGCTCATTTCTCATTTTACCAAGCAGGGGCTTCTCGATATCGCCGAAAAAGCGGCGCGCGACAAGACCACCTCCAAGAGAGACCGAAAATCTCTGGAACGTCTGATCCGTGACGAGAAATTTCATCGCCTGGCCATGAAGCTCGGCGTGAAAACCATTCATATCAGCGAACGGGACACGCAGATCACGGACCATCCGAAAGAAATCGACGAATTCGTCGGCACCTGGTCAATCGAAGGCCTGCGCGAAGAAGCGACTTCGCCGGTTGAAATGGGCTGGGGCACGCATGAAAAAGACCTTCCGGCGCATGCCACGATCCCGGATTACGGCCCCCAGAACCAGATCTTCCTTTCCCAGATGGGCATGAACACCTGGGTGCGTTCCTGGGTCCCCCATTACGAGATTGTCGGGATGGTGATCCGCCACGGCGAAGCATTCAGCATTTCCGAAAAACTCACGGTCTGGAAGAGCGGCAAACCCGTCTACCGCCCAACGGTCCACTATGTTTATATGCCCTGCAATGAAACGATGGCCTCGGTCCATGAGCTCCGCTGCCGCAATTACGAGCTCCAACCCAGATGCCGCATTCTCTCCGACGAGATCATCAAGGGCTCGGATATCCTGGGCTCGCTCATCATGGGTCATAAGTACAATTCTTGGTGGACCGGAAGCATTCTTACGATCGACGAAGCGCGCAAGCTCGTGCCGCACCAAAACGCCACTACGATCCAGGTCGCGATCGGTGTGGTCGCCGCCGCGATGTGGATGATCGAACATCCCAACAAGGGTGTCTGTGTGCCGGACGATCTCCCGCATGAAGAGATCCTGGGGATCGCAAAGCCCTACCTCGGAACTTTCGTCTCCGAGCCCAACGACTGGACCCCGTTCGAGAATTATCAGGTGTTCTTCCAGGAAAATCCGAATCTGCATCTGGACAAGAAAAATCCCTGGGGCTTCAAGAATTTTCAATTCAAACCCTAAGTGTGTTTTTAAAATGATCAAGAAAAAAATCCGGCAGGAAGTCGAAAAACGCGAAGCGATGCGCGGGGGCATGGGCGAGATCACAGTCCGCCATTATCTCAAGCCCGAAGAAATCAAGGCTCGCACACGGCTTTGCGCGGAACTCATCCTTCCTCCCGGTGTAAGCATCGGCGTCCACGACCATGTGGATGAAGACGAGATCTACATCATTCAAAAAGGACAGGGGGTCATGACCGACGGAGGCAAGGAATTCCCAGTCGCGCCCGGCGACGCCATTCTCACCGGCCAGGGCGCTTCCCATTCCATCAGGAACACAGGCTCCGAAGACTTGGTCGTCACCGCCGTCATCATCAAATACTGATGCATCCCATTTTCCCTCAGGAAACCATCCTCCCGGCAAAGGTCTTCTTTAAAAAGGGTGGGCTTTCAAACCTTCCAAGCGAAATCCAGGAGTTAGGCGCGCGCGGACTGATTATTCACGGCGCATCGCTTGAAAAAAACGGCCTCAAAGAAAAGATCGCGGATGACTTTAAAAAAGCCGGGATCTTTGTCGCATTCTTCTGCCGGCCTCAAGGGGAACCGACCCTGACCGAGATCAGCGCCGTGATCACCCAAGGACGCGACTTAAAGATCGCCTGGATTACCGGGATCGGCGGCGGGAGCGTGCTGGACCTTGCTAAGGCCGCGGCCGGGCTTTTCAACGCTAGAGAAAAACCAGCCTACTACCAGGAAGGGGGAACGCTCACGGCACCGGGGATCCCGTTCATCGCGGTCCCGACGACCGCGGGCAGTGGCTCGGAGGCATCGCCTAATTCCGTGATCATCAATCCTGAAAAGAAGGTGAAGCTTTCCATCCGCCAAAAGGATTTCCTCGCACGTAAGGTCCTTCTCGATCCGGACCTTCTCAAAGGCCTGCCCTTCGCCGTTATGTGCCATTCGGGGATGGATGCCTGGGTCCAGGCATATGAATCGTTCATCTCAAAGAACGCGAACTGGTTCAGTGAAAATTTCGCACTCAAGGCCATTCAGCTGATTAGTCGTCACCTGGTGCCGGCGCTGAACGCGGGTCGCGACGAAGACCTCGCAGGTCTTATGCTCGGAAGTTTTTTCTCAGGGATCGCGTTCTCCCATTCGCGCCTCGGCGTGATCCACGGCCTCGCCCATCCCCTGGGTGTGCTCTACAATGTCCCGCACGGATTGATCTGCTCACTCTGTTTTGCGCCTTCCATCAAGCTTAATCTCGAGGCCATGGACAATCAGAAATACGCGATCATGAGCCAGGCGGTCGGCATGGATCTCCTTCAAAAAGTCCATGAGCTTCAAAAGACGCTCAAGATCACTTCCCCTTTCAAAGGAAAACCCCTGCTCGAAAAGGAAAAAATCATTTCAGAGACGCTCAAATCCGGCTCCACCGCCGCAAACCCCAAGCCCATCACCCGCGAAGACGTCGAGTACCTTTTAAAAGAGCTCTTTTAAAAGTTGCGTGCGGGATGGCGGATGGAGCAAGCAGCGTTTCGTCCTCCATCATCCTTCGTCCTATTTCCTGCATTCTATTTTTTAAATTTTATGTTAGCATGCCCCATGCATAAAAAACCTTCTCTCGGCTATTGGCTTCAATACACCGTTGTCCGTTTTTTGGCGCTGCTTGCAACCGCCCTGCCTGTGGAGGTTTCGCACAGGATCGCCTGCGGATTTGGGACCTTGTCCTACTGGATCTTGAGGAAGCGCCGCAAAATTGCGCTTGGAAATATTGCTGGCGCGCTTGGAAATTCCCTCCCAGACCGGAGAAAAAAAGAAATCGCTCGCTCCGCGTTCCAAAGTGCCGCGCTTTCCATGATGGAGCTTTTCACGGTCGAGAAGATCAAAAAAGAGGCGGCCACACGCTTCGAGCTCTTCGGGAATGAATTCCTGGAAGAAGCGTTTTCAAAAGACCATGGCGTGGTGCTGGTCATCTCTCATCTGGGTTCCTGGGAATATCTCTCTTTCCTTCCCTATTTCACGAAGCGGCCTTGGTCGGTCGTCGTGAAGAACATTAAGAACCCTTATTTGGATAAAGCGATCGATTCGATGCGCCGCGTTATGACCGTGAATCCCATCTCCAAAGACAACTCTGTCAGGGCCGTTTTTCAGGAACTCAAGGCAGGTCATGGGGTCGCCATTTTGGTCGACCAATGGGCCGGCGATGAAGGCCTCTGGGTTGATTTTTTCAACACGAAGACATCAACCACGTCGATCCCCGCAAGGCTCTCCGAAAAGACCGGCTGCTCCCTCGTTTCGGCGTATTGCCTTCGAAAAAGCCCCGGGCATTATGAGATCCACATCGAAAAACCTATTGTTCATAACACGGACCAGCCGGGATGGGAAAGCACGGTCACCCAAGATCTCAACGAAGTCCTCGAGCGCCAGATCCTGGGGCATCCCGAGCAGTGGCTCTGGGGCCATCGCCGGTGGAAAAATAAACCCGATAATCTGCGGTCGGTTTGATGGATCTTGAGCTTAAGATTGAAAAGCTGGTGTTCGGCGGCGACGGCCTAGGCTTTGTCGAGGGAAAGGCCTGCTTCGTGGAGGGCGCCTTACCGAACGAAAAAGTCCTTGCGCGGATCTTAAGCGACAAGCCTAACTTCATGAAGGCGAGGCTCGTCCGCATCCTGGAAGCTTCCCCTCACCGCATCCATCCCCCGTGTCCTTATATCGAACGCTGCGGCGGCTGCCAGTACCAGCACCTCCCCTATTCCGAAGAATTAAAATGGAAAGAACGTCAGGTGCGCGAGAGTTTCGCCCAGGCGTTCAAAGAAGAGGAGATCCCCATCCTTCCGATCCAACAGGGCGCCAAGGAATACGGCTACCGCAATAGCATCACGATCCACCGCACGACAGAGAAGAACAACAAACCCCAGCGCCTAGGATTTATCGGCCATGATAATTATTCCAACGTCTTGATCGATTATTGCATGCTCGCCGACAAACGGTTGCGGGAGATCTTTACCGCCGAGCACAGACTCAACCGGCGCGAAGAAAAAAGAGGTTTCAAGCTGGACGAGAAGGGCCGAATCTTCACAAGCGACGAAGAAAGACTTTATCGGATCAGCATCGGCGGCCGGTCGCTCTGGACAAGCTCCCTGGGATTCTTCCAGAACAATATCGAGGTCACCGAACTTATCGCGAAAAAATTAGCCGGATATCTCGGGCTCCTGAAGCCCGCTCGCTTTTTGGATCTCTACGCCGGCGTCGGAACTTTTCCACTACTGACCGCGCACGGCGTTCCGGAAGTTCATTGTTTTGAAGACAGTCCCTACAGCACGGGCTGCCTCAGAAGGAATGTGAAGGAATTGGAATTACCTCTGGCAGGTATTTTTTCGGGGAAAGTTGAGAAAACTTTTCCTCGTTTTATCCTCCATAGTCCCAAGTCCGGAACGCTAGTCTTCATGGATCCGCCGCGCCAAGGGATCGCGTCGTCCCTGGCCGATTTTCTGGCCAAGGAAGATGTGGGGGAGAACATCCTCTATCTCGCTTGCGATCTGCAAATCCTTTTGCGGGACCTCAAGCAGATCCTCGCCGCAGGCCGTTACAAGATCCGGGAGGTCATCCCCTTCGACATGTTCCCCCGCACAAAGCACATTGAGGTGCTCACACACCTTCAGCGGGTCTGAGCCATTCTTCCGGCCACAGCGCCGCTCGCCCAGGCCCAAGCAAGATTGTAACCACCCCGGCGGCCTTGCACATCGAGCACTTCTCCGGCGAAATAAAGACCTTTTTGGAGTTTCGATTCCAAGGTCAAGGGATCTACTTCATTTACGGGAATCCCGCCCGCCGTAAACTCCGCTTCATTCCAACCGCGTGTGCCGAGCACCTTGAATTCTTTGCGCTTGAGGAGCCGGGCGATCGAAGAGGCGTCGGCGTTTTGGATCTCGCTACGGAAAGAGAGAAAGAATTTGTGCGTCAAAAGTCCTTCCAGTAAATTCTCATGAGCCACGCCCTTTTCAAAACGACGGGAAAATTCTTCCGCCAAGGCCGCCTCGTCCATGAAGGGGACCAGGTCGGCGGTCACCGTAACATTTTTAAGGTGGTCGCGATTCAGGGCGATCGAGATCTCGTCGCTCACGTCCAGGATCGCGGTCCCGGAAAGTCCGTACTGCGTAAAAAGAAGTTCTCCGGAAGCGGTCCGGATGTCCTTTCCGTCGATACGGCTTGTGACCTTCGCGCGGACTTTTTGGCCCTGCAGAAAATGGCAGCAGGGGTCTTTCACGATTAAAGGGACTGTGCTTGGGACCGGTTCGATGACCTTGTGTCCGAAGGCCGCGGCAAGCGCGTAACCGTTCCCATCCGCGCCGAGCGCCGGATAGGATTTCCCTCCCGCGCATAAAATGACCTTCCGGCCGGTCTCCTTTTCTCCGGTCCCGGCCGAAATTTCAAACCCGTTTTTTGTGACACGGAGATTTTTGATTTCACAGCCGAGATCGAGCGTCACCTTGAGCCGTTCAAGCTCCATCTCAAGCACTTTGAGCACGGAAGCCGCCTGGTTCGTCACCGGAAAGATCCGGCCCGTTTCATCCGCATAAATCGCGAGGCCCAGTTCCCTAAAGAACGCGAGCATGGCGTCCTTTCCGAATTGCTCCAGGACCGAACCGACAAACGCCTGACTCCCGGGATTATAAAAAGAAGCGTCGAGAGTATCGTTTAAGAGATTGCAGCGCCCGGCACCTGTGATCAGCAGTTTTTTCCCGATCTTCGGCATTTTTTCGCACACAAGCACCGACGCACTTTGGCGTTTCGCGGTGATCGCGGCCATGATCCCCGCCGCACCTCCGCCGATCACGATCGCATCATACTGAGCCATAATCTCTCCTCGCATGCAACGATCTACGGTCAATGTACCACTTTTCCGTTGAGCGTTGTCTGCTTTTTGGTTGGACTAATTCACGCTGGAATTGCCGTTCCTTGTAAGTTTTGGCCGTAAAGATCTTTTCCCCCGTAAAAGGATTTTTTCCTGTCCAGTACATACAGGTCGAAATTGTCATGGGAAGCGGCATAAAATCCTGCACCTGTTCCGGATGCATTCGCTTCGAAGATAAATACGCGGCGAGTTCCCTGGCATCTCCGTCCGTACACCCCGGATGCGCACTGATGAAATAATTCACAAGATATTGTTCCTTGCCAGCTTTCCGGTTCATGGCCTTGAACCGTTCGGCGAACCGTTCATAAACCTCCCATGGCGGTTTATTCATCTTCTTGAGCGCCGCGTCCGAGGCATGCTCCGGAGCAACTTTCAGCTGACCGCTGACATGATTCTTACAGAGCGCCTCGAGATACGCGTTCGATTCTTTTTCCACAAGAAGGTCATACCGGAGTCCGCTTTGAATGAAAAGGTGTTTCACCCCTGGGACGGCCAGCACTTCTTTCCAGAGTTCCATGGATTTTTCGTACCCGAGCTTCAAATTTTTGCATTGGACAGGCATCATGCACTGCTTGTCTTTGCATGCGCCGGCCGTGTCCCACTGGTCGCAGGTCGCGCCGTAGAGATTCGCCGTCGGCCCGCCGATATCGGTGAGGGTGCCTTTGAATTCTTTCAGACCCGCAATCGTCCGCACCTCCTTCAGGAGGGATCCCTTGCTGCGGCTCTGGATCATGCGCCCCTGATGCGCGAAAAGAGAACAGAAATTACATTCTCCGGCACACCCGCGATGCCCCGTAATGGAAAAACGCACGGTCTCGAATCCCGGAACACCGCCCGATTTATTGTAAATGAGATGCCAGGCGCGAGCAAACAGCAGCTCGTAAATATGATCCAGCTCCGGGGTCGTGAGCGGGAACGCGGGCGGTTGCTGGATTACAAAGCGGTCGCCGTGTTTCTGGACCACCGGCTTTCCTCGCACGGGATCTCCCTCCAAAAACGCGAGCTTAAAAGCCTCGTTAAATTTGTCTTTGTCCGTACTGACTTCTTCGTACGAAGGCAGAATAATCGAATCTTCAAAATCTGTAAGACTGCTGCGAACGATCACCGTGCCGCGGATATTTTCCAGAACCCTGTCAAGACCCGGTCTTGGAATTTCAAGACCGGGTCTTAGGAGGGCGGCCATTCGCCGCGCGATCTCCACGATCTGCTTCTCCCCCATGCCGTAGACCAGGATGTCTGCCTTGGCGTCCACCAGGATCGAACGGCGCACGTCCTCGGCCCAATAATCAAAATGCGCAAAACGCCGGAGACTCGCTTCCACCCCGCCCAGCACCACCGGGACCCTCGGAAAAAGACCTTTGATCTTGCTGGCATAAACGATCGTCGCACGGTTCGGTCTCAGGCCCGAACGGCCGCCCGGCGAGTAATCATCTGTGCGCCGCGGTTTTTTGCTCGCGGTGTAATTGCTCACCATGGAGTCAAGGTTACCGGCCGTGATCCCGAAAAAAAGCCGGGGACGCCCCAGCGCGAGAAAATCCTCCGAGGTTTTCCAATCGGGCTGCGCAATGATCCCGACCTCGTATCCCGCGTCCTCCAGGACTCGACCGATCATCGCCACGCCGTAAGAAGGATGGTCCACATAGGCATCACCGGTGATAAGGATGATGTCACACGCATCCCAACCACGCGCCGCCATGTCCTGCTTGGATATAGGAAAGAATCCTTCTCTGTTCGTTTTAGGCATAGAAAGATTATAACCTTCCAGGAACCAATACCGCATCAGATTTAAATATAAGGGTATGCGGTATGGCACTCCCTAAGTCTTTATTTATTTTTATAGAAGGTGACTTGGACTGCACTTGTTATCCTTAAAATATTTATTTGAGAACAAGTGCTGTTAACCCCTAAGAGCAAATGGAGAATAGTGCCAAAGGCCAAAGGTTTCGAAAAATGATTCGAAAAATGACGGCGGATTTTACTATGGAACGAATCGTGATATAATGACGCCCTTGAAATCATGCGAAGCGCTGAGGGGAAAGTCAGAACCGACCCCTGAGTCCTTAGCCCTAAGAAGAAAGGAATCTGTTATGCCCTTCACACTCCCCGAACTTCCCTATGCCTTGGACGCCTTGGCGCCCCACATCAGTAAGGAAACGCTTGAGTATCATTATGGCAAGCATCACAGCGCCTACGTCACGAACCTGAATAAACTGACGGACGGAAAACCCGAGGCCGGAAAATCGCTTGAAGAGCTGGTTAAAACCGCCAAAGGTCCGGTGTTCAATAACGCCGCGCAGGTCTGGAACCACACGTTTTACTGGAACTGCTTGAAGCCTCAGGGCGGCGGACTTCCCACCGGTGCGCTTCTCGAAGCAATCACCGCCTCTTTCGGAAGTTTTGAGGAATTTAAAACGCTCTTCACGAACATGGCGATCGGGCTCTTCGGAGCGGGCTGGGCCTGGCTAGTCAAAGATGAGGACGGAACGGTCGGGATCGAATCCATGTCCAATGCTGGCAATCCCCTCGTGAACGGTCAAACGCCGCTCCTTACCTGCGATGTGTGGGAACATGCTTACTACATCGACTACCGGAATGCCCGCGCGAAATATGTGGAGACATTCTGGAATCTCGTGAATTGGGAGTTTGTTTCAAAAAATTTACAGGAGTAAATTTTTTGCGGCACTCGGGACTCGTCCTTAGGGACTGGTCCTGGTTTCTTGCTTTACGAGGTGCGAGTCCCGAGCGACGAGTCCCTTTGGGTCAATTGAGCATTGCTTCCATCCGGCGAATGGCCTTCTCGGTGAGAGAATACTCGGGGTTCTGCTCAAGGGCGTGGCGATAGGCCTGAAGCGCCCGGGTCCAATCTCCTTGGTGCTCCCAAACGCGTCCTAAATTGTACCAGGCGTAAAATCTTCCGTCGTAGCGCTCGGCCGTGGTCGCCTTCTCAAGCCAGGGGATCGCTTCTTCCCACCGCCCCGTTTCGATCATGTACGCCCCGATATCATTGCAGGGATTCCCGTATTCCGGATCCAACCGGACAGCCTTCTCACACTCACGGATTGCGTCTCCGTACCGTCCTTTGACGCTGTATGCCCATCCGAGGCAGGTGTGCGCCTCGGCCGTGGGCTGGGCGGCCAGGGACTTGAGATAAAACTCGATGGCCTGATCAACCTTCCCGGCCATCTGCTGTTCGTAGCCCTCCTGAAGGAATTTCGCGGCGTCTTCGTCTTTATTCAAATTGAATTCACTCATATAGAGACGGTCTTCTTATGGATTGCTTGGTTTCTTGCTTCGACCCTAGAATTGCATGAAAGGATTGGTCTTTTTTTCGTGGTCGATCGTGGAAGAGTCCGTGTCCCCATAAGCATGGCCGGGGAAAACCAAAAGCGACCCGTCCAGGGACGCGAGACGTTTAAGACTTTGCAGGATCTTCTTTTCATCACCGCCCGGGAGATCGCAACGCCCGCAAGCCCCCACAAAAAGCGTGTCGCCCGTGATGAGTCTGTCACCGGCCAGGATACACTGCGCGCCTTCGGTATGGCCCGGTGTGTGGAGAAGGGACATTTCCAGATCTCCGATCTGGAGTTTAAATCCTTCCTTTGTTTCCACAAGATGGTCTTTAAACTCTTTAAGATATTTTGCCTCGTTTTCATGGACATAGATCTTCACCCCGGTCTTTTGGATGAGTCCCTCCACGCCGTTGGAATGGTCAAAATGGGTATGCGTGAGGATCCCCGCGACGACCTTCATGCCGTCTTTCTCGGCTTCCTTCAGGACCGCGTCCACGTCCCAGGCCGGATCCACCATCCCGCATTCTTTTTTCTTTTTATCGCCAAGGAGATAGACAAAATTCCCCATATGGCCCACGGGAATCTGCCGGAAATACAAATTTTTGCTATCCACAGCAACAACAACCTTTGTTCTTCGTGTTCTCGTAATAGATCACTTCCAGCATCGGATCGTCCTGGATCTTGAGCCGCTTTTTTTCCACAAAGGACAACGGGATCTCAGGATAAAGGACATCGCCTTCGTAATCGGCGTGGATCCGGGTCAGATAGATCCCGTCCACGCGGTCAATGGTGGTCCGGTAAAGCTCGGCCCCCCCGATAATAAAAACATCCCGGGTCTTAACGCTCTTCAAGGCCTCATCGAGCGAAGCAAAAAATGTCTGTCCCGGGTACGGTTTTTGACCGCTCCGGTCCAGGATCAGGTTCACTCGTCCGGGAAGGGCCTTGCAGCCCAGGCTTTCAAACGTCTTTAAACCCATGATCATGGTTTGACCGGTGGTCATCACCTTGAAATGCTGCAGATCTTTTGGAAAATGCCACGGGAGTTTATTCCCCGTCCCGATCACGCGCTTGTTAGCGACTGCGACAATGTGGTAAAGCACAGTAAAACCTCCGATAGTCGGTTCTTGCGAGACTCGTTTGGGTCCCTCGTTTTTCGAGTCCCGAGTCCCTTTTATTATCGTTATACCGCCACCGGTGCTTTGATCGCCGGATGCGGGTCGTAATGTTCGAGCGTAAAATCTTCGTACTTAAAATCAAAAATACTTTGGACCTTGGGATTCAGGACCATTTTCGGCAAAGGATGCGGCTCGCGCGAAAGCTGGAGCTTCACTTGCTCCCTGTGATTCAAGTAAATATGAACATCCCCGAAGGTGTGGATAAACTCCCCGGGCTGAAGACCTGTCACCTGCGCCATCATTGTCGTAAGCAGCGCGTACGACGCGATATTGAACGGCACACCCAGAAAAACATCGGCACTGCGTTGATAAAGCTGGCAGGAAAGTTTTTTGTTCAACACATAGAACTGAAAAAAGGCATGGCAAGGTGGTAGGGCCATTTTCTCGATTTCTCCGGCGTTCCAGGCGCTCACGATGATCCGGCGGCTGTCCGGGGTTTTCTTGATCATCTCCACCGCCTGCGTGATCTGGTCCACCGTGGTGCCGTCCGGACGCTTCCACGCGCGCCATTGGGAGCCGTAGACCGGTCCAAGGTCCCCGTTTCCGTCCGCCCACTCGTCCCAGATCGTCACGCCGTTGTCCTTCAGGAATTTGATATTGGTATCGCCCTTAAGCAACCAGAGGAGCTCGAAGATCACGGCCTTGGTGTAGATCTTTTTGGTAGTAAGAAGCGGGAAACCTTGGGCCAGATCAAAGCGCATTTGATAGCCGAATGTGCTGATTGTCCCGGTCCCGGTGCGGTCCTTCTTTTCGGTGCCATGATCGAGAATGTGCTTTAAAAGATCCAGATAGACCTTCATGCGTTTTTTCCCGGTCCTTCCGGCAAACGACTGCCAGTGTTTTGGGACGAGGCCTTGGGGAGCTCCCCGGCGGGCGAAGCGTCCCTTACAAAATGCGTGTCATCAACATTCAGGTCGGCGAAGTAACCGGCACTCAAGCTGAAAACGGAGTGTCCGGGAGAGGTTTTTACGTAATAAAGATCTTCCTTCCCGGCCTTAGAGCCCGCGCTTAGGATTACTTTTTTGTCGCCTTCGCTCACGGTCAGCTGCCAAACAGGTTCTTCGAGCCCATAGCCTTTCCCGCCGGGATCCACGACTTTTTGAGCCTTGATGCTCGTAAGTGTTGCGATGAATTTCAGGACTTTCTCAGGATCGATCGGTAAACTCATGTCCCTGCGCTGGAATTCCCAGATGTTTTTCAAAGAATCCTTGGGGTCTGTCGCTCGCAAGAGTCCCAAGACCATGGTCCCCTCGCCCTTCTTGAGATGATAGGCCGTGATCTTCGTCACTTTCTCAGGGTTCAGATCAAAAAGACCGAGATCCGCCCAAACACCGCTAAGAGGGGCCGTTTCGTCAAGACCCGTATGGATCCCTAAAAGCTCCGCCATATTCAGATCCACGAGATAAACATTCTCACCCGCTGCTTTTCGGATGAAATAACCCTCTTCGCCGGCCCGCTTCTTCCCAAGGCGCAGGTCCGCAAGCGGCACGTTCCCAGCATCCAGGAACTTGATCGAAAAAGCGTCCATGTCCTGGATGGAAAAATCGGAAAAGAGCTTTTTTCCGGCACCGCGGAGCTCCCCCCGGATTGAATGAAGTTTTTGTAGAAGAGTCTCCACCCTCGCCGGATCCGCCTTGGCATCCCAGAGGCTTTTCACCCTCCAGGATCCTTTCTCTTTTTTAAGCTCCACGGGCAACGGCTGAGTGCCGTTGGCGATCAAGATCCGGTCGACTTTCGCCGGATCGAATTTCGCGATCACATTGTCGCTTCCTTGCACCAAGCCCGCGCTATCGCCCGCCGAACGGACCCAGGACTTCAAAAAAATCCCGAGCGCGAGAATCCCGAGAATGATGCCTAAGACGAGGATCTGTTTTTTTGTCATAATTTAGGCCTACCCAATGTCCAAGAAACAAGTCCAAGACAAATTTTAATCACCTCTTCTCCAAACGGTTCATGAGAGGATTGGATTTTTGGACTTGCTTGGGATTGGAATCCCGTTTCTTGGAATTTCTTTCTTCACGAAAGGGCATTCAAATATTGTTGCTTGGTCCGGCGGCGCATGTACGCCCGGCCAAACCCCGCGAGGGCGATAAGCGCCGGCACCAGGAACATCACGAAGAGCCGCCATGCCATTTTCGTGGGGGCCGAAACCTTGGGAAGCGCGCGGCCCACCTGCCCTTTCGACCGGATCCCGATCAGCGCATCTCCCAGTGACAAGACATCCATGGCGTTCAGAAAAAAGTTCAGGTGCCCGCCGCTTTGCATGAGTTGTTTTTGAAAAGGTGTTGCCGCGCCCATTAGCAGAAGCTTGCCGGGTTTTGTCTGAAGGGGCCCGGGCGTTTTCTCTTTTTTGATCTCTTTCGGAGGATTTGGAGATGCCGCATCCGCGGGGGTCTCCGAAGTCCACTCCGGTATCTTCCTGTTCTGGAATGCGTCCGCGAACTGCCCTTCGGCCAATAGCGCCAACGGGAACGGCCCCGGAACGCTCTCCCTGGCACGTAATAACTCTTGAGGTATCATGTTTTTCGGCTTGAACGGTACGATCCAGGAATTTTTGCTGGAATAAAGTAAAGTCTCGACCTTGAGCCCCTGCGCCTTGATCTTTGCAGAATCGATCTTGAGCGCGCTGCCCCAGAGGTAGAAGAATGCGGAAAGACGTGCCGTGATCGAGGTCCGGGCGTTCATTTCCGAATCCGTCAGGAGAATCTGGATCGGTAATTTGACCGGAAAGGACATCCCGAGAAGCTCACCACGGCCACCCCCCGAGAGAGTGATAGCTTCGCTCTGTTCATCCGCCAGAATATCGGTATTGACCTGGAATCCCCAGGTTGAAAGCAGATCGTTCACGGCAGGGGTTTTCTCGTCGGGTACGAGTTCGACGGAACCGTTTTCCTGAGGCTTGTAATTGAACTCATAATTCTGTACCGCCATGAGAACGGAGCCGCCCCCGCATAGGAAGCGATTGATCTCGTATTTCTGCCGCTCACTCAAATTCTCTGGCTCGATCACCGCAAGCGTTTTCGTTCCTTCCGGGATGCCGGATTTCTCATCCAGGGAAATACGCGTCACGGGATAACCCTCGGACTCAAGTCCCCCCTGTAAAAGCTCGAAAGGATCATCACGATAGCTGGGAGGGACCTGGCCCCCGCCGAGCTGCTGGAGTAACGCCATAAGGTTGGGATCGACCGAACGTTCTTTGTAGGGCGCCATCAGCGCGACCTTCGGGACCTCGGAAAGGGTCATACGATAAAGTTTTGAAATAACGGCATATTCCAGATCGTCGAGGTTGCCGGGATGGATCTGCGGCAGAACCTCCTCGGGTTTTTCCTTGTAGGAGATCGTAAGTCCAGAATAAATGAGGCGGACCCCCACTTCATCGGATTGGATGGACTCGACGCGGAAAGGTTGGACACCTTTTTTGGAAAGCCGCTCTTCCAGCGTATCCCCTTTTTTAGTTCCCTCAGCCACATTCGCGGCATCCATATGAATGACCTGGTACTGAAAGTGGCCTTCGGAAATAGCGCGCAGTTCCTCCAGCTTGTCCCGCGCGTCCTGCTCGAACGTTTTCATGGAGGTTGGCATTTTGTCAGCAGACGAAATGTAGTATTTCACGATCACGGGAGAAGGAAGGCCCCGCAGAATCTTCCGGGTCGCCTGAGAGATCGTGTAGGTTTGGCCTTCGCTCATGTCGAAGCGGCCGAGAGGGACCCCCGCCACAAGCCAATTGCTCAAAAGAAAGATCCCCACCGAGATCAGCGCTGCCGTCGTAAAGATCGAAGCGGCTTTCGGCCGCATCCGTCCTTCCATCCAGAACCCGTTCAGCACAAGCGCCACCGCGCTGCCGACCCCGAAATAAAGCACGTCGCGGTTATCGATGACGCCTTTTGCGAATGCGACGTAATGGTCCCCGGTCCCGAGAAAATGCCGGAGAAAGGTCCCGAACCCCGCGATCCACCCGTCGATCGAAGTAGCCACGAATTCGGTGCCCGCAAGATAAAGCCCGAAACAGATCATCATGGAAAGGATGAACGCGACGATCTGGTCTCGGTAAAAACCCGACACCAGTGTTCCGATCGCGAGAAAGAAACCGCCCAGGAATGCCGCGCCGATATAACCGCTCAGGATCGCGCCAAGATCCGGGTGCCCGAGCACGGCTAACATCACCGGAATCGGGAACGTGCAGGCGAGCGCGATCAGGTAGAAAAGAAAACTCGCGAAGAATTTCCCGAGCACCAGTTCATGCGCTTGCATGGGAAAAGTCAGAAGCAGTTCCTGCGTGTTCCCGCGTTTTTCTTCGGCCCAAAGGCGCATGGAAACCGCCGGTAAAAAAACCGAGAGGAAGAACGGGAGCGTGTAGAAGAAAGCCCGCATATCCACGCGCCCGACCAGGAAAAATTGCGTCATAAAAAGGCCGCCGTTTAAGAGTGTAAAGATGACGAGGAAGATATAAGCGATGGGGGAATTAAAATAGGCCGACAATTCTCTGCTTAGGATCGTAAAAAGATTGGCCCCCTTTTTCACGCACTCACCCCCTGCGAGGGCATGAGGAGCTGAATAAAGATCTCTTCCAGAGTTAAATCCTGCGCCGCTTTTCCTGGGTTCTGAACTTTTTGGGCCAGTTCTTGCTTCGTCCCCTGCGCCACAAGCTTTCCTTCATTGATGATCACAATGCGGTCCGCCAGAGTTTCGACCTCCTGCAGGATATGCGTGGAAAAAACAATGGTCTTTTCCTTGGCGAGACTTTTCACCAGGGCACGGATCCCGAGGATCTGGATCGGGTCCAGGCCCGAAGTGGGTTCGTCCAGGATCAGGACTTTGGGATCATGGATCAGGGCCTGCGCAAGCCCCACCCTCTGGCCGAAACCCTTGGAAAGTTCGCATGAAAGATGCTTCCAAACGGACTTGAGCTGGCAGGCATTTTTAACCCATTCGAGCCGTTCCGCAAGTTTGGTTCCTTCAAGCGCGCGCGCTTTGCCGACAAACGTCAGGTATTCATCGACCCGCATTTCGCCGTAAAGCGGGACCGTCTCGGGCAGGTAGCCGATATGTTTACGGACTTCAATAGGATTTTCAAGAATGTCAAACCCGTTGACTTTTGCGGTGCCGGAGGAAGGAAAAAGATAGGTCGTGAGAATCCTCATGGCGGTCGTCTTCCCCGCTCCGTTGGGCCCGAGAAGCCCCAGGACCTCGCCCGGGTTCGCCTGAAAGGAGACGTTGTCCAGGGCGGTCGCCGGGCCGTAATGCATCGTGAGGGATTGAACGTCGATCATTTTTTAAATCTCAAATTTGAAATTTGAAATAATCTAGCGGCGGCGGCCGAAGATCTGCAGCAAGAACAGGAACATGTTGATAAAATCCAGATAGAGCATCAGAGCGCCGACGATCGCGAGCTGCTCCGGCGCATTCGTCATGCTTTGATGGATGGCCTTGAGCCGCTGGGTGTCATACGCTGTAAGCCCGATGAAAACCGCGACGCCGCAATAAGAAACGATCCAGTAAAAAATCGGCGAATGGAAGAATATGTTCACAATACTGGCGACGATCACTCCGATGAGGGCCATAAAACAGAAACTTCCGACCGAGGTCAAGTCCTGCTTCGTCACCCAACCGTACACGCTGACACCTGCAAACGTCATAGCCGTGATAAAAAAGGTGGAGGAGATCGACACGGCGGTATAAACGAGGAAAATCCCCGAGATCGTCATACCGTTCAACACAGAATAAGCCAGAAATCCGATCGTTGCCGCCTGAGCCGAGATCTTCTGCAGGCTGCGGGTCAACCATATGACCAAGATAAACTCCGCGATAAAAAGAACCCACATGCCGCCGTGCAGGAGAAAGCCCAGGAGTGAAGCATTGGTGACCGTGACAAAGGCCGCAAGACCGGTGAGCGCGAGGCCCATGGCCATCCACTGGTACACTCGCTGCATAAAATTTGAAAAAACGGCATCTTGGGAATATGCGAAAGGCTGATTCTTCGGATCGTCCATAACAACCTCCTGTTAGGTATTCTGTGGGCAGTATTTTAACTGAAAATCGCACCCCTCTCAAGACCCGGGTCCACAGGCCGCGGCAAGAAATTAAAATAAGTCCCGTTTCTCTTGTCTTAAGCCACCGGGCCGTTCGAAAGGGGCATATCCGTTGGCATCACGGCCGGAACAAACGACGCCAAAAATTCTTTTATCTTTCTTGCGGGTCTTGCAACGATCGCCCTGTCTCTTTTTTCCACAATGGGACGCTGGAGGAGATCGGGATAGATCGCCAGAAGATCCAGCCACTGACCCTCGGTGAGCTGTTTTTCACCGAGCCGGAGGTCTCCAAAAAGCTGGTCTTTCTTGCGGATCAATTCTTCGACCGGCAACCCTAGTTTCCCAATGAGCTCCCTGAGCTTCGCTTTGGGGATCGGGTCCGTAAAATAATCCACGGCGTCAAAATCCACGTTTGCATCTTTTAAGATCTGGTAAACCTCTTTACAGGTTGTGCAGGTCGGTTTCTGATAGATCGTAATGTCAGCCATGGTAAACTCCATTAAATGATCGGGATGTTGGAGGAAGGATGAAACTTGGTTTTTCGCTCCCTGTCATCTTTCCTCCGTTTTCCTGAAATTATGTTTTTAAAAAATACAGCCCCACATAAACTTTCGGATCCACGAGGAACCCTTTTTTTTCCATCTCATAGAGCCAGATGTCCGCTTCTTTAAGCGGTACTTCGTGGACCCTGATGGATTCCGTGGCATCTCCCCCGCCGGGACCTTTTTTGACCACGTCCAGGGCCTGATAAAAAGAGATGATCTCGGAACTCAGCCCGCTTGAGACGGGTCCTCCCACTAAAAGCGATAAATGTTCGGCGTGATAGCCCGTTTCCTCCAAAAGTTCGCGGCGGGCCGCCGCTTCCAACGTCTCGGGATCATGCGACGTCTTGTCATTCACGAGCCCCGCCGGCCATTCGATCACCTGGGCCTCCACGGGTCTCCGAAATTGTTCGACAAAAATGACATTTCCTGACGAGGTCATCGGGACAATGACCACGATGCCGCTACAGTTGGTTCGCTTGACGTACTCCCAATTGTCCTCAGAGATCAAATTAAGGTACTTACCTTTATGCAGGATCATATTGGCCTCGTTCGATTAACAATCGAAGTTCCTTAAAGTACGCAAAGTGATTTTGGGTCTGCTTTAAAACCCGGCGGCTTCTCCGCCTGCGCGAGGATCGCTTTCGCCCTCTATTCTACCAGAACCCTCCTCAAAACAAACCATTTGTGTCAATCCGATCGGATCTTTTTTTTCAAAATTATGCCCCAGGAGAGCGAGCTTCAAGCGTATCATCTCCTGGTCGTAGAGTCCGGACTCCATATCAAGGACAGCGTCCTGGACTAAAAGCCTCGGGGACCCCACGGCCCCTGAGCAGGACGCCCCAAGATCGATCTTCTGGACCATGACATTGAGAAGCACCGCCGCCGGATCGTCCGGACCATAGGCATTCAGTAGAATGGACGGCTTCCCTCCTTTAAAGAAAAAAACGGGCGCGTCTGGTCCGCGCGGTCTTTGACCTCCGGAGATGATTTTCGCCGATTGCGGGTTCTTCACCGACGCCGGGTCCGCGGCAAAACCGGTCAACAGGTCATTTAAGAAAAAGCCATAGCCCGGCACACGGAGCGCCGAGCCGAACGCGTCCCCAAGCGTCGAGACGAGCACCGCCATATTTCCCTGCGGGTCCACGACCATGACGGAAGACCCCGCGCGGTTCTTTCCCCCCTCCGGCCTCTCGACCTTCATCTCCTCGGACTTCAGGGCCTGATCGAATTTGATGACACTCATCCGGTCCTGCGCCCAGGCATCCGAAAGAAGTTCTTTGAGCGGGACATCAAAAAGGTCCGGATCCGCCACGCCTTCGCGATGCGAAAAGGCGACCTTCTGCGCTTCTCCAAGAAGATGATACGTTTCCGGGACTTGTCCGAAACCCGGAATGCCGAAATGCGAAAGGACGTTCAGCGCGCGAAAAAGCATCACGCCCCCGTCGGCCGGAGGCCCCGCGCTGAAAAGATCGTATCCTTGATAAGTGGCGTGAATGGGATCGCGCCTTGCGATCGTATAGTCTTCAAGGTCTCTCTCTCTCAACAAACCTCCGCGCGCGGCGTTTTTGTGAACCGCGCGCGCCATCGCTTTCGCGATCGCGCCTTCGTAGAAAACCTTCGTTCCTTTGTCTTGGATCAGACGGAATGTCTTGGCAAGTTCGGGCTGAGAAAATTTTTTCCCTTCCCCGAGAGGAACGCCATTCTCAAAAAAAACGGTTTTCCCCGGATCCAAAAGTTCCAACCGCTTCGTGTTCTCCTGGATCGCCTTGGCAAGGGCCGCGGAAACTTTCGTCCCATCCTCCGCCTGACGGATAGCCGGCTCCAGGAGTTTCCCGAAGGGGAATTTATGAGTCCCGTATTTGGCGTGAACTTCTTCGGTTAATTTTAATAACCCCGGCACACCGACCGCAAGCCCGCCGGTATTCCGTTCCGGTTGATAAGGGAGCGGTCTCCCGCTTTCATCCAGGAACATTTTTGGGGAAGCTTTCCCGGGGGCCTTGACGCTCCCGTCAAAAGAGAGAATACGCCTTGTACCAATATCATAAAAAAGAAAAAGGCCGCCGCCCCCGATCCCGGAAGCCTGCGGCTCGACCACATGAAGCACCCACTCGGCGGTCACGGCCGCGTCCACCGCGTTCCCACCCTGTTTTAATACTTCCAGAGCGGCTTGGGTTGCGCGAGAGTCTGAAGTAACCACCATGGCTTTTTCGCCCGTCGCAGCCTCAAGGGCCGGAGAGAAAAGGATGGCGAAAAGAAAAACCGGCAAGGAGTACGGGGTACGGCGTACGGCGTTTTTAAAAAAGGAAAAAATTCTTGACCCTTCGCAACGTTGTACGCCGTACGTCTTACGAAAGGAAGTTTTCATATTGAAAAACTTCTCCTTTGGAGAATCTTCTTACAGTAGCAATGCGTCCGATCGGATCAGCGGCCCAGGAGCTTTTTCGCGGCTTTAACAATATGGGGATGGGTGAGGCCGTACTTTTCCAAAAGTTCTTCCGCCTTGCCGGACTCCGCAAAAGTGTCTTGAATTGCCACAAATCCCATCTTGCAAGGATGTTTTTTCGCAAGAAAGGTCGCGACCGCGCTTCCAAGGCCGCCCCAGATCTGATGTTCTTCCGCAACCAGAACATGTCCGGTCTGTTTGGCCTCTTCGAGAATAAGGTCCGTATCCAGCGGCTTCACCGTATGCATATCAATCACGCTCGCACTGATACCTTCATCCGCGAGCCGTTCCGCGGCCTCAAGCGCTTCATAGACCTCCAGACCATTGGCGATGATCGTCAGGTCCTTCCCTTCGCGGAGACGGACGCCTTTACCGATCTTAAAATCCGTGCCGGCTTTGTGAACGACGGGAGCTTTCGGACGGCCGGTCCGAATATAAACGGGCCCGATATGTTTCGCGGTCTCAAATACTAGTGCCCGCGCGGAAATCTCGTCGCTGGGCACCATCACGACAAAACCCGGAAGGCTCGTCATGAGCGCCACATCTTCGATCGACATCTGAGAGGCGCCGTCCTCTCCGACCGTGATGCCGCCGTGGGAACCGACCGCTTTGACATTGAGTTCTGAGAACGCCACGCTCATGCGGAACTGATCAAAACCTTTGCTGACCAAAAAAGAAGCAAAGCTGGAGATAAAAGGGATCTTCCCGCAGGCGGCAAGCCCCGCGGCCACTCCCACCAGGTTCGCTTCCTGGATCCCGACATTGAAGAACCGTTCGTGGAATTTTTCGGAAAAAAGCGCGGACTTCGTGGATTTGGAAAGATCGGCATCCAGAACGACTACGTTCGAATTGGCGTTGCCGATCTCAACCAGCGCTTCTCCATAAGCGTCTCGCGTGGCTTTGCCCATGACTTTTTGCATTAGGAGAGTTCCTTTAAAGCTTTTTGAACTTGTTCTGAGGTCGGCGCGACGCCATGAAAAGCATTGTTCCCTTCCATGAAAGAGACGCCTTTCCCCTTCACCGTATGCGCACGAATCATGATCGGAACATCTTTGACCTTTTTAGCTTTCTCTACGGTGTGTAGGATTTGTTTGAAATCATGCCCGTCGATCTCGAACGTATGCCATCGGAAAGCTTTCCATTTTTCGATCACAGGCTCCATGTCGCAGATATTCTTCGTGGAGTCATCCAGCTGAAATTTATTGTCATCCAGGAACGCGATCAGATGATCGACCTTGTGATGCGCCGCCATGGCGGCCGCTTCCCAAGTCTGGCCTTCATTCATCTCCCCATCGCTTGTGATGACATAAGTGTAGTAATTTTTTTTGTCCAGCCGCCGCGCAAGCGCCATACCGATCCCTATGGAAAGACCCTGTCCGAGCGATCCTGTGGAAGCTTCCACGCCGGGAAGTTTGCGACGGTCGGGATGACCCTGGAGCGGACTGCCGAGCTTACGGAAATCGATCAGTGTCTTGGGATCAAAATATCCGGATTCAGCAAGGGCTGCGTAAAGAGCGGGCGAAGCGTGTCCTTTGCTGAGGATCAACCGATCACGATCCGGCCATTGCGGATCCTGGGGATTGTGATCCATGAGGTTGAAATAGAGGGCCACCAACATGTCGGTGGCAGAGAGAGAGCCGCCGGGATGCCCCGAAGCCGCGGCCCCGGTCATCTCGACAATATGGCGGCGAACAAGTTTCGCCTTCAATTTAAGCTGCTCTACAGAAAGCTTTTCCATTAAATTATGAGTGCCTTGGCTGATTTGTATAGAGGAAAAAGACAGCGAAGTCTAGCGACTTTCCAGGATGGCGTCAATCATTAAAACAGGATGATGGAAGTAGGATGCGGGATAATGAAAACAAGAGCAGAATGTTTGACCGCATCCGCCATTTCTCATCCAGACAGAGAAGGTCTGCGAGTTGCGCCATTGACGGCATCGTGATATCCTTCCTCAACATGCAGAATAAAAATTTGCTGATCATTGCCTCGAGCGAAAAAAACGCGGATCTTTATTATGCGACAAAATTCATCGCGCCCGATCCTTTTGTTTTTGTCCAAACCTGCGTCAAAAAATACATTCTGGTCAGCGACCTCGAGATCGACCGCGCAAAAAAACAGGCCCAAGTCCACGAAGTGTTTTCGGCCTCACGCCTCGCCGCGGAGTACAAACAAAAGCATAAAGAAGCGTGCTCCTTTATCGAGCTTGTCCTTTATTTTCTGAAAAAACTCGGTGTTGAAAGCGTTCTCATTCCCGGAAATTTCCCGATCCAATACTATGCCCCTCTGCATCATGCGGGACTCCGGATCCAATATAAAAATGGGGTCTTTTTTGAAAAGCGCCTCATCAAAGACCCGGCCGAAATCGCCGCGATCACCCGGACCTTGCGCGCAACCGAAAAAGCCGCCCATGAAGCGATCCGCATTTTAAAAAAATCGGCGATCCGGAAAAACAAACTCTATTTTCGCGGAAAGGCGCTCACAAGTGAAATCCTCCGGACGATTATCCACCGGACGCTCTTGGAAGAGGGCTGTGCCGGGGAGCACACGATCGTTTCCTGCGGCCATCATTCGATTGACCCGCATGATCAGGGTTCGGGCCCCCTTTATGCCCATCAGCCGATCCTTATGGATATTTTTCCCCGAAGCGAGAAAACGCTTTATTACGCGGATTTCACGCGCACCGTGGTGCGGGGCAACGCCGCTCCCCGACTCAAAAAAATGTATGCGGTGGTCCGAGAAAGCCAGGATATGGCTTTTAAAATGATCCGTCACGGGATGGCCAGCAAAAAGATCCATGGGGCCATTCAAGCCAAGTTCACGCAACTTGGCTTCTCTACAGGAGTTAAGGATGGTCGCATGCAGGGGTTCTTCCACAGCACCGGCCATGGTCTCGGACTGGAGCTCCATGAGCCGCCCCGCATCAGCGTAGGGAATGATGTCCTCAAGACGGGACAAGTCGTGACCGTAGAGCCCGGCCTCTACTACAAAGGCGCAGGCGGCGTGCGCCTTGAAGACGTAGTCGTGGTAACAAAAACGGGCTGCAAGAATCTGACTCGTTTCCCGAGGATCCTTGAGATCTGATCCGCGTCTGTTCCGCCACTCAATTCTCTTTACAAAACAGGAAGGGTCCCTAAAATAACGCGAAATCTTGACACGGCGCGCACCCTTCGGACAAAAAAAGTTTATGTCGACGCAACAGAAGCCTAAAAAAAGAATCCTCTTTTTTTTAGGGGAAATTTTTCTCATTTTGGTACTGATCGCCGCATTTTTTTATGCTGATTCTGAGCGGCGTTATTACGAGAGCTTCTTTTACGATCTTCACGCCGACTACGGCTATGCTTTCCCGAAAGATTCCATTTCCCCTGTCCTGCTTGAAAAAGACGGGTTTAAGTGGCCTTCGGCAAAGACCGGCGTCGATACGGCTTTTCTCAAGGTGGCGATCCGGACGGATTGGACGAGCCTCTTATTTCTTCCTTATGCTGAAATCCGTTATCACGGCATTACTTTGAAACAGTATTTTGAAAAAAAGGGTCGCGGGATTCGTTATTTGAATCTAAGTTCGCTTTTAAAAGCGGCCCCGTCTTTAGCAAAAGGAGAAAAGCTTGTCGTTAAAGGGCATCACCTCTCGTGGGATCAAGGCGCCTCTGAACTTTACCTTTTTCAAAATCCCGATATAAAAAAAGCCAGGATCCTCGTCCTCGCGCCGCATCCGGATGATGCCGAGATTGCGACCTTCGGCCTTTATAACGATCAGGATGCCTACATTGTCACTCTCTCGGCCGGCGAGGGGGGGAAATCGAACTACAAACGCTTTTTTAAAGACTCGGAGAGACAGGCCTTGTTCAAGGGTAAGATCCGCACATGGGACAGTATTGAGATCCCCTTCTGGGGCGGCATCTCACCTCTAAGATGTTTTAACCTCGGCTACTTTGATGAGACGTTAAGCAAAATGTTCCATAACCCCTCCCAAAAAACAGCTTCTCCTTTTACCGGAACGAGCGACCCGAATACTTTCCGTCAATACAACGTTTCGGATCTTCTGCCTAAAGATAACGCTGAGGGACCCACTTGGAACAGTCTGGTCACAGATCTGGAACATCTCCTTCTCAAGATCAACCCTTCCATCATTGTCACCCCCTGCCCCGTGACGGACGGACATTCGGATCATCAATATACTACCATTGCGCTACTTGAAGCCCTGGAGCGAACACCCTCGGTCAAAGGAAGTCTCTACCTTTACACCGTGCACGGCGCCTACGCCTCACGCTGGCCTTTGGGGACCGCGAAAAGCGTCGTTTCGCTCCCTCCGTTCTTTTCCAAGCTTCCATTCTTTGAAAAGGTCTATTCCCTTCACTTGTCCCTGGAAGCTTACACCCGGAAATTCTTCGCGCTCGATGATATGCACGACATCCGGCCCGTTTATTTTCTCAATATGCAACAAGCTACCGAGGCTTGGCCCGTCCTCCTGCAAGCCCTTTATCTTCACTGGAAAGGGGTCCTGGCCATGCGGAAATATTTGCGGATGGATGAGCTTTTCTTTGTAGCGCCCATAGAGAAGACCTCGGCTCTCAGGGAAATGTTTTTAAAAAATCTTGCGCCGGAGCATTGAGCCTGATGGATATTCTCTATAAGATCAGCGCCTGGGCCGGGGCCCTCCTGCCCCTTTTTAATATCCCTCTCGTTATGAGGATCATCAAACGAAAATCCGCCGACGATATCAGCCTGGTCTGGCTTTTCGGGGTTTGGATCTGCATTCTCTTGATGTCCCCCGCCGCCTTAACTTCAAACGATTTCGCTTTCCGCGCGTTCGGCTGGATGAATATTATTTTCTTTACCAGTGTCGTCTTCGTGACCGTGAAGTATCATCATCGCTTTAAAAAAAAGGATGCGGGATGATGGATGGAGGATGTCGCTTTGGCTTTAACGTCATCCTTCGCCCTGTTTCCATCATCCTGTTTTAACAAGATGCATCCCACCTATAAGAGAATGCTCGCAGGGCTTAAGAAAAAGAGAAAGGCTTCCCGCCGGAAAAAAAAGATCACGGGCAAGTGGTCTCTTTATATCTTGAAATGTTCGGATGGCTCTTTTTATACCGGCATCACGAATGACCTCGACCGGCGCCTCAAGATGCATCAAGCGGGCAAGGCCTCCCGGTATACTCGCACCCGCGGTCCTGTGGAAATGCTGTATTCGGAACCCTGCGGGGATCGCTCGGGCGCCTTGATACGGGAATGCGAAGTGAAGGAATGGCCGCGGGCAAAAAAGGCGAAACTAATCTCCGGGGACTCGGGGCTAGTTCCTCGGGACTCGAAAAAACGAAGGGCAAAAACGAGTCTCTAGTCCCGAGCTACGAGCCCCTTTTATTCCAGCTGATCCTGCAGTTTATTCGCCAGGGCTTCGATCTGCTTCAAAAGATAATCCGGCGCAAGATCTTCTTCCTCGAGCTGGGTCTTCGCGGAATTCAGAAAACCGATCAATCGCCTCAGGATCGAACCCCTTTTCTGGTCTTTCATTTCCGGCGTTTCTTTCGGCGCATGGGTCTCGAGGATCTTCTTCACCTGGACGCGGACTTCCTTGCATTCCTTGCCTTCGTTCAGGACATCGTTGCGGAGCTCCGCGAATTCGTTCGTGGGGATATTCTTGTTTTTTTTGGCAAGACGGAGCAGATTAATCGATTCGTAATCGGGGATCTTCCGGAGAATTTGCTCTTCCGTGAAATCGGGCTTCACGATGCGCGGCTCTTCCCTTTCGAGAAAGGCATAGGATTTGATGAGCTTCGAAGCCGTCGCTGCCCGGATGCTCAGCTCTTTCTGGCAATAGGTCTCGAACACCTGATAACCCCATTCCTTATAGAGTTTGTTCTTATAAATGGAGAATAGATGCTGGCCCAGCTGGATCCAGCTCGCCTTGTGTTTTTTCGCGATCTCGACGGTCTTGATGCGTAATTCGTCGTTGGCCATTCTTAACTCCTCGTGCGACGCACGGAGTACGGCGAAAAAGCTCTCACGCCGTACTCCTTACTTGATTTAAACGAATTCCAACTCTATTTTCTTCGGTATAATTCCTGCCGCAAACGCCTCATCCAGCAGCCGGCGAAATCCCGCTTCCCCATCGGCACCCAAGTCCACTGTCCGGTCGTTCACATACATCGCGACGAACCGGTCGTTCAGGGCATCCGAGATCCCGCGGCCGAATTGGCTCGCGTATTCTAAGGCTTCCTTCCTGTGATTCAAGGCATATTGAATGCTCTCTTTAAAGAGAATGGCGAACTGTTTCATCGTCTCCGGTCCCAGATCGCGGCGAATAATATCAATCCCAAGCGGGAGCGGCAGCTTCGTTTTTTCGTGCCACCACTCTCCGAGGTCCAGGATTTTCTCCAGCCCGTGCTCCGCGAACGTGATCTGCCCTTCGTGGATCACAAGCCCGAGGTCGGCTTCGACTGATTTTACCGCATCGAATACTTTGTCGAAGGGGACGAAAAGGAAGCTTGGGACTCGGGACTCGGGACTCGTTTTTTTAAAAACTTCATTCACAAAGAGTTGTAAAACAAGAAAAGCTGTTGTTAGCTTACCCGGTACCGCAATGCGTTTGTTTTTCAGATCGAGTCCCGAGGTACTAGTCCCAAGTCCCTTACGGACCAGAATAGGTCCGTAACGGTCGCCCACACTCGCTCCGGACCGCATCACGAGATATCGGTCCGCAAGATAAGCGTACGCATGGCAGGAAACGGCCGTGACCTCTAGCTCCCCTTTTAGCGCTCGCTGATTCAAAGATTCAATGTCTTCGATCACATGCTCGACCCGGAAACCCCGCATGTCGATCTTGTTTTTGGCGAACGCATAAAACATAAATGCGTCGTCAGGGTCGGGACTGTGGCCAAACCGGATCAATTGAATGGATGTTTTTGGCATGTTGGCAATATACGGGAAGTTAGAAGCTTGGTCAACGGTCCCGTAAGGAGTACGGCGGCTCGCGTACGGCGAAAAAGCTTTTATGCCGTACTCCGTGCGCCTTACGCAGAGCGGGTAACGGCGAACTGGGCCTGGACGTCCTGAACGAGAGCGCTGATCTCGTCACCAGCGAGATTAATGAAGTTCTGAAGCATCCGCTGCGTGATACGCTGGACCGTCACATCCGAAAGCTGATCCTTCAGAGTTTCACCACCATAAAGCAACGCCTTGATATTGATGCGTTCGGCTTGGCTCTGCTGTTTAAGCGCGGCCCTGACCTCTCCGATATTTTCGTCAGAAGTAATGAAGATCTCTTTACGCTTGGCCGCCAAAAGTTCCTTATTGAACCGCTCCACAAAGACGCGATCTTTCGCATTACGCACAATTACAGCTACAGGGGCGTCACCGAGGATGATCCTCGCCACCGCTAAGGCGCCATGATCCAGCGCGAGCTCCGACCCAAGGATAAAAGCATCCGAGGCTTTCACTGTTTTGACACCCAGCGCCATTCGGGCGGTCGCAATCCGAGCTTTTCCGAGGAGGCTACGCGGCTGATAAGTGAAAGTCATGGGAACCACGGCAAAGGCTTCAGGCATGATCGTACGCGCCACAATCTCCGTCGCGTTAAAGGTATGCGCGAGCAACGAAACGATGCCGTCCGTGAGTTTTTCCGTGACGGCCCGGAAACCTTTTTCCCGTCCGCCGCCAAGATCGCTATTCTTTGCCAGCCATTGGCCCCACGCCCATGCTTGGATCCCGACTTCCGGCAGTGGCTGCCGAACTTCCGAGCGAAGCGAACGACCACCCCCGTTCCGAAAAAGCTTCTCTTTTATTTCATCCACGCTTGCCCTGCCGAGATCCTCGATCTCCAACAATTCGGCTTCGGTCTTTTGAGTAAGTTTGCCCAGAGTTTTAAGATTGGCGTTCGTCAGGGCATTCACGGCCCTTCCGCTTAAATTCAAGCGGTTGATCGGATCTGTGTCTTCACTCGGTTTGAACCGACCCTGCTCATCAAACCATTGAGCTTGGTTTGTAATTTTTCGCACTGCTTGATCCCGCCATTCTCGGACCCGTTCAACTGTGACCTTCAGCTCCTGGGCCAAGGTCGGCAGTGATTTTGGATTCGGACTATAAATTCTTTCAGCTGCAACCTTAAGCTGACTTTCCGTGAGTTCAAATGCAGGGTCATTTGCTAAAACGCGCTTTACGATCCGAGGCTTAAAAATTTGAGGGCGATTTACCTGGAGCATGGCCCGCTCTTCGGAGCGGGACAAGGGATTGACCACGATGCGGAATGGCTTCACGTTCTTTTTTGCCGGAACCGATATGTCTTTTACGAAAGTGATATCGAACGCCGTTCGGTTTTTTGTGTGCTCTACGATCGCGGCCACGGCAGCGTCTTGGCTTTTCCTGTCATAAACATAGGTCACGTCCTGAGGAGCCGACTCATTTTGAATGGCGATCGCCTGACTCACCCAATCCTTGGCATTATCGAGATCCTGACGTTTCGACAAGGGAGTGTAGCGGATCTTGATGCTTCCGCCTTCTGATCCAGCTTTAAGTTTCGGCGCTTTTTCAAAACGGACTCTCATGTTCTCTCGTCGGGGTTTTGTGAGACTGCCTTTTTCGAGTTTTACTTCGATATCCTTCCGCCTTTCACGGAACCAAAAATGAAAACCATCCTCCTCCAAGGCTTCCTTGCCATGCGACAACTGCATCGACAAACTTCTCTTTGCGGCTTCAATCCGCTTTGGATCATCCACAACAGGCATCACATCAAGAAGCAACGCTTGAAAATTGGCCGAGCGTTCCATTCTCCGATAGGCATGAATTTCTCTCGGGTCGAAGGAACGAATTTGGGCCATGCCTACGATGCCTTTTTCATCTACCAGTAAATAATACCCATAAGATTTCGGAAGGTCTCGCGGTTCATGCATGACGCTCGGCGGAAATAGCGCTTTGGGGACGCTCGGGAATATATCATCCGCCGCAGATCTGAAGTCCATGGAATCACCCAGTGGGATCAGCCTCAGCCCCCCCATGAGCTCCTTGTCCGTGCCCCAATGGAATGAAACAGAAGCCTCTTGGGCCTGCCGCACTTCGGAGCGGTGCGGTGTCGGGGTATTAGCGTCAGCGGAATTAGCTTTCCAGCGATCTTTCGCTGCGCGGCCCCGCCTTTCTATGATCCTCGCCATAACCTCTGTCTTCAGTTTCTTATTTTCCACCTCCTGGGCTGGCGACAAGACATCGGATGTTTTCCAGGGCTGTTTTTCGGGCTCTTGGCTGTATCTGTGGCGTTTTCCAGTCCGCACTTCGGAACGAGCCGCTCCACTCAAGCTCAAAAGAATCTTTGCGACCCCATCACGGCTCATCAGTGGATTGTCCTGTTCTATATAAATGCTGGCATTTTTCGTCCCGCTATGAACGGGATAGCTCCCCGTCAACCAGAGCCTCCTTGGATCTTCAAAATTACGCCCTGGCATATGCATATAAAATTTAAATTGAAGCGGCTGATACCCCCGAGTAACCTCCTCCGGGATCACGATTGCCCAAAGACCACTCTTGACCCTTGTCATCACAAATGGCTCGTCGATCGGTCTCCAGTGGTTCGGTTCTCCGGCCCAATACATTTTTTCAACACCAAGCTCCTCCGGCACATTGACAAAAAACAACATCCCCCTCTCTACCGGAGATTCCTTGCGAAACTTGATCAGATCCCTATCAAAAACACGCAGCGGTTGCTGACTCTCCACATACTTCGTAACATGCTCCAGTTCGTGCGAGTCAAGCCAAATCCCGGGATCCCGAGGCATCACTCTGAATTTAACTTTGTGAATATCAGTGCCATCAAGTTTTGTTTTGATAATAAAACGGTATTTCCCATCCTCCAACGGTTCAAAGCGGTCCATACCTATCCATCGTGCGCTCCCATTGCCGTCCAGAATCAGGTCCACAGCCAGGTCCTCCGGTTGAAGACCGCTGAGGTTCAACACGACCGACATTTCAAATTCTTCCCCAGCCACCACATCCTGAGTAAAAGGCTCCACCGTGATTTGTCCCCACTGTTGCCGACGCTCCAAAATCCTGCTGCGCCTCGCGATTTGGGCCTGAACCAATTGGTAAGCTCTCGCATCCGTCATCTCCACACCTTTTTTCACGGCAGGAGCGTATTCTTTCGAAATATAATCTCGCAACATTCTCTCCATGCCAAACCAATAGATCGTGGAAACTATAGAGGCCTTGACCTTCCGGATCCATTCGTCAGGATGGTTGTAATAACAATCTATGATCTCCTCGTCGAGTTTTTTATATAAAGCTTCGGCATCCGCAAGGTCATTCCTTTCCCCATCCGTGATCCCGAAGAGAAACCCATTCACTCCATCTTCGATCCCCTCCGGGCTCCATCCGTCAGAAATACTTAAATTCAACACCCCGTTCATCCCCGCCTTCATCCCGCTTGTTCCCGACGCTTCGAGCGGACGCGCCGGCGTGTTAAGCCAGACATCCACGCCCGATTCTAAATATCGAGCAATGTCTACGTTGTATTCTTCAACAAAAACGAATTTGATCTTCGCTTGTGAAACCGGAACGTTTTCCTCTTTCGCCACCTCCTCCGCCGCTAATTTCGCCAATTCATGCAAACGCACAATAAGCGCCTGGCTATCACCATCCTCCGGGTGGGCCTTTCCTCCGAACACCAGTTGGATCGGTTTCCCGGCCCTAGCCGCAATTTTTGCAAAACGCTTCAGGTCCTGGAAAATCAACGTCATACGTTTGTACCCGATCGCACGTCTTGCGAACCCAATCGTAAATGCCTCCGGATCAAAGGTTTCGAGATATTTGATATCTTCTCCGGTCGCATCACCTCGTTTAACGCGGTTTAAAAGCCGTAGGTGCAACTCCGTCAGGAGCTTTTGTTTTCTCTCAAGATGTAAATCCCACAACTGATCATCGTCGACGTTGACATACTGTGCCATCCAAGCTTTGTCCCTAAGCTTTGCCTTGAGAGGCTTCTGATCTTCCGACTCCATCAACTCGCGAAGTTCCGGGTCTTCAAATACACGCTTGAAAAGATCCCGGATTTCAGGAACTTGCCAATAAGGAGCATGAACGGAATTTACGATGCCAGAAATAGGCACTTGATCTGCCACCACGCCCGGATAAAGCCGTTTCCACATACCCCGCGCCACTTGTCCATGAAGTGCGCTCACGGCATTATGAGATGAGCTGGCCCGTTGCGAAAACGCAGCAATATTGAATTTTCCATCTAAGTTTCCAAGGCTGAGAATGCGGTTCACCGCATAAGGATTATTGGGAAAGATTGCTTCGATAAATGGCCGGATCACATCAACAGGCGGCGCCTCATTGCCCGCTGGGATGGGAGTGTGGGTCGTAAAAACATTTCGCGCCACCGCCTTCATAAGCGCCATTTCAAAGCGCACTTGATCATCCGGGTATTTTTGAGTTGAAATACCTTGCATGATCGAGGCAATCCCTTGAACCGCTGCGAACATCGGATGACAATCGTTCAAATGAAGTGCGTCTTCTTGGATTCCAAGCGCACGCGCAGCTAACATACCGCCAGTGCCAAGCACGTGATATTGCTCCATTCTCAGGGGACTTTCTCCTTTGGCTCTGTAAAGCTCCCTCGTAATCGCGCGATCTTCATTAGAATTTCCGTCAATGTCAGTATCGAGTAAATAAAGCGGCGTTTTTCCATAAACTGCTTTCCAGACCTTTGCAAGGACCTTACGCCCTCCTGGGAAAGGAATGCTGACCACAAGATCCTTCTCTGGATGCTGAGGATCCTTGGCGGCTTCAATGGGAAGATCCTCAAGCCGGATCCATTCATAGGTCTTATCCACTAATTGCTGTCCGTTTTTTGTAATGCGCTGGCGGAAATATCCCTTTTTGTACAAAAGACCGAAGGCTGTAAATCCGTCCAAACCGATATCACTGGCTCCGCGAACATGATCCCCCGACAAGATCCCTAATCCGCCGCCATAGATCTGGAGAATTTTCATTCCAAATTCTGCGGAAAAATAAAGAACTTTTTCGCCAAGCATTTCCGGTTTGTTCTGGCTGACCCAGGTGTTTTTATTCTGAAGATAATCTTCAAAAGCCGTTGCTTCGCGGATAAGGGCCGCTAACACCTTGTTATCAAAAGAAATCTTTTTCCAGCCGTTATACCTCCGCCCCGGAGTCGACAGCTTATCCAGTTTCCGGATCAATGGAATCGGCATAAAATCATTCTCGATCGCGATATGCTCGCGTCCGAGACTGCGGGCGATCTCGCGATTCAGCCGCCATTGACCGAGCAACTCGCACATCAGATTGCGTGAAAGACGGACCGTCATCTCGCGCACTGCGGCCACATGTTGTTCTCGGAGCGAGTTGACCTCAGCAAGTTTTTCACTCGAAATCTCATGGTTGTTGATCTTCTCGTTCAAGGCTTCCAGCTCCATGATGTTGCGGATCAGTTCCGCATTCGTAGGTTCGCGTACTTCGGAGCGGGACGAGCGAATGGCATTGTCCCAAAAGGTGTAGAATTCATCGCCGGACGCGATTTTTAAAACCTCTACCATTTCGGGCGTGCTTTGCCAAACCGGGAGATCTGGATCCGAAAACGACTTCGTCCTGGGCGTTGAATCGGCCACGATTTTAAAAACTTCGGTCATTCCGAGCGTGCTTTCTCCGTTCTTGAAGTATGAATTTGAAGTGGGAGACGGTTGAGGTGGCATCTTTATACCAAAGGGCGTTGTATCAGACGCGCGCTGGACCGTGCCATCCGTTCCTAAACCAAGCGTCACTTGTCCGAGATGTTTTTCGCCCGGCACCGTCTCCACTTTGTAGGTCGCCGTGAGACCACTCTCCCCATGAGCGAGAATGAGCATTTTGGAGAACCGGAAATTGTGGATATCGAAACTTTCTGGCGTCGGAAGCAACTGTTCCGCTCTCCTCATTTCGGAACGAGCGGCTAGACTTTTTAAGAATGCTTTTTCCTCTGAAGATTTGGCTGGTTCCTCGCGCACTTCTGAGCGGCTGACGCGGTCGATCACTGTAACGCGATAAAATCTATGCTGAGGAAGTGTTCCATTCGTGACCGGCATAACACCGCTTGTAAAACTTCCGTCATCAATCCAATTGAGTGCATTGCTATCAGCCACGATCCCACGGCGGGCGATATTCCAATTCCCCGTCCTGAGGTCGTCCCGATATTCGATTTGATAGATAAAGTTGCTTTGAACCTGTGCGATAACTTTAAAATTACCATTCGTCATTTTAACGCCTTGTATCACCGGCGATTGAGCGACCGTAAAAGGCTGTCTGCGTCCATAATTAGGATCCACCGTTAAAGTCGGTGTTGCCTGTACGGAAATATCCGCTCCCGATGAAGACCAATTTTCTGCCAGCTTTCCGAAACCTTTGATCGAGATCATGGCCCAAGTCTGCTGATAGCCGACACTGCCGATCATCGCGCTTCCCCACGCCGAGTTTTGGAGCAAGGTCTTGGTTCCCGAGGCCGGTGATTGCGTCATCCCACCATCGTCGGCCATACTCAATGCCACAATGGATCCGTTGGGCAACCCATTCAAATAGCCTTGAAGATCCGCATGATAAACACCGCCATTAATGTAAGTATCAAAGTGCCGCATTTCTTTCATCCAAAGTCCGGTCTTTTCATCCAGAACGGCAACATTAAAACCGCGCGCACCGTAATCCCCACCTTGGCGCCAGAAAATCGTTTTTCCGTTGAGATCGAATTCGGCATTGGCCCGTCTCGAAACCGCGGTGATCACTGGATTGGTAACAAGCGGAATGGCGCTTTGCCCGTTTAGTGACCAGAGTTGCTGCAAAGCATAATAGGCAAGTTTGGGATTCCTGCCGATGTCGGTAAGACCGAAATCTTCTTCATTATTGGCTCCGTCCGGATGGCCGCTGCTACCGCCATTGAAGTGATCCTGTTGATTGACGTATCCATACGGCCACCATTGATCGGCTGAAGAGAAGACAAGACCTCCCGAGAAAATCCCGTTCGTCCGGAACGCAGCACTCCCGAAATGAAGTTCATAAGAGAGTTTCAATTCAGAATCTCTCTGCATTGCCTGATCCGTTGTATAGGTTTGAGCATTCCAGGAATCCGTTCCATACTCCCCAGCAATGAGCGGCCTCCCCGTGATGCGCCCCAATTGCGACATGGCATCCCCAAAACTCCACCCTCCGCGATAAAGCTGAAATCCGAAAGCCTTCACGTTCGGGAGCATATCGCTCAGGATCACGCTCGTGAACGGGCCACTGGACCAAGCCGCGAAATCAGGGCTGACATAGTGATAATAGGAAAGCCCGGTCGCGGCAGGGATATGAGGCTCTCCCAAGAAGGTCATTGAGATATGATTAGTATCCAATGAATTAACCAACTGGGCGGACTGGTCCACCAAAAGCATCGTGCTCGCAAGATCCGGTTTTTTTCCATAGAAATAATTGAGATCCGGTTCATTGGCAATGCTATAACCCAAAAACGCCGGGTGATATTTCCGGAAAGGCACAAAACTTGAAATATAACCGTAATTCGTTGTATTACCGAAAAAGGGCGCAATTGGATCTTCCATGACCTTAAGACCGTATTTATAAGCGAGGTCCAACACCGCTTTGGCATTGTCATTGGTCCCCATGTTGTAATAGAGCCGGAAGGCATTCGCGTTCATGGCAGCTATTTGGGGAATATCATTGGTAGCCCATTTAAAAATTTCCTGTTGAAAACCTATCGGATTATTGTTGGGATCGGATCCTATGGACGAGGGTGTCCAGTCAACACCCTTCATATGAAAGAGATACGGTTGTCCGAGCGTCCCATCCTCATTGCGGTCTTGCGCATAAATGTTGCGGCCCTGGGTATAAACCCGCCCGGGCAGATTTGGCACGCCATAAGCCCCCGCGAGGGATTCCCTGATCCCGGCAAAGAGCATTACCGTTCCTGCCAACATGACATTCATCCACTGCCCGCGCCGCACCTCGGCATGTACAGGAGCGACAATGCCGCTCCTTTTGGTGCTGAGGCTGCTTCGCGCCTCGGAGCGAGCTATGCCTGTCGCAGGCTTTCTGATGCTCGAAAAAGTAAAATAGGCCTGACCACTGGAATCCACCCCTGTGAGCCGGAGAGTAAATTCCAATTCTTCGTCCGCTTTTTGGGTAGGAATTATTTTTTTCAATTCAAAACCGACATCGCGCCACTTCAAATCGGCAAAGGGCATCGAGGCGTCCCCGGAATGTTTATAGAGGGTCGGGTAAATCGCAAATCGGGCCTGGCTTCCTTTACTTTCACTTTCACGCAGTTTTGTTTCTTCCAAACGAATCGTGATCCCCGGAAAAATTCTGGCCTCTTTCCCGACGCTCAAGGTGAGAAAATGTCCGGCCCGGGTGAAATCGAATGGATTCGTCTTCGGTTCCTCGCGCACTTCTGAACGAGTCGGGGATTTACGAGGTGCGAAGAAATGTCCCGTATCTTCATCCTCTCCCCTGTCCATCGAAAGAGTCTCTATGCCGGCAAACGCTTCGCTAAAAAAGGCTTTGGCTTCATCCTCGTCCGCGGATTTTGTCGAAATGGAAAATTCCACCGTGATATCCCTGCCATATTTTTCAAAGACTTGCGGAGTATTATGACTTAAGCCTAAAAAGATCATTTGATCCGGAGAAAACAGGCTGCCATGGCCCCCGTCGCTTCGTATCACACTAGCCCGAAAACTTTGATTGAAGGAGAGAAAATCTCTCCGAAGGAATTTGTTTATCCTGATTGAAGGCGCGTTATGAAACCCGCGGACATTCCCGATCGTGTAATCTTTACGAGCGACCCACTGGTCCTTCGTTTTCACCAGCTCGAAATCGTTCGCCCTCACTTCTGAGCGGGTAATAAACTGACGAAGTTGCTCCTCCCCCATCTTCCCGACATGCGTCTTCTGAAGTTCGCCCTTCTGAAAGAGAAGCTTTGCAGGAATTCCTTCCAAACCTTTTAGGAACGTTCTCCGAAACAGACTGGGTTCGTCGGTAAGTTCGAATGCCCCGGATTTAACGCTTGGATTTCCAAGAGACCTGGCGACTTGCTCAAAGATCTCAGCAAAAATCGCACAAGGAGGACATCCGTCACGCCAAATCTTAATCACAATCACCTGTGCGCTCTTCATGAACTCCGCGAAATTTTCATCACTAAGCGCGGTTACAACATTGAGCGAAGTGACAGCCGACTGCGTCCCGGTTTTAGATCTTCGCATTTTATCCAAAACACCGAGAACAACTTTGACCGCTTCTTTTTTTGGTAATTGGCCCTCAATTCCCGATTTCACTACAACCTTGGATTTATTCCGCACCTCGGAGCGAACAGAAGCATTGAGATCCGATGCAGAACGGGCGGTGGCCCAAGGCATGGCAGACTGCACGAAACTGGAATGTTCAGTTTCTACCTGTTCCTGGCCCTCAGACGCCACCCGAGCATGGATCGCCATTAAGGCGATAGGGACAACGGAGCTTCCCGTGCCCCTATTATGATTTAAAAACCACTTGAGAAAGCCGCGTAGAGTTCCATTGTCATCATCCAAGTGAACTTTGGTGCGCTGCAAATATTTCCTTTCTTTTCTTAGAAGTTTTTCCAGAAAAGCTTTCACTGTCGCATTTTGAGGATCCGAGGCACCGTTTTCATTGAGGAAATCTATCGTTCCCTGGATCAAGCTCGATGCAAAAATCTCATTTCGCACCTCGGAGCGTTCTGGGCGGTAATAATTGCCAAGATTTTCCAACAGACGTTGGGTTCGTTCTTGAATGCGCGGCTGGAGGACCTGGAGGATCTTTTGATATTGATTGGATCTGTCAGCTTCGTGGAGCCTGGAAAATAACATTTCCCAATCGAGGCCTTCTTCCCATCCTTGAGCGGGAAACTGAAAAATCCACCCCGGCATATCCTGAGGATGCGTCCATTTCGTCCAATGAAAACCATATTGCAACGTATGGATCTGTAATGTCGCGCCGAGATCCTTGCCGTAGACCCCCACCCTGCGCCCGATCTCCATTAACAGTTTGAGTTCAAGAGGGCTGTCCGCGTCATATTGCGAGGTAGCATGCGCGATGATAAGGTCCATATCTTCAGGACTCAAAACGCTAAGCTTTTTCCCATCATAGCGCTTCTTCAAAAAATCTAGCTCCTGGGCTTTAGGACTGAAAAAATAGGAGCATTCTTTTTTGTCTTCTCCGGATTCAAAAGATCCGACATCTTTCCATGAAACGGGAAGAAATCTTGTATCATCCCATCGGATGTACATGTCGCCTTTGCCGGCCTTCTCCCACAACCGGTCCCAAGAAAAAGCCGCCACCTGCTGTGGCTTTTTGCCGCGGGAATCGCCATCATTGACCGCAGTGAATAACCAACTGGCCTGCGGATCAAACTTGAAAGAACGGTTGGCGGGATCGACTGTTTCTGTGAAAAGGGCGGTTCCGGTTTGGTCGGCGACGACTGCGGTCGCCGAATCGAACGGCCGGATGAGCGCCACTACCGGCATGTGATGCTGGTTAAGCACTTCTGCCACCCTGTCAAGAAAGTCCTTTCCTTCTTTGTCTTTTGCCAAAAGGGTATCACGACGCACTTGAATAAAGAATACGGGAGGACGCTCAAAGATTCGTTCCCGGCTAAGGAGGTCCGAAAGCGCGTCCAGAACCAGGCGTTTGTTCGTTTCCAGGGACTGGCCACCGATCGCAAGTGGGATATGGAGAAGCCGGGTTTGGACTTTTCCGTTTTCAAAAATCGGGATGGCCGCCGTTGCACAATTTGCGGCTCCCTCCGTAAATCCCCATTCTCCGGCGGGTACGGGGGTCTGGGCTGCTTTATTGAAGTTTGCCAAATTTAGATTCTGGGCAGGCTGACCGTTTAATTGGAACTTTTCTATCGCTCCCTGGCGCTTTCCCGGACCTTCGCTAAGCGGCCAAACGATGCTGAACCCACCTATCATGCCCGTATCGCGTTTGCTGGGAGATTTATCCGTTGCAGGCATCTTCACCGCTTCTTCCAGAGTCGCGAGAAGCCTCTTTTCGTTTTTCTCATAAGATGATTCCGCCTCTTTTGATTCCCGCACCTCGGAGCGGGCATTTTTGTACAACGTATTGCGCATGTCGTATGTCGGTATGCGATCTATGACATGCGATGCGCTGGTTTGTCCCCGTGTTTCGGAGCGTTGAGGAGGATGAAGGACTTCGGCGCTGCCGTCCTTTTTACCGACAATGACCCAATCCGGCGGGCGATCAACAAAAAAGAGCCCGTGCGAAACGAGTCCGGGAATGTGTTCCAAATCCGCGGCCAGTTTCGCGGGATCTTTGATGGGATTGAAATTAACATCGATAATAACGCGATGAATCCTGTTTCCAGGTCTAAATCGCACACCGTCGGGGGCTCGCACGTTTGGATCTTTTCCGCCTAGCGCTCTCAGCTGAGCCATCACCATTTCACCCTTATCCTCTTCGACTTCCAAAGGAAGAAGAAATTTACCAAGCGTGTCTACCATTTTGCTTTGATCCACAATGATGATCACTTTTTTTGCATGATCAATGACGGGCCTTTCATCGGCATGAGCCCCACCGCCGCCTTTGATCCCATAGAATGATTTATCGAGCTCATCCGCACCATCGATCGCGATATCGATCGGTCGTTGATTTTCAGGCGTAACCAAAGAATCCAATTCACTAAACCGGATGCCAAAATCCTTACCAATCTCGGTTGTTTTCGTCGAAGTTCCAACACCTGCGATCCCGTCAGGGGAAATTTTCCCTTTTCCGATCGCTTCGCCAAGAAATGGCAAAAAATAATTCCACATCGTGGTGCCGCTACGTAGCCCCAGGACAAACGCTTCCGAAGAAATCTTTTTTTTTCGCTGAATCGCATTTTTGACCTGACCCAGAGCTTTCAGCGCACTATAATATTTTCCTATTTCTCTGGGATCCGTGGGGAGCCGCACCTCGGAGCGAGAAAGCGCGGATTGTAATTTTTCGGTCGCATCCACCGCACGAAGATTGATCGGTTCACCCCGGATCAAGATGACATTCAGGCCTCTGGGTTCTGCGTCTACCTCATAATTTTCGACTAACCATTCGGCCATGCTTTCGGCCTCATCGGCCTTAAAATATTCCTCTTCTTCACCGGGGCCTGTGATGACAATCTGGTTGTTCCAGTCTTGATAATCAACCCGAAAAGATCCATCTTCCCGCACCTCGGAACGGATGGCTTGCCCGGCCTTGGGTGCGGCAGGGGCAGTCGCAGCGGACGTCGCGAAGACAGCGGTCCAGGTCCATGTGTCATTATTCCAATTTGCGTCCCACGGGTCCTTGACCCAGTAACCGGCCAGCGGTTTTCCGCCCGGCGTAGTGGCTGTTAAATGTTTCGGAAAATCAATCGCTTGCAACCGTTTTGTCAACTCTGTGGTTGGAATGGAATCTACCAGCCATGGCAATTCCAGCGAAAGTCCCTCATCCACCGTAAACCCGGCTTCCTTCAAAATGCGTGCCCAATGTTTGGACTGGAGTTTTTTCGATGTGGGAGGTGTTTCCGCGTCTCCGGTCAATTTTTTCATGGAAGCGAAGGTATCGTCCCCATCCATTGCGACCGTTACGCCGTCGGAAGGTTTGTCATCGCTGTTGGATTCAAATTTCCAGACATGAATCTTGTCACCAAAAACGTCCGTTGTTGTTTTATTAGCGACCGTATAAGGCGTTTCCAGACTCGTCTCCAACCTTTCACGCGAGATGATCCTGAATGACGGCATCCCCCATTTCGTGGACTGCCGTTGCTCAGGTGTTCCATCGGAATATTTCCTCGGTTGTCGTTGGCCGTTTTTGAGTCTAAAAAGATCGGAAAGCCTTGCCTGCAATCTCGCTTCCATCGCCGGAAGAAGAGCAAGTTGTTGCTCTTTGGAAATCAAAACTTCAGACATATGCGCGAGTCCGGCCGGCCTGGGACGATCCGCGGAAAGCACGTGTTCGCCGATCCAATGGACATCCAAAGGATAAAGCGGGTTATCGATATTGGCATAGATCATTTCCTTGACGCCAAAATCATCGAGAAATTTTTTGACATCAGGCTGTAAAAGCGCGTAATCAAAAGCATCGCCATGCCCGCCGCCCTGCAGATCGATCTTATGTTTGGCCGTAAGCACCATGGAACCTTTGGGATAAATCTTGATCCACGAAGGATAAAAAGGCAGGAGTTTCAGGGTGATTTTGAGCAGCTTGATGCATGTTTGATTGAGGCTTCTGATGTCTGTGGTAATAAATCCAGGGATAGTGAAAAAAGCACGTAACTCATCTTCCTGTCTTAAGACTGGCAGTACCCTTTGCTTCACCAAAATGATCCTGTCCTGCTGCCCGAACCAATCATGATCCTCGAAATATTCCTTCGTCGCGTCATGCGTCACATCACTGGTCATGATCACAAGCGGGTATATCTTCTTGTGACCGTTGGCGTTCGCGAGTGCCTTCAGTTTCTTGACCATGGTCTCGTAGAGAACTTCTTTGCTGAACGGTTTGCCGTCATCAAAAACACCTTTGGGGGATTCGACAGTCATGCCCATTCCGGAGCCGCTGCCGCCTGCCACAAGGATCATCCCGATCTCTGCCTGGTCATTGTCTTTACCCGCTTTAAGGAGTTTTTTACCGGCCGCAAGCGCTTCCGGTCTTTTTTCCTGGATCGGTTCTTCCGGTTTTGCGCCGCTCAAATCCACAGACGGCTTTTCTTTTCTGACCACAAGCCTCTGATAAAGTCCGTCTTTGCCAAATTCTTTCTCAAGATCGATCCGGCCAATGTCGTATAAAAGCTCTTCTTGCTCAGGCCTCGCCAGTTCATTCCAAAACGCCAGCACATGTGCCTGCCCGTATTTCTGGAGCTTCTCAAATGCGGCCTGATATCGATCCTCCAGCGAAGCCTCCCCGGCCCGCGCCTCGGAACGAGGCGTAACATAAACACCGGCGCTGATCACCGAATCCATTTCCGATTCAAATTCCGAGAAAGAGCGATCGGCGTGATCCGGTGCGGCATAATACGGCGCAAAACCGTTGAGCCATCCCATATTGGTGATGTTGTAACCGCGGTATCCGAGATACTCGGAGATGAACGCTTTCATGCTATCAACATTTACCTGTGCCGAAACAAAGTGCTGGTTTACGTCATAAAATTGCAGTGAGCCTCCCGCCGCGAGCTGTTGCAACCTCCAGCCCGGAAATTCCCTGACGAATTGCTCAAAAGGTCTTGTTCCGTCTGTAGGAAGCGAGTAATACGGCGCAACTCCGGACGCCCATCCCGTAGTTTCGACATAATTTCGGTGTAAAATGTATCTCCAGATGAACTGCTTCATCGGATTGACTCCGCTTCGAGCCGCAAGGTAGGCCGTTTCCTCGTAAGAGAGTGTGACCGCAAGGGTATCGGGGTTCACCATCTTGACGATGCCGTCCCCGGTGGTGATGGCCGCTAAATTATCTGAAAAATCCACGGACCGGATCGACGTGTCAGAGATCGTCGCAGAGAGGCCGGCATTGACCAGACTTTTAAGAAAGATGGTTTGCGTCTGGCCGTAGCCGATATTCCCGAGTTTGTGATAGATCAGAACCTTGCCCGCGGGATCAACAAAAGAACTGACATCGTAACCGGAATACGAATCCGTAAAGGTCGAGGAATCAAGAACGGTTTCCGCTCCGGTGCTTAAATTTTTCAGGCTATAGGTCCTCGTGAGGATCATTTGCCCTGTGGACGGTTTCACGTAATAGGATGTGTCGGTTTTAGTCGCAAAATTCGGATTGGACGTAAGTCGTGTCCATCCGTTCGGAAGGGGGAGGGTTTCAAAAACGCCACGATAAAATTTGTTCGCTGCATTTATTGCGGCGTCTGTGAAGGACACCGTCGACTGTCCCGCATTGGTGGATGCCCCGACCGTTTGCCAGGATGCGCCGAGATTCGTCGTGGTATCAACATGGTAGTTCCCCTGCCAGGGAGATGTCATCGAAAGATGTCCGGGAACCGAGGTCGTAAGATAAATGCCTGTAATCTCTCCGAACGCCCCCGTCGCGGATGCCAGCACGCTCCCGGCCAACAGCGCCTGCAGCAGAGCTTTATTCGTCCGCACCTCGGAGCGGGAACCGGAATCTAAAACAAAGAGAGAAAATGTGGCGCCAACAGCTTGGTGCATTTCTTCAGGACTTAAGGCGAGGCCTGTCGCTTTGAGCAGCCAGGGCCATCGTGGTAGCCAACCGCCAATGTTCAATCGCTTCATGAAGGAATTCCGCAATTCCCGGATGGCTTCTTTCTCACTTTGAAATTCGAGAGCGATCGTTTTGGTGAATTCTTCCATTTTTGCAAGATCTTCCCTAAACATCCGGAAAATCAGCCACAGATCTTTGTTTTCATCTTTATATTGGGCTAAAATGTTGGCGATTTCCCAATGTTGCTTCAAGGACGCGATCACGGATATCGGATCGGTTGGGTTACTAGGCACTTGGTTTAAAAAAATACGGATGCGATTAAGGTCCGCTTCTGCAACGTCCTTTAAAAAATCAGGTTCATGCTGTTTACCGGTTGGATCTTTTGGGAAAAGACTTTTTGGCAATTCCTGAACAAAGCTTTGCCGTATCGCCAGGATCTTCTCCCCCATTTGTTGCATTTGTTTCTCTAAGGGAACATTCACCCTTGCTTCGGAGCGAGCGATGGGGCGGCGGCTGAAGATCAGTGTTTGTCCGCGATCAGCGTTTTCCTTCCGGATCGCTTCAAGGGCTTTTTCCCACGTCAGATCCTGGCCACTCACAAAAGCCGAATAGTTCCCCTGCCAGCCGATCCGTTTCAGGGTGGCCGTCATAGGACCCATCGGATGATTGATGAATCCGAGCCGGTATTCCCCAGCTCCGTTACTAAGGCTAAATTCGGGATCTTGCCTGAAGAAAAATTCATCCTGTCCCGCATACCGCAGCGTGTGGATGTCGAGCATTTCCCCCTGAGGCTCCTGTCCCGCCGTTTTCTCACCAGCCCGCACCTCGGAACGAACTGTTGATTGTCTGACACTAGAAAAAGTGAAATAAGCCTGGCTTTCGGAAACTCCGTTAAGCTGGATGGTAAATTCCAAATCCTCGTCTGTTTTTTCGGTAGGAATCCTTTTTTTAACTTCAAAACCGACATCACGCCAGAGGGCGGCCGAAGAAGGTTTGCGCCCCTCCACGGATTCAAAACTCGTCCCGTCAACGGTAAACTTTGCCTGGCTTCCTTGTACTTCACCAGTGCGTAACCGCACATCCGACAAATCAATGGTGACCCCCGGAAAAATCGTGGCCATTTCTCCAACGTTCATCGTAAGTTGATGCCTGGCTTGCGTAAAATCAAAAGATCTTTTCTGTGATTTTTTACGCATTTCCGCGCGAGCCGTGGATTGGCGCGGGACGAAGAAACTTCCGGTATCCACCTCTTCGGACTTGCCCATTGAAAGCTTTTCAAGATCCTCAAAAGCTTGGCTGAAAAAGCCTTTCGCCGTCTCCTCATCAACCTGCGCCGCAATAGAAAATTCCACCGTGGCATCTTTTCCATACTGGGCCCATAGATCCGGTTCATGATGATTCAAACTTAACAACATCACATCGTCCGGATGGAAAAGATTAGCGCGAACACCATCGCTTCGGATTACGATCGCCCGAAAGCTGCTATTAAAGAGAAGAAAACTTTGGAGGAATCCCCCCTCCTCATTCATCTTGGTCAAAGGTGCGCCATGAAGCCCGCGAAGATTTCCAATCGTGTAATTCTTGCGAGCGATCCATTGTTCCTTTGTTTTCACCAACTCGAAATCGTTTGCACGCACTTCGGAGCGGGTACGAGCCAAGGCGGGTTGGGGCTGAGGAACAATCACGCCTTCGTCAAATTCGGCCAAAAGTTTTTCTGACAATCTGTCCGCTGTTCTGAGAATTTGCGAATACCAGGCCTTCCAGTCGGCCCCGTTGTATTTATTATTTGCGGGCGGGAAAAAACTGAAAATGGCCGCCTCGGGAACAGCCTGCCATTGTCCTTCGCCTTCAACGTAGATGGGCGTAACGCCTAAATATTTCAAAAGCATGTCCGCTTCGAAAATATCTAAATTCTCTTTTGCCATCAAATGGGCAACCACAAGCAAGTCACTGGCTATTTTTGCCTTGGACGTTTTATACAGAGTGACGACGCGGTCATCCAATTCCGCTGCCAGCAATTGCGTTGCCTGATTGTGCGTTAGGGCTCCCGACAAAGAACCTTGGACAGCTGCTGAAGCGTTTGGACGCTGTGAAATCAACTTATAGCTAATTCTCAAAAAATCCATGACTCGTGTAACTTGATCATCTGCAAACTTCACCAACTGCGCATCCCCTGTCCCAACCCGCACTTCGGAGCGGGTGGTTTCCTTACGGTCTTGATCAATGACTGGCACTTCTTTCGCCGGAATTTTCACCTTCTGAGCTCGATTTTTTAGACTCTCCCAAAGCAGTTCAACTACTCGTTTTTCCGATTCGTCAAAAATAAAATTGAGCGATCTTTTCGATACATTTTCCTCCCCGACAAAACGCACAATAACGGCCCAAGGCCCTTTTTTTTCATCCTTCATCCACGGCTTTTGCCCATATCTATGCGAACCTACCAAAATGCGGTATGAGACATCACTTCCGAGCACCCGGATGACATAACGTTCTTGATGGGGAAAATATTCTTTCATTTGCCGAGTTTTATCGGCCAAGTCTAAAACAAAATTCTCTTCTGATACGGTGACGAGTTCAACATATTTGGGATCTAAAAGCTGAGTGATATCTTCGCCCGAAAAGTACGCTTTTTTTGTAATGGCCCCTAATTTTTCATTTAAATGCGTTTCAGCATGAAACTGTCCATTCCGCATCTTTGAGCGGGCGGGAGCAAAAGCTGGCTGGAGTTGGAGTGCCGGACTTCCGGTAATGGAAGCTAAGAGATGATGAAAGCCCGCGGCGAATTCCTCTGCGTGTTCGGGCTGAATCGTCCCCAATACGGTCAGACGTATGAGGGACAGGCGCTCGGCCAAGAATCGGCGCCACGTCGCGGGCATGGTTTCTTGCATAAAAGCAATATTGGAGATGGGAACAAAGGCTATGTTGCTTGGCTCAAAACCAACACCACTCCCGAGGAGTGATTCCGTCCCACCTCGGGAGTGAGTCTGTAGTCTATGGTCTATGGTCTGTGGTCCAAGAAGAGACCGTAAGTAATTGCCCTGATCTTCTTTCGTCACCTCCCCGATCGCGGGCGTGATGCCGATATAAGAGCTGCCGGAAGCGGTGATCTTTTGCTTGAATCCGTCCGTGTGGAAACCTCCGGTAATGAGAACCGCTTTCGTCTGCTTGCGCTCTTTCATGATCTCACGGGCGCGCTGCATCATGTAGTTCTCCCGAACAACCGCCCCTTGATAGAAATCGAGAGCGGTCTTGAACAAGGAATCAAGAGACGGGACTGGAGACTGGAGACTGGAGACTGAAGCAAAATTCTTTTTAGTCTGTGGTCCCTGGTCTCTGGTCTGTAGTCCCCTACAAAGCCTCTTGGGTGTAATCTCCCGCGCCACGACTTGCTGATATTCTTCCCTGCTCAGCTCCAGATGAAACAACTTTTGAAGCAGCTGGTATTCCCTTAGCGACCGGACGAGCGTTTTTTCATCCTCTGTTTTCACAAGCGCTTCCACGATCTGACCGGCAAGCTTCTTCGTTTCCATCTGCAACGCCTCGCCCTGAAGTTCGGACATGAGGATCATCTGCTGGATTTGAAGGTGGAGATTCGGATAAGGATCGAAAGGAAAATCATCCGGCAGGGCATCCATCAGGCGTTCGAAGACGAAACGGGTCTTGTAAACGGGGAGATTACCTTTTTTAGCCTCAGCAAAAACCGCTTCTACTTCTTGGACGATATCGCTTTTTCCAGCCGGCTTTAAATTCGAATGACTAAAATCTGAAATGCTTTTGTTTGAAACATTCGGATTTTGGATTTTGGATTTGTTTCGAGTTTCGAGTTTCGTATTTTGTGTTTGCGCGCCAAAATCGCCCATGCTTTTGAAAAAAGCTTCTTTTTCAGACTCGACCCGCGCGGCATCAATCTTCCCCTCCAGAGCCCGGAGACGGAAAAAACGAACCAGGATGGGCCACAGGATCTGCGCGCGAACATCGGAAAGATCGGTGTTTAAGCTCTTGAGGGCCTGGGACTTGAGGGTTTCAAGCCAGTTCCGCAGAGGGAGTTTCGTATCTTCGAACGCACTATAGCTCTCCAGAAATTCCCGAAGTTCCTTGGTAAGACGCCGGCTTGCCTGTTTTTGCCATTCGGGATAAAAAGCGTTCAGAAAATCATCCGCCGTTTTACGGTTCTCATAAACAGTTTTATAGGCCTCGCGGTCTTTGGCGTATGCCTCGGCATTCTCAACCCCGTACGCCTCCGCTTGTGCTGCGGAAGGCGTACGGCGTACGGCGCCTGTATTCTTCTTTTCGCCATACTCCATACTCCGTACTCCATGCGCTGCTTGATCGATCATAAAAACCTCCGCCCCAGTCAACAGTCCTTCCTGAAGAAGTTTGTCGTTGACGGCGGATTGGAGCTCTGGATCCTTAGGAAAAAATCTGAGAAGTTCGGGCTGGAGTTTGTTGCCAGCGCCTTCCAGAAGCACGAGGTCTATGCCGTAGTTTTTAGAAAGATGCCGGAGAATGTCCCGGATGTTTTTCTGGGCATCGAAGTTCGCGTGGGCTTCCTGAATATGGATGAGAAGAGAACCGGTTTCAGGCCCTTTGATAATGTCGGTGACTTTGCCCAGTCCGGCAGGAATGCTGAAGGAATTCTCATTAAAAAATTTTGAGGTGTTTTCAACGTTTTGGGCGTGTGCGATCGGGGCCGGGGTGAGCGCATTGGTCACAAAGAAAGTGACGGCGACGATGCCTGCCAAAAACCGATTTAAGTGCTTGAAATAGCTCATGAAACGAACGTTCGCCCTTTCGGAATTTTAACTCGGAAGACTTGTGTGGAAGATAACACAATCCTCTTAAATTTCAAGAGGTTGGAAAAGAATTTATCAATACATATTTAACATTTTTAAAAGAAGGACTTCGTTCAATGCCATTGCTATTTCCTGCTAGAGCTTAGGCTTTTTAGCAATATCGGATTTTACGATCGCAAGATGTTGATTTTGAACGAATTCTGGGCTATATATGGGGGGTAAGTTTCCATAAACTTTTCAGGCGGAATCGTTAATGAACACGGCACTCATAAGAAAACTATTCGTTGTTTTCCTTTTCCTGATCATCCCGCTTATTGCAACTCCCCTTTTATTAAAATCTGAAACGACAGGGCCCATTGCGAATACTTCGGTCCCCTTGTCCAGCCTCGCAGTCCCCGAAGAGATCGGAAAAATCCAGGAGCGCTTTGTTGGAAGCAGCTCAAGGACGGTCATTCAGATCCAGGATGCCCATGCCCATGTGGTCGCGCAACAGAACATCGCAGCCATGTTGGAACGTCTGCGCACGGTGTTCGGCGTTGAGACCGTCGCCTTGGAAGGCGCTTGGGTCTCCACCTCCCTTCCCAAAAGCCATGCTCTCCCGACCTCGCGTGAAAAGCAGCTTTTGGCCGGCGCCTTGCTTGAGGATGACAGAATCCCGGGACCGGTCTTTGCCGCGATCATGTCCCCGGATCCAATCTCGCTCGTGGGGATTGAAGACGACGCGCTTTATGAAAAAAACCGCGCCATTTTCCTTGCACATCTCGAAAAAGATCGTGAGATCCAGGAAAAACTCCGAGCTTGTGGCAAGACGCTTGAAGATTCGCAAAAAGCGGCCTGGGAACCCGACCTTTTGGCCTTCGGCAATGCGTTTGGAAAATTCCGCGAAAGCGCGGATCTTGGAAAATTCTTTCCGGTTCTCCTGAAGGCCGCCGAAGCCCAGGGCGCTGAGATCTCGGACCTCGCTCAGATCGCGCTCTTAAGAGACATCCTGGCCCTGGAAAAAACCCTCTCGAAGGAAAAACTGGAGCAAGAGGTTAAACTCGTGATGCGGGAATACAAGAACACTCCTTGGACGTTAGAGGAACTGATCCGTGGCGGCAAGATCCCGGCCGAAAAACTGGGCTCTTATCCTGAGATCAAGAAGCTGAACCGTCTCTACCAAATGCGCGATCAGGTCTCTCTTCGGGACTTGACGGCCCAGATCGAAACCCTGACCGGCCGTGTCCTTGAGACGCTCGTCAAAACGCCCGAAGAAAACGCGCTGCGGGAGAAAACCGGCCGGTTCTATCTCGCCCGGCGCATCCTGCTCCTTCAGGCGACTCCTTCGGATATCACGGCTTATGAAAGCGAAAAGCTTTCTTTTGAATCCGAGCTCACCGAAGCCGGACTTTCCGAGGACCTGGCGCTGTCACTTAGTTTCTATGAAATGGTTAAAAAACGCGACGAGATCTTTTTTGACAAAATCGCGAATGATCCTGCTCTTGCCGGGAACATCGCGGTTGTGACAGGCGGATTCCATACAGACGGCCTTTCTCAAAAATTTCGCGACGCCGGGATTTCTTATATCACGATTACACCGGAACTCGAAGATGCTTCCATGAATGAGGAACTCTATGAAACAAGGATGCAGGATGACGGAGGTAGGATAAAGAATAGCGAAAAACAAAAAGGCTTGACGTCATCCTCCATCCTACATCCCACATCCTCTACGTTGTCTGAACTCCGAAACGCCATTGCCTGGATCGACGGCCGGTTCCTTGAAAGCTATAAGGTCTTGTTGCAAACCAGAGATGTCCGGAAGGCGGTCGCGGTCTTTAAGGATGAGCCGATCACGGTATCACAATCCTCCAGAGTTTCTCGGTCTGCCCGAGAGGGAGGAATCGTCCCGCAACCCGGAACGGGAACCACGATCCATGCCCCGGCGTTGCGCGCCGCTGAATTCATGGCCCTTTCCCGCTCCAAGCAACGTGAGACCATCCGCCAGTTCATGGAGCTGGCCAATAGCGGAGAACAAAAAGCTATGCTTGTTTCTTCGGTCAGCGTCCTCGCCAGAATGCTTTCCGAGAATAATGTTGCGAGGCTTTTGAAGGAGGCTGTAGAAGGTGGCGATATTGTGGCGCTAGCTCAGGACGTTCCGGTGACACAGACGCAGGAAGTTCTTTTCTCTCAACGGGGGATTGAACGGTTTGAAGCAGCGGACATTGGAGCGCTTATCGGAAAAACACCGCGCTTTCAACGGCTCGCAAAAAAGCGGCCTTTTGCCATCATGGAAAATGGTCATCCCGGTTGGGTTTATGTCGTATTGCCAGAAAAACCTGTGTCTCTTATTCTGTTCAGGATCATCACTCTGAATCCCAGCCTCTACCAAGCGGCAAGGGATCCCGCCTTCCTGGCCCTTCTCGAGGATCTTATGGCCGAAATCCTGTCGCAAGAACTTCCTAAAAAATCTGTTTAAGAATTGGATTTGGGATGAGGGAAGATGCGAGGGGGCGTTAGTCATCCTCCATCCATCATCCTTAGTCCTGTTTCTCCGCGAGATCCTTCCAATTCGCGAGGGTATTTTCAAAGCTCTGATCAATGATGTTCCGCACCTTTTGCTCGCCCAGCAACATCCCCGCGATCCCGAGGTCCCAAAGAAATTCACCCGTGATCTCAACGCCTTCTGGTTTTGGGCTAAAAACAAGCGTTCGCGTCATGGAGCCGTTCATGGGAAGAACGCTTTGGATCACGGCCCGGCTCATGGGCTCCCAAACCTTCATTTCGTGCTCGACCTCGATGTGCTGGCGGTCCAGGACGCAACTTTCGCGCCACCGCATCCCTTTTCCTTCACGCACCGCTCCGGTCCGTTCGCTTTCCTTGACGCCATCCACCCACTCAGGCGTATGCGTCACATCGGCGAGAATGGCCCATATCTTTTCGAGAGAGGCCTTGATTAATATTGATTTAGTAAGTGATGACATTTTCAACAGTCAGGAAGAGGATATGGGATGATGGGGGTAGTAAAAACTGGCCTTTCGTCATCCTGCATCCTTCCCCCATCATCCTTATTTCAGTTGTATTTCAACAGGCGCGTGATCGGACCCTACGACGTCTTTCAAAATTGTCGCAGATTTGACATGCGGCACAAAATCCTTCGTCACAAAATGATAATCGATGCGCCAACCGATATTCCGCTCACGGGCGCCGGTTTTCATATCCCACCAGCTATACTGCCCGGGCTCTTTGTGAAATTCCCGGAAAATATCCACTTGCCCGTCCGCGACCCACTTATCAAGCCACGCCCGTTCAATGGGCAAAAATCCTGACGTTTCTTCGTTCTCTTTGGGCCGCGCAAGATCGATCTCGTGATGCGCCGTGTTGTAATCCCCGGAGATAATGACTTTTTTACCTTGAGCCTTAAGTGCCTTTGTGCACGCTAAAGTCGCCTCATAAAAATCCATCTTGAACCGTAGGCGTTCCTCGCTCATTTTTCCGTTCGGGAAATAGATGTTGAGGAAAACGAAGTCCGGATATTCCGCGATGAGGACGCGACCTTCTTCGTCGAATTTCTTAATGCCAAACCCGCGCTGGACGCTCAAGGGTTTTTCTTTCGTAAAGATCGCGACGCCGCTATACCCCTTCTTGACCGTGGACCATGCCCAATGGGTCTCGTAACCGACCGGGTGCATCAAAAAAGCATCCAGCTGATCCGGATGCGCCTTGGTCTCCTGAACGCCGAGGATGTCCGGCTTCTCCCGCTCGAGCCATTCCAAAAACCCTTTTCTCTGGACGGCGCGAATACCGTTGACGTTCCAAGAGAGAATTTTAATGGACATGGGATTAGAATTTATTTGCTGAGGATCTCTTGCGCACGTTCGGGCTGATCGGTCCGGATCACAAGGCATCCGCACTCCTGGTTCGGCGTGGCAGTGCAATAGGCGTAAGCGATATTGATATCCGCCTCGGCAAGGGTCTGACAGATACGCGCGAGGGTTCCGGCTTTGTTATCGATCTCCACCACCACGACATCCTGCTCCATAACGTAAAGCTCTTCCTGTTCAAGAAGAAGGGTCGCTTTCGTAGGATGGTCGACGATGAAGCGGACCACGGCGTTATCTACCGTATCATGAACGGCCATGGCGAGAATATTGACCCCGGCCTCAGAGAGAATCGAACAAGTGCGGGCCATGATGCCGGGGCGATTCGGAAGGAAAACAGAAAGTTGTTTCTGAATAGCCATAATCGGACACCTCGTTGTTCGCACTTATCGCGCCGAAAAAAGACTTTCGGAACGGGTCCAAGTCTATCAACTTTCCCATTCCTTTTCGACAGTTTTTTAACCGAAGCGTTTCATAACACCAGAAACAAAAAACCGGTCGGTCCCGGGGCTCTGCTGCTAGCGTGCGGTCCCCATGAGGGTTGTCTCTGCCACCCTTGAAGGAAAAAGCTAAGGCACGGGCCGTTAGCCTTTATTCGCCTTTAAGGATTCTTTCAGATAAAGAGGCGTGTCGTCCGGCTTTATCATTCCCAATGAACGCAGAATGGATTTTATGACATTCTTCAGAGGTCGCGGGAATCTTTCTTTGACGAACCTAAAAAGGAAACCTCGGGGCCTCTGGCAATCAGAGAATCGGACAGCCTGATTGTCCCGGATCTCAAAGGGAGGTGACTGATCCGCCGCAGGTGAAGACAATAATTTCACGCCTTGGCCTTTGATCGCAACGTACGTTTTGCGATCTACGAGTTCATGTTTTTCCCATCCCGGGAAAAAGCACTCATAAAAGGAGGTAAATCCGATATTCTCCAGCAACCTGCAAAGAGAAGGCTGGGTGAACCAAAAGCTGCTGTCATTATCAATCGAACTCCACAAGTCCCGGAGCTTGTCCTCCTCAGTAGCATTTTTTTCATGTTCAACATAATCGAGCCCATAATAAGTTTTGCCTTCAAACTCAACGGCTCTGCGGGCGCTTAAGCTTACGAAGGTATCGAAGATCGTAAGGCGACCGCAGACTTCGAAGATGTTTTTGACGAAATTAAAAACATTCGCGGCATCAATGTGGTACAGAATGCCGGCGCACAGGACCACGTCAAAAACCCCGTATTTCTCCTTGCTCAGATTGCGAACGTCGTCTTGATGGATTTTAAAATTATCCAGGTGAAGGCGTTCTTTGATAAAGTGCGCTTTTGCCAGGTTCGCGTCACGGATCTCGATGGCAACGACTTCGGCTCCCTGAAGGGCGAATTCGATCCCGTGGTGACCTTCGCAGCAACCTAGATCAAGCACACGAATTTGTTTAAAAGATTTCGGGATTAGGTCGGATACTATTTGGGCGTAGCACCGCAGTCTATAATCAACGGCGGGAGGCATGATCGTATACTGCCCCTCTCCCAGGCAAATAGACATCGCTGTCCATTTCCCGTATTTTTTCACCACTTCATCGAAAGAAAGCGACGTTTGCCAATTATTTCCGTCAGTCACTATTTGCTCCTTTGCTATGGCCTATTATGCCGTTCCGGATTAGGAGGAGCAAAGGTTTTTATAAGTAAAATTTTTCGTTAATAAGATGTTCAACCGTTTGCTAATAGAGATTTTTTGATTTTTAGGATGGAAGTGGCGGACTGGTTTTCTAGCGGTGAGCTATAAATAAAAAACGCGCACCTACTTTATGGATGCGCGTTTTTAATAATAAATCCCGGCAGTTTGCCCCCGCCGTTGTCAGATTTTAATTTGCTGGCGGGAACTACTGCCTCCCAATCCATAAGCAAAAGAGCCGCACCCGCTAAAGCAGGTACGGCTCTTTTAAAATAAATCCCGGCAGTTTGCTACTCTCCCAACGAATTGCTCCGTTAGTACCATCGCCGGTAGAGGGCTTAACTTCCGTATTCGGAATGGGAACGGGTGTTTCCCCTCTCCTATGGCCACCGGA
>Ga0182027_10000192_pt1 | contig 101008 bp, 95 predicted proteins | sample 712E1DmetaG_FD_121300 | JGI IMG/M metagenome (GOLD analysis project Ga0182027, IMG submission 121300) | Permafrost microbial communities from Stordalen Mire, Sweden - 712E1D metaG (Illumina Assembly) | ecosystem: Environmental > Terrestrial > Soil > Wetlands > Permafrost | place: Sweden...
CATGAGCGACCATACATGTTCGACCAGCTATTGTGCCACTACTACCGACTGCGCCACAAACTATTACTGCGATCAAAACACTAGTACCTGTTTACCCGGATGCGACACTACCCACAACTGCGCAACAGGTACATGCAACTCGTCCCATCAATGCGTGGGTGCACCCTGCACCAATACTAGCACCTGCCCTGGTTATGACTATTGCGACCCTCCCGACACCCCTCCTCATCTATGTGAACCCGGATGCGATACTACTCATGAAAACTGCAACGGCTCTAATGTTTGCGACCTCACCACTAATCAATGTACAGCAGAAGCCTGCTCAGATTCTAACCCATGTCCTTCGGGTCAGACATGCCAAAATGGGAAATGCGTTAGCACTAACAGTGGATGCCAAGTAACGCAGTGTCCCGGCGGTTCATGCACTGGGGCGTGCGTGGGTGGAGCATGCAAACAACCTCCGAACACACAAGATTGTTGTCCGACAGGAGTTAAAAATCAAATTGAACACGGAGATATAAATTTGCCTGCAACTTGCGGAAGCGGTTCGGCTGGAACGTATAAGGGATTAGACGAGTTTAGGTGTCCAAACCCAATCTCCGGCGATTATAATCAATCGTGCAGCTATAGCGATATAAAAACTTATGTTGAAAAACAGGTTCAGGTAAACAACAAAACCGTCACATTGATTGACCAAAGTAAGTGGAAAAAATTAAACCTGTTACAGCAATTAACATATTTTAAGGGAGAAATAGCTAATTGGCCGAAAGACAGTAAAATTCAGGATGATGTAAGTGTGTTAAACAATGCAAGGTCAACTCTGGCAAGCTGCTATTTGGCAACACCTTACGTTGACCTTCTTCAAACCTATAAAACAACCGATCAAACAAAACAGATTATTATTAAAGACCCGGAAACGTTTTCTGACCCCGTAACTAACAACCCGGTAGACGTATCAAAATATTGCCAAGGGTTCAACTATGATAATTCCAGCTGTTTTAAAAAATGCTCTGATGCGTGCCCGGATACGGATAACCAGGTAATGCAGTGCTATGAAGGTTGCGGTACCTGCAATGCAGGCGATACAAATTGCCAAAAAAAACAAGAATCTTGCATTGAAGATTGCTATAATTCAAGGCCGTGCCTATACGGCCCAAACACTTCTCAAACCTTTGGCACACCCTACAATAATGATAATGCTGACAATTGTATGAGCTCCTGCCAAAACGATTGCTCAAACCAGTGCGCGAAAGAATACCTGCCCTGTTCTGATGAATATAAATTTTGCCAAAGCCAGTGCGGATATAACGGGCAATGCGTTTTAGATAATGCCGGCAGTTGCCTATTTAACGCACAAGGGTTTGTAAATTGCGCAAGCCAAATTGCCCCTAACGATCAAGGCAATACAGATTATTGTATTAATAGGGCTTATCTGTGTAAAAACGGATCTGATCAGTATGCCGGCTACCCAGACTGCGCCGATCCCTTAGCGGTAAATTGTTCTTCTATTGCCGACCCAAAAAATTGCGCTAACACAACCGGATGCGTGTGGGATGGTCAGATATGTTCGCAAAATTATTCTGCTTCATTTTTTTACGACAAAATAAAATACCAAAAATGTCCTGAGCCGTATGGCCCGTCTCAACCCAGTGCTTTTTGCTACAGCGGCAAAGACCCCTCAGATAGTTGCTTAGACATATGTCCCGAAACCGCGAAATGCCCCACTTCTTCAAGCTGTCCTAACTGTCCGTGCGACCAAATAAATCAAACTCTTAAATTTTCTGTCCCAAGCACCACCATCGGAAATTATACCGAATCAAGCGAGCCAATTTCCGCTCATCAAATGGTTGGCCCACAATGCAACGGATATTCTTATAACGACGACCCGTTAACTTTTTATTGCGAAGATAATTGGTGGAACGACCCGACAAAAGAGGGGACAAGTCCAACGCCAATGGGAGCAGAAAGGGTCGCCTCGGCAGGAGAAGAAATACCTGTGGGGCAGACAGTTGATAACGCGGAAAATTGGGCAAACAGTTTAATAAATAATGCAAAAATAAATACAATAAATCAAGATATACAAAAAATGCTTGACCAAATGACAAAGATAGGCAATGCAATAGAAACAAACCCGATCCAAGATTATTGCAAGTGCAATGCAAAACTTGAAAACAACGCTCCAACCTGCACGACTAACTGTAAATATTTCCAACTGCCGGTATTAACGCCCTTTGGTTTGTCTTGGCAATGTGGCTGCACTTTTGTGCCGTGCAAAGGAAGTCCGTGCGGACAAATTACAGACTATCTGGCAGAGCTTTGGAATGATTATGGACAGGTAAAAACCGATTACATAAATTTTTACACTTCTATGCTTGTAGAGCCAAGAAGTGATATTATGAAAGAATTATCCTATTCCAGGCAGACGACGAACGATTGCAGTTTAAAAAATAACGCCTATGGAGCAACAGTAAGGTTATTAGATTGCACAAGGGTTGAAGATGAATTGATATCGCCCGTTAACTCAGGAAAAATAATATTCAATAATACAACTGTGAATTCTTACTGCTACGGGGTGAATTTGGGTAAACTTTTTGATAAATCTTTAACAGATAACTGGTTTTGCGCCGAAGAATATTCAAAAAATCCAACAACAACCAGCAATCCGATATATGAACCGATGTTAGGACCTGGCATATAGCTTCACCAAACTTTAGCCGTTATAATCAAGCAATTTTAAATTTTTTGTAAAATTAATAAATACAAAATAGCTATGGAAAAAAACAAACTTCTCCTGCTCTCTGCCTTTCTTATTGCCCTTTTCTTTTCAAGCGCTAATCTCGCTCATGCCTTAGAAGTACCATTGCCGACTTTAGGCGACGATCCTACTCTTCCTCAATATGTTGTATTTCTTTTTTCATGGGCTATTTCTATCGCCGGGGTCTTGGCATTAATATCTTTTGTTGTAGGAGCCGTTGGGTTAATAGCGTCAGGAGACAATCCCGAATTGGCAGGCAATTCAAAGGACAGAATGAAGGGAGCTGTTTTAGGATTGGTATTGGTGATAGCTTCTTTTCTAATTTTAAAGACAATCAACCCTGCACTGATAACGCCGACGCCAACGCCACTAACACCGGTGGTTATACCTACTTCGGGTCCGCCACCTGGCATTTATTTATATCCGACAACATCTAATTGCAGTGGGGCTCATTTAGGTGTGATGACCAGCTCGCAGGATTCCATAACATCTGCTTTCAATGGGCAGGTAGAATCTGTTCAGATTATTAACGACCCTGACAACGAACTTTACTACGGCGTCATTTTACACACGGTGGCGGGATTAGAAAATGCAGGGCGATGTAGCCCGCCGATAACAAAAGACTGTACTCCGATTAATATGATAGCTCGCGCCGCTGATATTTTTGCAATAAATGACCAAGACCCCACTACTTCCGGAAATGGAGTAACCTTTTATAGTAATAATAAGGCGTTTGGCTGGAACACGGGGGGTCATGACGGGCGTTATGATGTGCCGAATACACTTATAAATCCTGTTCGCGATGTGGGGAAAGACTCGATGATTTTTGATTATACAAATGTTCCTGTACCGTTGCCATACCAACTTATGTGTATGAGCTATTGGACTTGTCCGGGATCTATACATATAAATGGGAACTATTTAGTGGCGATTTACTCAAAAAATGGAGGTTTTACAAATTGCCAAACATTCGTAAATAATGTTGACGACTTAAACACAGAACCGATTTTGGGACCTGGAAGCACAAGGTTAAGCGATATCTATATAATCGCTACACAATAATTGCTAAATGAAGTTAATAGATAAATATGCTGAAGTTGGGAAAAAAACATCTCTTGCTTTCTGCCTTTCTTATTATCTTTCTATTTTTAAATAGCGGTTTTGCCTTTGCATTAGAAGTAACTTCCTATCCTCCTCTTCCCGGGTTACAAGCACCGTCAGATTGCGCGGGCTCTAATTGTCTGCCAGTATATATAGTGTATTGGTTTGGATTTTTAGTTTATGTAGCAGGGGTCTTGGCATTAATATCTTTTGTTGTTGGAGCTGTTGGGTTAATAGTGTCGGGAGACAATCCCGAATTAGCCGGCAATTCAAAAGACAGAATGAAAGGAGCTGTTTTAGGATTGGTATTAGTGATTGCTTCTTTTCTGATTATAAAAACAATCAACCCTACGCTGATAACGCCAACGCTGACACCGTTGCCGCAAGTTGCTCTGCCCACACCGCCACCGGCGCCCGGTGTTTATTATTATACACAACCGGGTTGCGCAGGAGACGGTTCCGGCGTAAATACTGCTTCGCAAGATTATATACCCGATCCTTTTAATGGAAATATAAAATCTGTCAAAATTATTGATGACGCAACAAATGATATTAATTATGGTGTCATTTTTCACGAAGTGCCGGGACTTAAAAATGGAGGAATGTGTAGCTATCTGATAGCGGCAGCGGGCTGTCATGCCGTTAATATAAAGGCTTCTGCTGCTGATATTTTCTTAAAAAGAGACGCTATAACTTATAGTAATTATAATATTTTTGGATTTGGCATAACAAATGACGTTGTAACTTTTTTCAGCGCGCCTTACGGCTGGGCCACTGGCGCCAACGCCGGCTTCAAACAATTAGGAGAAAAAGACGTAAATCCCGTTTATACAAATGCGGCAAATCTGCTGACCTTTGATTACACACATATTAAAAGACTGCCTAAATATCAGACAGGCTTGTGCCCAAATTTTCAAACTTGCCCGGGGTCTATAAAACTAAAAGGTAAATATATTATCGCGCTTTATGCCGGAACATATAGCAGTTCATACTGCCAGACATTTACCGCAGATGTTCCTAATTTAAATGTGCAACCGTTTATAGCGTCCGGGACACAAAAGATAAATATGGTTATTGTATATGCCACAAAATAGAACAAAATACTGTAATCTAAAAATAAAAAAAGGGCAAAAATTTATTTGCCTCGGAGTACTTATTTTGTTCCTATTCTGTGCCAGTTTCTTTTATATATCAACAAATAAAGTTTCTGCCGCAGGACTAGAGGTGCAATACCCAACGATAGCAAACGAAAACCCAAATACAGATACAAATTTAACTCTGCCTAAATATGTGTTGTATTTGTTTAACGGCGGAATGTTTCTTGGATTTTTTGCTGTTTTTATTTCTTTGGTTATCGCAGGAGTAATGTATTTCTTATCTCCTGTAAGCGCCGAGTTACGAGCCAGCGCCAAAGACAGGGTTTCCGGAGCCATATCGGGTTTGCTTATTTTAGCTTTAACATATTTAATTGTGGTCACTATAAATCCCCAGCTTAGCGTTTTTAATTTAAACGCCTTGTCGCCGACTCCGCTTCCACCACCGGTGACAAAAATAGCTCCGGGTGTTTATTTTTATGGTGTCAGCAGTAATAATGGTGGCAATAATAATGAGGGTGGTGGTTTTGCAGGTGGTGGCGGCAGTTATGGCGGTGGCGGCGCCGGCGGCGATTGGGGAGACGGAAGTAGTGGCAATTGTTCTGATGAAAGCGTCCAACCCCACACATCAAGCGTCCCGGATTTGGGACCGCTAAAAAATAAAGTGAACTCAGTGAACATCGTGCAAAACGCAGATACCGGAAATTCTTATATATCAATCTTGTACGCTAATCCTAATTTTTGGGGGAAATGCCAATACATTAATCCAAGTGGAGGCTGTCAATCTGTGCCGACCTTCGCCTCATCTGCCTCTGTTCATGTATACGATTTTCATCCTGCAGACAATAATCCTATCGATGGCGGAGTATATTTCTTCCGCAAATCTTGTTTTAATGATAAGGCTTACAGCAATGCCACTGATCTGATTAATCACTGCGAAGCAAATAGTGGCGGATACTACGAGGTTACAAATGATGAAATATCACCCCTGTATATAGGGGACCTTAACCAATTAAAATTCCGAAATGTTCTTCCGCAAGAGGAGCAAGATTGCGTTAAATATGATAAAAATGATGCGTGTATCGGCAGAGCTCCGCAATCTCTTGGCGGAGAAAATACCTCGTCTATAATAATTAACGGAAATTATCTTGTTTTGCTTATTTATAAAGCCACTAATGATCCTACATATGGGCCATGGACCTCTTGTCAGGAATTTCCGACAGGCAATGATGTAAATAAATTAGGACCCCGCCAGATAAAATGGGAAAATATCAGAAATAATAACGGCGTAATTCCTAATTATGTTCTTATAATTCCAATACAAAGCTAATAATTTTTGTAAAATAAAAAAACTGCCCTTAAAAGGACAGTTTTTAATTTCATCAATTAAATTTCTAACGGGGCTTTATCACAATATGTCTGTCGAAACCATCTCCTTGACTCTCTGTAAATACGTCTGTTCTTTGCGACAGCTCCGAATGTATAACCCTTCTTTCGTAAGATGACATCGGCAAAAGCGCCCTTTCTTCTTTGGTTAATGACACCTGATCGGCTAAACTTTTAGCTAAATCTTTTAAATATTCTACTTTTTTCTTTTTATAGTCGTTAATATCCAGATTAAGATAAAAAATCTTCTGTCCCGACGGAGTCGAGGATCCTCGATCGTCCTGCGATCGGGACAATTTTTTATTCAGAATATTCCTTAAAAGGCGCTGAGTTTCAAAAAGCGTTTGGCCTTGCTGGCCGATCAAAATTTGAGGCTCATCTATTTTTATATCTATATCAACAACTTCGGCGTGCTCTTCAAGCCGTTCCTCAACCGAACCCTGCGCATCCGAAGAATCTTTTTTTATAGAAGATAAACTAACCTTTATATCGGAAAACGCTATTGTCATCTCCTTAAAAAATTCCTCTACTGTCTCCTTAATTATTTTAATATCTTTTTCGTCCAACATGTTTTAATTTTTAGCTAATTCTGTTGTTTTATTACTTTTAAAGATTAGATATTGTTGAATTATAGAAAATAGTCCGCTTATTGTCCAATACAATCCAAGCGCGGATGGTAGACTTATAAGTATTATTACTGTGAATACGGGGAGAAAATAAAGCATCTGTTTTTGCATGACCTGAGAAAAGTCGGCTCCTTTGTTTTGTCCGCTAGTTTTAGGGTCGCTTTTGGGAGTTAACATTTTTGTCTGGAAATACTGCGTTAAACCCGCCAAAATGGCAAAAATCAGGTTTGGTTTTGATAAATCTATCACGTGCAAGAACAAGGCGTTTATATGCCCGGGATTTGCCACAAAACTATACAAGGTGGCAAGTTCTTTGGGATTTAACCCGCTCCAAAAGACCCTATAAAGCGCTATTAATATCGGCAGTTGTATTAAGGCCAGAAGCAATCCCGAAAACGGATTTATTTTTTCCTCTTTATATAAAGCTAAAATTTCTTTTGCCTGCTTTTCTTTATCGTCTTTATATTTTTTCTGCACTTCCTGCATTCTTGGTTGTATTCTCTGCAGGCTCCTTTGAGATTTAACAGCTTTTACCGAAATAGGGAAAAGTATAATCCTGATAATTATGGTTAAAAATATTATAGCTATCCCAAAGTCGTGTCCTGGTATGTAGTTATACAATATCACAAGGGCGTTAAATAGCGGCTGGTATAATATAATGTAAAAGAAATTTATTAAAGATTCAAACATTTGTTTAGACCGATAAATTTTTATTTTTTTACCCCTATAACTAATCCTGCTTTAACTAAGGTGTCGTTTATGGTTTTTTTAATATCAAAAAATTCTACTTTTTCAATACCGGGCAAAGCAATCAAAACTAGATCTGTCCCATTTTTCATCCCGTTAAATTGTCTCGCCTCACAGGACATCGTCCCGCTTTGCGGGGCGGATTTGACTGGATAAATATTTTTTATTTCAGCCCTTATCACCTCACTCAATCTCCTTTTAATTTTATTTCTCACGGTTGCCCTTTTCGACACTTTCTGACTAACCACAAATCCGAACCTATCTAGTCCTAATTTATTTTTTTTTATTTTTAAAATAAAAAGACTACTTCTTAAGCTCTTTGAGTTTTTAAAAATCATCTCAAAATCCTTTCTCTTTTTTATCCTATTTATTTTGGGCAACATAAACTAAATTATTAAATTGCTAAATTGTTATATCGCTAAACTATTTTTTCCAATTTAACAATTTAACCATATGACAATTTAGACGGTCAACTTTGCTCTACCCTTTCTTCTTCTGCGCAAAAGCACCTGTCTGCCCGTTTTTGTTTTTTTTCTCCTTAAAAACCCGTGCGTATTCGCCCTTTTTTTCTTTTTCGGATGGTATGTAAAGCTCATATATTGTATTAAATTTTTTAATTAATATAATATAAGCAGTATAACCTGAAAAATCCCAAATTACAAGCACCAAATTACAAACAATGTTGAAATTATAACTAATAAATTTAAAACAGATTTAGAATTTAGGGTCTTGAATTTATAATTTGTTTGGGAGTTTGGAAATTGGGATTTGGAAATTTCTAACTTTTATTGTGCGTCTTGACGGAGACGAACCACACAAGTTATACACAGTTTAATAACATCTCTCTTTATTTCACTTTGATTTGACAAAGGACGTATAAAAAGGAAGAATACAATATACGATAATTAGGTTTTAGGTGTTAGGTTTTAGGTGTTGGTAAATACGGAATAAGTCCGTATTCAATATCTAAAATCCAACATCCAACATCCAACACCTATCTATGAACAATACAGAACTTTGGCAGTCGGTCTTAGCGCAAATGCAATTTCATATATCTAAAGCAAACTTTGCAACTTGGTTTCAAAATACTGAAATTATCTCTAAAGATAATGAAAAAATAATAATTTCGGTCCCCAATGCTTTTTCTAAGGAATGGTTGAGCAACAAATATAATAAATCTATTCTAAAAACTTTACACGACATCGATGATTCCATAAAAGAATTAGATTTTGTTATAAGGCCGCAATCAGTCAAAAATATGCCACCTAAAACCGAACTCGGCGGGTATCCCGAAAACGAAAAACAGGACGATATCCAATTAAAATTCGAAGAATTTAAAATAAATAAAGAAACCAACCTCAATCCGCGGTATACGTTTAATAGTTTTGTAGTTGGTTCTTTTAATGAGTTAGCTCATGCAGCCGCTTTAGCCGTGGCAGACAACCCGGGGCTTACCTATAATCCCTTGTTTATTTATGGGGGCACGGGTTTAGGAAAAACACACTTAATACAGGCTATTGGAAATAAAATAAGCGATGAATATAAAAAGAAAAAAGTAAAATATATTTCTTCAGAAAAATTCGTTTCCAGTATTGTTTCGGCTATAAGAACAAATAGCATGGAGTCTTTCAAGGCAAGCTTATCACCTATAGATGTTTTAATTTTAGACGATATACAGTTTATAGCCGGCAAAAACAAAAGCCAGGAAGAATTTTTCCATGTTTTTAACTCTTTATATGAGAAGAATAAACAAATAATTCTTTCGTCTGATAGGCCGCCAAATGCAATAGCAGAGCTAGAGGAGAGGCTAAAATCTAGATTTGAGGGCGGCATGATTGCCGATGTCAGTTTGCCCGACTATGAAACAAGATTGGTTATCTTAAAAACAAAGCTCCAGGAAAAAAACACAGACCTACCTGAAAATATTTTAGATTATATAGCTGCTAATGTTAAGAAAAATATTAGGGAATTAGAGGGAGCCCTGAATAAAGTATTAATTTACAATAAAATTAATCAAGAGTTAGACATAGAAACAGTTAAAAAACTGCTTAGAGGGTTTGTTTTTTCTCCATTTGATGTCGCCAATTATAAAAAAATAATAGAAACTGTTGCTAAGTTTTATAATCTAGAAGAAAAAAATTTATTTGACCCGACAAGAAGAAAAGAAATAGTAAAACCCAGACAAATCGCCATGTTTTTGTTAAGAAGAGAGTTAAAATATTCTTTCCCTGCCATAGCAAGAAAATTTGGCGGTAAAGACCACACAACTGCAATTTACGCTTATAAAAAAATCTTACAAGAGAACGAAGAAAATAATAAATTAACAGAGGAATTAAACTTAATAAAACAGAGAATATACAGTGGATAAATAGTGTTAAAGAATATTACTTTTTTAAGACCCTTAAAAAATACACTTAAATTATACTTTTTGTTCAACTAATTTATTCACAGTATTTTCACAAAAAAATTTACGAACAAATAAAAAATTATTATACTCATTCGTTTTTAAAGAAAAGATAAAAAAACAAACACTAATAATAATAATTTTAATATATTAATAAATTATATAATTGATAAATAAAAAAATAATACAAAAATAAAAACCGACGAGTGAAATTTATGTATTTTATAATATAAATTCGTTTGGTGGAGGAGTGAAAGTAGAAATTCTAAAAGAAAATTTAAAAAATGGATTAAATATAGTTGAAAAAATTGTCGGGAAAAATCTTTCTTTGCCAATTTTAGATAATGTTTTAATAAACACGGAAGATAATTTTTTAAGCTTGAGTTCTACAGACCTAGAGACCGCTATAAAATTATGGATATTAACTAAAATTATAAAAAAAGGTAAAGTAGTAATACCCGCTAAGCTTCTTTCCAGTTTTATTTCTTTATTAACCAACGAAAAAATTATATTAGAAGAAAAAAAACAGGGATTGTATATTGAATGTAAAAGCTTTAAAAATCAAATTCAGGGATTTAATCCAGAAGATTTTCCCTTAATTCCAGAATTTAAAAACTTAGATTATTTAGATGTCGACAATAAAAAATTCTGCCAAGGATTAGCCCAAATAGTAGATGTGGCTTCTTTTTCTCAATCAAGACCCGAAATTTCTGGTATTTATTTTATCTTTTCAAAAAATTTGATTAAAATAGTCGCTACGGATAGTTTTAGGTTAGCAGAAAAAACGATAATATTAGAGGAGCCGGTTAAAAGAGATGTTTCTTTTATACTGCCACAAAAACCCGCCAGAGAATTAATTAATATACTGGGTGAGAAAGAAGGGAAAGTAAAAATATATTTTTCTTCTAACCAGACGATGTTTGAGTTTCCGATGAAGGAAGCTTCGCACCCGCAGGTTCAAATTATTTCTAGGCTAATTGAAGGAGAATATCCAAATTACGAAGAAATTATCCCTAAAAAATTTAAAACACATATTATTGTAAAGAGGGACGAGTTTTTAAATCAAGTTAAGGCAGCGTCCCTTTTTTCCGGTAAAATCAACGAGGTAAAAATTAAAATAAACCCACAAGACAAGGAAATTGAAATATTAGCCCAAGACCCCGATATTGGAGAAAGTCGATCTAATATCGCCGCCAAAATTGACGGGGAGGCGATAGAAGCGTCTTTTAATCATAAATTTTTAATAGACGGGTTATTAAATATTAAAAGTTCAGAAATTATTTTTGATTTGAGTAAAGAGGAGGGACCTTGTATATTAAAACCGGTTGGAGATGTAAGCTATATTTATGTAGTGATGCCCATCAAATCCGCACAATAATACAAAATAGAAATCTATGGGTGTAAGCTCATAGATTTATCGCAAAAAATAATAAAAAAAAACAGCTCTGAGAGATTTGTCTTAAAAGAGCTGTTTTTTATTGATTGGTTGGCATTAAACTTTGTGAGGGAGATATTGTACTGCCCGCGCAGGGTTGTCCTGTTATCGAACTATATCCTGAAGTTGAGGCACAACCTTGGGGTAAAACATTAGGAGGCTGGGTTGGTGCGCGACCCGTTCCTATAAGCCAATTATTGATCCCTGTTTGCCACAAAAAATATTGCGGATCAATAGTCGGGTTTTGTGGTTGCGGACCAGAAGGGTTATTTTTATCGATATAATATAGTATGGTATGAGTGTCATTTGGTGGCAGTTGTCCTAATAAAATGGGGTTTCTGTTGGTGATAGGATCGGGCGGAGTAAAATTTTCAATTGGATTTGATGTCACTATTTTTTGCATAACCTTATTCCACATGGGAGCTGCGATACCCACGCCCTCGTCGTTTGTTGGAGAGTTATTATTGTTTCCGGTCCACACACCAACGACGGCGAATGGCGTGTATCCTAACGTCCAGCCATCAATAAAATTTTGAGTGGTACCAGTTTTAGCGGCTACTTCATATCCGGGCAAATATAATGGCGAGTGTGCTCCGAAAATCGGAGTCCTTGCGGTGTTATCAGATAAAATATTATTAATTTGTCTTGCGATTTGTGTGTCCAAAACCTTTGTTGGTTGTTCTTGATTTTGTTCAATAATATTGCCGTCTGCATCTGTGATTTTTAAAATACTTATTGGAGGGATATAGTTTCCCTCTGCCGCAAAAACCCCATAAGCTGAGGTCATCTCTAACAAATTGACATCTCCGCCACCTAGCACTAAGGATAGCCCATAATTTTTGGTATCAGTGAGTGTTGTAATACCCAAATCCTTTGCTGTTTGCAGGGTGTCCGGAATCCCGGCCAGATAAAGGACTTTTACAGAAGGTATATTTAATGAACAATCTAGTGCGGTTCGTAATGTTACCGGTCCTCTGTTTTTCCCATCATAGTCCTGAGGGTTATAGCATGCGCTGCCATTTATGCCGATGTTGGCATTCCCGCTTGGGTCGCAACTGGGGTTAAATTCTGTTTTTACATCCCACAATACAGTATCCGCCGTGTATCCTTTTTTGAAAGCAGTGGAGTAAACGATCGGTTTAAACGAAGAGCCCGGTTGTCTTTGCCCCATCGTGACTACATCATATTTGGGGTCAAATAAACAGCTTCCTGACGCTTTTTCGTCGCAACCCGCCGGATAAGAATCGGCAAAATAGTCTTTTGAGCCAATTAAAGCCAAAATCTCACCAGTTCTGGGGTCTAATACAGTCATTGCTGCGTTATAGGCGCCCTTACTTATATTCGTTTTGTCCGCGTCTTTTATCACCTGTTCGGCATATTGTTGTAAGTCCCAATCTAAGGTAGTATAAACCCTTAATCCTTTTTCTTTTAAATAATCTTCTCCATATTTGTCATCTAAATATTTTTTTACATACATTACAAAATCGGGAGCCTTTATGGATTCGGTATTCTCTGCAAATACTATTTTTTCAGTTTCGGCGTCTTTTAACTGTGCGGCTGTGATATATCCTAATTTCTGCATTTTTTCTAGTATAGTATTTTTTAACTGGAGCAGTTCTGCCTTATTAGGCCCGTACGGAGAATAATAACTCGGGGCTGGAATCATGGCAGTCAGAGTTGCGGCTTGGGCCAAAGAAAGATCTGAGGCAGGTTTGCCAAAATAGGTTTGACTGGCAGCTTCGGCTCCATAAGCGTTTTCTCCGAAAGGGATTTCATTTAAATACCAATCAAAAATTTGGTCTTTAGAATATTTTTCTTCCAACTCTATGCTTAAAACAATTTCTCTAATTTTTCTGGATATGCTTTTTTGATTAGTGAGATACACGGACCGTATTAATTGTTGGGTTATAGTAGAACCTCCTTGACTTTTTGATCGAGAGGTCAAATCAACCCATACAGCTCTTAGTATCCCTTCAAAATCAACCCCTCCGTGTTGATAAAACCTGGAATCTTCTGATGCCAAAACAGCATGTTTTAAATTATCAGAAATTTTGTCGAAAGAAACTATTTCTCTTTTTTCTTCGCCGTAAATATCATATAAAAGAACCTTGCCCGTGCTGTCATAAATTTTAGTAGACTGTATAAAGGGAGTTTCTGTGAATTTTTCTGGCTGAGGCAGATCCCATGTGTAATAAATAAATAATACTAATAGTAATAAGCATATTCCCAAAGATAAAAACGTCAGATATTTCCCGATAATAATTAGTCCTTCCCGTCCCTTCCTGTTATTTGGATTGTTTACGGTTTTTGATCGCATATTTTTTGGATATTTCTATATTATACCCCTAAAGAGTATTTTCTAAAAGAAGGATTGAAATACAAGATACTAAACAAAAACACCGCTTATAAACGGAGTCTTTGTTTTTTATACCTAATTTACTCGTCTTTATTTTCCGCATCGTCTGGGGCCTCGTCATCGTCGTCGGTTGGGTCATCGTCTGCGTCATCGTCTTTGTCTGTGTTGTCATCGTTATTATCATCGTCATCCCAGTTAGCATCCTCGAAATCGTCGTCTTCATTAATAAGCCTAGTTAAAAATTCCTCTTCCATTTTTTGATTTTTGTTTTCAGAAAAAAATAGTTTGTCCCTCTATTTTTTCTAAAATAGTTAATTTTTTTAGGTATCTATTGGTACTATTTTCCTTATTATAAATTGCGAAGGGAGGAGGAATATAAAAGCTTTTTTTTATATTCCGACCGGCGAGCAATTTATATCCATTATATTTTTTCATAAACTATTGTCAACCCTTCACTTTTCCACAGCTCAAATTTTGCCGGAGGCTTGATCGTCTTAGGATTATTTATCGTGATTATCTGTATATACATCTTTAAAGGTAAAGGGTCAATACCATTTTCTCCGCAACTATATTAATAAGTTTTTAAAGCACCACAAATTGCCATGCCTAAGGCGTCGAAAGCGTCGTCTTTTTTCCTATTATTTTTTAACATATCGAAACTGTCTACATCAATAGTTTTTTTAATCATTTCCTTAATTTGTTTTTTTTCCGCTCTACCGTATCCTGTGATGGCCATTTTCATCTGCAAGGGAGTGAACTCATAAACTTGCAGTTTTTTTTCTGCAGCAGCCAATAGTATAACCCCCTTTGTTTGGCTCACGGGCATTACGGTCTTGAGATTTTTGAAGAAGAATAAATTTTCAACAGACATTATGTCCGGTTTGTATTTCTCTATCAGCCCTGTTATCTCCTTGTGTATTTTTTTTAATTTCTCGCCCGTCGTAAAAAATTTATCAGTAATTATACAACCAAAATCAATAACCTTAAGACATGGCTCCTGTCCTCGCTCTTTTTTGATAATAGCATAACCCGTTATTACAGATCCCGGGTCTATCCCTAAAATTATCATGAGTTAATTTTTATAATCCTAATTCTTTATGTTGGAGTATATGTCATTTACAGCATCATTTTCATCTAGCGCTTCAAAGAGTCTTTGCGCTGCCTCTTTTTCTTTCGCTGAAATCTCAACTTCTTCCTTTGGGACATAATCTAAAGACGCAGATTCAATTTTTATCTGTTTTCCTTCTAGCGATTTTTTTATTTTTTCCAAATCCTCCGGTTTTGTATAGATATTCAAATTATTCCCCTCAGATTTAATATCATCAGCCCCCAACTCGATCGCCAGCATTTCTAAGTCTTCTTTTGTTTTTCCTTCACCAGAAATAGCTATAATTCCCTTTCTTTCAAACATCCACCTCACAGCTCCTTCGCCCGCCATTTTTCCTCCGTTTTGATTTAATATGGATTTTATCTCGCCCAAAGTTCTGTTTGTATTATCTGAAATACCTGAAATTATTAGGGCAATTCCACCGGGGCCAAATCCTTCATAAGAAACCTCTTCTAATGCTTCGCCGGCTAATTCTCCGGTTCCCTTTTTTATTGCCCTCTCAATATTCTCTTTGGGCATGTTTACGCTTTTGGCCTGTTCTATGGCTGTTTTTAGTTTGGAATTTGTTATGGGATCTCCTGACCCACCTCCATCTTTGACGGCTATTGTAATCAATCTGCCATATTTAGAATATATTTTCCCCTTTTTGGCGTCATTGGCCATTTTCGTGGCCATGACTGTTTTTGCATGACTATGTCCTGACATATTGTTTTTTAAGTTTTAATTTAATAAATAATACTATTATAGCCAGAATTATAGTTACAGCCAAAACTGTAAAAAATAAAAACCAAGGATTCGCTATATTATTTTGGTCTTGGTTTGTATCTAGGCTTTGGCTTAAATCCGCTGATCCTATATTAACATTATTATTTTTAACAGAATTATTTGTTTTTGGCAAGGATTTTGTTGCGCTGACAGTTTTTCCAACTGCGGTGATAATATTCACAGCCCCCGGAGTCAAGGTTGTGCTCCACTGCAAACCAGAACTGGTTTTGTTATAAGATTGACCCAGCGGAGCCGAAGTAAAAGCCATAGAATCAACAATTTTTTTATCCGGTGTTAATAAATTTAAACCATCTTGGTCATTATTCAGCATTATTTTTGTGTCCGGTCTTTTAAAAACCAAGAACCCGTAAACCGAAATTTTTGTGTTTTGCGAAATTGTGTAGGTCGTCACGGTGCCAGTTTTGTCTTGCAGTTGCCAGCCGGACAAATCAACATCGTAATTATTGGAATTATATAATTCAATCCATTCATCGGTTCCGTCCGGTCCTTTTGGATTTGGCAAAATTTCATTTATAAATACGCCGCTCGGATAAGTTACAGCAGACGTAGGCGCCGGTGTTGGGACGGTAACTGGTGTTGAAGTCTGAGTTTGAGGATCCGGTTGTAAAATTGGTTGGGTGGTTTGTTGTGTGGCTTGGCAGTTTGCGCAGGCAAACCCCTGATTTATTATGTCCTGTAAATATTTTCCATCGCCGATACCTTTTACTCTGCTTAAATCTTGAACCGAACTATATGGCCTGTCATCAATAATTTTTTGTGCGGTCTTCGGGCCAACGTGCACAATCTCATCAAGTTGTGACAAGTTTGCAGAATTAATATTTATTTGTTCAGCCAAAACAAAAAATGGGCAGGTAAAAAATACTAAAAGAAATAGAATCAGAAACTTTTTCATATTTATTGATAGGTATTTCTATTTTTTTAATTCTTTTTTATACACCAAACTTCTGCCACCGTTTCCGTTTAAAAAAGTTTCATAAGGAGGAACCTGAAAAACTTCCATGCGGCCATCAAGAAAATCGGAAAAAACAAGCTTTGTTCCATCGGGAGAAATCGCCAATGCGGTCGGCTGGTTTCCGCCAACTATTGCATCGAGCATTTTACCGGTTTGTGCGTCAAACATTAAAACCGAGCCCCATTCCGGGCCGGGAATATAATAATCGGTGGCTGAATAATTTATACCACGGCAAGAAACAAACAAAATCTTTTTGTCCGGAGACAGCTCGATTGTATTCGGATTATAATCTGTTTTGGCGAATTTTGTAACTTTATCTGTTTTCATAGAAACTTGATAAATAATACCCCAATACATATCAGAAACAAAAAGCACGCCGTTGTCATCGTCACCCACTATCTGTCTCATTGCGCCGTTGCTTTTGAATATAACCTTGCCTTTGCCGGTGCTTAAATCTATTTTTTCAATTTCTCCCTTATCATACCCTGCAACATAAAGAGTGCTGTTATCTTTCGTGACGTAAAGCCCCCTGGGAGTTGTGACCGTTTTTATTTTTTTAACAAGCTTTCCTGTGAATAAATCAATCTGCGAAACATCGTTACTCTCCCAGTTCGATGCAAAAAGTGTTTTCTCGTCCGGTGATAATGCCAAGAATTTTGTCCAAGTCCCTTGCGTGTTAAAAACGCGTAGGATCTTTTTTGAAGCTGTATCAATTTCAAAAACTTTTCCTGTTTCCATCTGGCTGACGTATGCTTTTGTGCCTTCTGCGTTAAAGATAATTTCAACGCCTCCTCCATTGCTTAGATTAATATCCGTAATTTTTTTCCCGGTCAAAGCATCAAAAACACTGATACCTTTTTTCTTATTCAGCAAAAGAGTTGTCCAAATTTCTTTGCCGTCAGTGGTAAGCGCGACACCTTTTGCAGAAGGAGTGCCTTCGATATTAAAAAGATGATGCACAATTTGCCCGGGAGGATCAGTCAAGGTCAAAGACGGATTTTTTATATTGGCAGCTTTCGCGTTGCCGGCAGAAAAACAAACTATTGCTGAAAGTAAAACAGCCGATAGTATAATTTTTAAAGCAAAATTTTTATTCATTTTTTTATTTTGTTGCTTTTATGTATTGCGGAAATTCATCCAATAATTCTCCCGAATAATAAAACTCGTAAGCCAGCCTTCCAAAACTATATTCTTGATCTCCTATACTTAATTCCGAACCGCCAACCTGCGGATTGGCATTGGGTTTTGAATGATCAAACCCGATATTATAAAGCGTTGCTAAAATTTCAGGTTTGTCCGAAATGTCAAAACCGGCTTTTTGCCATTGAGTAATTATTTCCTTATTATAAAGTGCGGCGTAAAGATATGCATAATAATGGTCATCACTATTGGTAATTCTTTTAAAACGCTCTTGCTGGGTGTCTGCCGTCTGGAAATCCAACAAATTTTCATAATCTTTTCCGGGATAAAAAGCCGACTTAGGATTTTTTAAGTTAGACTCAATCGTTTCGGCTGTGAAATCTTTTAAACCCATTACTCCCCAAGAAAGCTGAGTCATACTTCCTAAAACTTTTAACGGCTCTATAGCTTTTTTAAACCAGGGTCTGTCTGAATAAAACATCCTCATTTGCTCGGCCATCAGTTGAGATATTAATATTCTGCTATTTATACCAGTCTCCGCCTGAACTTTTGCTAAAACATCTTTGTCCTTTAAAACGCTCGTCTTAAAAAAATCCCATTCAGCGGAACTAGCCCACTCAAAAGGACTTTTGGGGTCAACCATATCAGCTAAAAGCTCAAAATCTTTTTGCGTAATATTTGTTGAATTATTTTCGTTGTTACAAGAATTTATTTTAGAAGAAAAATCTTGACCGTTATTAGTATCTGCACTTAAAACCATAACCACCGCATCTAAATTTTTTTGGGCTAAATCTTTTTCGTCTGCTAAAGCTAAATCAAAAATACGCCTGAAATCTCCGGGATATTGGTCTTTTATGGTTTTTAACAGGCAATAATTGTGGTTATTAAAAAATATATCTTCAGTAATATCGCTTCGTGTAGAGCCAGAAATCGCCGCGGCTGCTATTTGCCCGTTTTTCCAAAAATTGTCTGTCTGCTCGTCGACAATTCCCTTTGTGTCTGTCCAGTGAAAATTAACTGCTAAATATGCTGCTGTTAATCCGAAACCAGCAAAAGCAAAAAATACTACTATGACCTTTATCATAAATAGCATCTTCCTGGCCACATTGAAAGAAAATTTTTTCTTTTTAATCGGTGGCGTAGGAAATTTAGTTGGTGGTTCGGGTATTTGCGTTAACATAATTTTCTATACCAATCGCTGTTTGTAGAGCCATTTGGTCAAGGGTTTCTTGCCTGGTAGCATCATCCCTTAATTTCTTTTCGTAAATATAAGCATATTCAATAAGCATACTCGGCGCGTTAAGGGTTCCTGATGCCCCAAGGGCAATTAAGTTTTGATCTTCAAGTAACTCACCTGATTCCGAGGGCTCAATAATTTTTAATTCGTTATAAACATTCTGGGCTATCAGTCTGGAAACGGCAGAATTTTTCATCTGGCTTTCCGGAATAAAAATATTAAAACCAGTAAGATTTCCTGGAGCATTCATATTCGGCCTTTCTTCGTCGTTAAAATGCAGATTTAAAACCAAATCAATATTATTTTCATTTGCCCACTTATTTATTCCATAGAGCTTTACTGACATGTCTGGCGTAACCTCGGAAGGCATCCCCATCTCTTGAACAATTTTTTCTTTGCCAGAAGCTATTGATGATTTTTCATTTGCCTGACATTGGTTTTTCCAATCAATTATCTCCTGCCTTTCGTTTTGAAAATAGATAGAAAAGATCGGATTCCAACTGTTTGTGTCTCTGGCAACCGTGATGTTATAACCATCTGCTTTATTAAAAATATCTGCAATTTTCCCACCAATTATTGCTGCCAAATCCCGCTCATAATATAGATTTTTGTAATTTGCCCCTCCATCTTTGACATCATGGCCTGGGACAATGAGAATGTTAAAAGTTTTTATTGGCGCAGGTAAGGATATAGTTGGGACCGATACCGAGGCCGTTGCTATTTTATCAGCAGACAAGTCTATTTTTTTTATATCTTTATTTTTTAAAAAGTAATTAAAACAAACAAAAACAGTAACGCAAATAAATAATATAATTATAACAAGTAAAATTTTATAAATTTTATCCACCTGTATTGATGTTTTTAAATTATTTTATTATAGCACAAAAAGCCACCTCAATTAAAAGGTGGCTTCGCATATTTTAGTTAGTTGCTGCTGCACTTCTCATGCCTCTATTTCTATCTGCTAAGCAAGCCGTCACGAACAAACAGAAGCTGTTCATTGTATTTTATCCTAAAAAGAGTATATTTAAAACTGCAAATATAATTTTAACAAAAATACATGGAAAAAAGAAAAATTTTGTTTTCAATAATCTTTACTATTTTAGGCTTGGCGGCTTTTCAAATTTCGATTGACCGTATTATTGGTTCAACCCAAAATTTCACCCTATTTGAATTTTTGGCGCCCATTGGCGGAATGTTTTTAGGACCTTTATTAGGAGCTGTTTCTGCTTTTGTAGTTTACGGCTTTAATATGATTGTTTTTCATAAGTCGTTAGATTTTTTAACAGTGGCTTTATTTTTACCGCCGATGTTGGCAGCAGTTTATTTTGGGTTAAAAAATAAAGCAACGTCAATTATTTTTCCGATTTGTATTATATTATTTCTGTTGAATCCTATTGGCAGGCAGGCTTGGATGTATTCTTTGATTTGGTTGCTTCCTTTTATCGCGACTTTTTTCAAAAAGAGATTAGTTTTCAATAGTTTGGGCGCTACATTTACGGCACATGCGACAGGCTCAATAATCTTTCTTTATATGTTTGGTTTGACTCCAGCGATTTGGATGGCTTTAATTCCGGTTGTCTTTATCGAGAGAGGAATTTTCACAGTAGGAATTTGGACAAGCTGTTTGGCTTTTAATTTTGTTTTAGACAAAATTACCAATCTTAAATTTGCTTCGGCTTTAAAACCATTCGTTAAACAGGATTTACTCTTCAATGCTGGTAAAAGCAGTTAAGACACGGCCGTTAATTCCTCCGAAAGATGATTTGCTTTCTGTGATCAGGGAAAGCATTTTAAAGTTGGAAGAAAGATCCATAATAGTTATAACTTCAAAAGTAGTCTCAATCTGGCAAGGCAGGTGCGTTAAGATAATTCAAAATTCAAAATTCAAAATTCAAAAAAGCGAATTAATAAAAAAAGAAGCGGATTTTTATATTGATGCGCGGGTTGTGCCGCCAGCAGGGCAGATAATGTTAACCATCAAAGATAATATTTTAATTCCAACATCAGGTATAGACGAAAGCAATGCCAATGGGTATTATATTTTATGGCCGGAAAAACCATTTTCAGCCGCTAAAGAATTGTATAACTTTATTAAAAAAGAATATAAATTAAAAAACTTCGGAATTATAATTTCAGATAGTCACATAGCGCCATTAAGAACGGGGACTATAGGAATTGGGCTTGCATATTATGGTTTTAATCCATTGAGAGATTATAGGGGTAAAAAAGATATTTTTGGAAGAAAATTAAAATTTTCGCAGACGAATATAGTGGATTCTTTATCAGATGCCGCAGTTTATGTAATGGGCGAAGGGTCAGAGCAAACTCCAATTGCGATCATAGAAGACGCCGGCGACATTGAATTTTCCGAAAAAGAATTTGACTCGTTGAAAATAAGCATCGACGAGGATATTTATTCGCCATTTTTGAAATCAGTAAAGTGGAAAAAAGGAAGTAGTCGTTGACAAAATAATTGCAGGGTATAAACTAAAAGAAATATAATTAAATTTTTTAAAAATTATGGGAGAAAAACCAAGACAGCCAGAAGACGATACTCAAGGCCACTTAACGCTAGAAAAAGGGAACAGGGAACGCGCGGAATTTGAAGCAACAAGCGAAGATATAGTCCTTTATCCGCCTCATTATTTTGATTCGCGAGGACCAGAAGACGAACTACGGACTACTGAGGGGCTAGAGACAAGGATAAGAGAGTTTAAAGAACATATGTTTTTACTCGAGAACGCGGGGGACGAAAGATGGCGAAAAGGTTATTTAAAGATTTACCAGGAAGCCTTGCAGAAGTTTGAAGCTGAGTTAGAGGAGAGAAAAAAACAGAAATAATACGAAGCCTAATAAAAATCCGCCGAAGCGGATTTTTTAGTTGTTAGAATAAATTACTTTGTTCCGACGAAGTCGAGGATCCTCGATTGTTTTAGAACAATCGGGATTTCTTGAGATGTTTTAAGTCCATATGTTCATAGGCCAAGTTTGTGGCGACTCTACCTTTAGGAGTTCTTTCCAAAAGTCCGCATTGCATCAAGTATGGTTCGTAAATATCTAAAATAGTTTCTTCTTCTTCCATAGAAGCCGCGGCCAGAGATTGCAAACCAACCGGTCCGCCGTTAAATTTTTCAATTAGAGCTTTTAATATATTCCTGTCGCTTGGCTCTAATCCCATTAAATCAACTTCCAAAGAATCCAGCGCGTGCTCGGCAATTTCTTTTGTGATAATTTCCGCATTTTGTACTTGGGCAAAGTCTCTAACTCTTTTTAAAAGCCTGTTTGCCACCCTTGGAGTAAATCTTGAGCGTTTGGCAATTGCTTCCACGGCCAAAGGCTCCATTTTTATTTTTAAAAGTTTACCGGATCTTTCAATTATTTTTTTAACGTCTTCTATATTATAGAAGTTGAGCTGAAAAGTGGCGCCAAATCTGTTTCTTAAAGGAGCTGACAGCAAGCCCGGTCTTGTCGTAGCTCCGATTAAAGTAAATTTTGGCAATTTTAATTCCATTGTTCGCGCCATTGGTCCTTTTCCCAAAACCAGATTCAGCTTATAGTCTTCCATTGCAGGATATAGATACTCTTCTATGGTTTTATTTATTCTATGAATTTCATCTAAGAACAAAACGTCTCCTTCGGCTAAATTAGTTAAAATTGCGGCTAAATCTCCGGCCCTTTCCAATGCCGGACCGGAAGTTGACCTTATTTTTTTACCCATCTCGTTTGCCACAAGATAGGCTAGGGTAGTTTTGCCCAGCCCCGAGTTGCCGTAAAACAATAAATGGTCCGGACTTTGGCTTCTTTGCTTAGCAGCCGTTATAATTATTCTTATATTTTCCTTAATTTTGTCCTGCCCGACATAATCTTGCCAAGAACTCGGCCGTAAAGCAGAGTCTAGTGATTCGTCTTCCCTGCCCAAACTTGCCTTCGGCGAGATTGTGGCGGCCCCATCAAAATGCCGTTGGCTTTTGTCGGGCTTTTCGTTTTTGTTTAAAACACTTGACATATACTTTAAATAATGCTATACTTGAAGATATTGAAATATCACGACAAGCGGCTCCAGAGTTGGAGGTATTTATTTGGATTTACCTCAGTTTCGGATAATCTTGCTCCGGCTCGATTATTCCTCAGGCAAATCTTTATTTATGTCCCAGACATAAGACTACCTCCAACTCTAGAGCCGCTTTTTTTGTACAAATTATTTTTTTTCTTTTGGTTCGTGAGCCGCGAGATATATTTCGGCTCTGATAATTAAATCATCAGCAAGGTGTCTTTCTGTTTCACCAAGATAATTAAGATACACTTTAATCCGTTTGAGGTTTGCCTCCAGCGCATCGGCTTTACTGATACTCGTGGCTTGCGCTTTTTGGTTACCCTCATCAATTGTCTCTAAAAAACGATGAGTATTTGACGGTCTATTTAAATCTACTACTCCATTGTCTCCAACATTATTTTCGATGTCATTTAAAACATAAGCCAAATTATCCATATATCCTTCTGCTTCCTGTTTTAAGTATGTTGCTTCCTCTAAATTTTCCGGACGCTTTTCTCCCGGTTCTCTTTTCATAAATTATTAGTTTTAAAATTAATTAGGAATTAGAAATTTCAGGTTGAGCTTCGTCTTCTTCAACGACGCGTAAAATTTCTTCCATTGTTGTTTTGCCAAGAACAACGTCAATTAATCCGGATTGGTACATTGTCACCATTCCTTTTTTTATTGCCAATTCTCTAACTGATGAAACTGGTGGGTTGGTTAAAATAAATTTTTCCATTTCAGAATCAACTAAAAATGCCTCAAATAAACCTTGTCTGCCTTTGTATCCGGTAAAATTGCATACCTCGCAGCCGCCTTCTTTTACTTTCGCAATTTTTACTTCATCTAAGTCGGGAATTTTTATATTTTTTGGCAGGGATTTTAATCCCTTTTTAATTTCTGATAATTGGTTAGTAGTTGGATTAATAAGGGTAGAGCATTTTTTGCAAATTTTTCTGACCAATCTTTGCGCTACAGCCATTTTTAAACCGGAAGCAATCGAAGACGAATCTACGCCAAGGTCTACAAGTCTTGGGATGGTCCCTGCTGCATCATTGGTGTGTAGTGTAGATAATACCAGGTGCCCGGTTAAAGCCGCCTGTAGGGCTATTTTTGCGGTTTCTAAATCTCTGACCTCGCCAACTAAGATAACATCAGGGTCTTGCCTTACAATTGACCTTAAACCATCGGAGAAATCGTATCCTTTTGCAGGAGCTACTTGCGTCTGGGAGACCCCTTGCAAATGGTATTCAATCGGGTCTTCAATTGTTATTATTTTAATTTCCGGATTTTGTATCTTTTTTAAAAAAGCGTAAAGAGTGGTTGTCTTTCCTGCTCCCGTGGGGCCGGTAACGATTATCATGCCGTTTGGCTTTTCAATTTCTTTTTTGAAGGTAGCGTAAAGGTCATCTCTTAATCCTAATTCATCCAAAGAGATTAAACTTTTTGGATTTAAAATTCTCATCACAATTGATTCTCCATATTCTGCCGGCAGACTGGAAGTTCTTACTTCAATAAGCAATTCTTTAATTTCAATTGTAAATCTTCCGTCTTGCGGTTTGTCCGTAATGTTCAGTTTTAATTTTGAAAGAAGCTTTAAACGGGAAATTAAATGGTGGTATGCGTTGTGGTCAAAAAAAATAACATCCTGTAAGATGCCATCTAATCTTATTCTTAATCTAGCCTCTTCTTCTTGCGGTTCAATATGAACATCAGAAGCATCAAGGGTTATTGCTCCGCACAAAATAACATCCAAAAGTTCTGTGACATTTTCAGCAAGATAATCTTGGATTTTCTTTTTGAATCCATAGATGTCTTTTACTTGGGCTTCCACTTCTTCAATAATCTTTGGGGCGATTGTTACCGACCCAAGCAATTTTTTATTTTGTTCATCCATGAGAATTGAATTTAAAATTTATTATTTCGGATAGATATTTTTTACTATATTATCCAGATCGGCCCCTTTTTCCATTAAATTTGAAGCTATTCGGAAAACTTTGGCCGTTAATTTATTTTTGAAGTTTTCAGTATAAAATACTAATCCCGACAAAAGGCACGTGGCCGGCTCCCTGCCCAAACTCGCCTTCGGCGAGATTGTGGCGGGCCCGTCAAAATGCCCTTCGGGGCTTTTGTCGGGTTTTATCAGACTGTAAACAATTTCGGTAAGAGAACTTTCTCCCAGTAAATTAATTTTACCAAATTTTTTGTTATCTTGCATATTGCCCGCACCGAGCGGGATCGAAGTGTCGATATTCACAATTGGCGAATCTAATAAAAAACCAAAAGAGTTTAGCTTGTCGGACAGTTCTTTTTGGTAATCTTTTATGCCGATAGTTATTATAAGGTCGGGTTTTGCCTCTGAAAAATAAAAGGAAATGTTATCTTTCTTTATATTACCATTTTCCAATGTTAAATGTATTCTAAGGGCATCGTCATTTTTTTCATAATATATTTGCGATATCTGGGCGACATTATTTGGAACTGAAATTACAAAGTTTTTAGGATAAGAAATAAAATCTAATGATGGGGTTAAGAATTTAAGATTTTCCGGCAAGGTGTCTGTTATCAGGTTTACATTTTTGCCTAAATCTTTTAAAGTATAAAAAAGAGCCAGCGTAGAAGTTATTGCCTCTAGCCCTTGTGAAGTTATCAAATAGATATTTTTGGAATCGTTAATAAGTTGTTTTGCCTCTGTAATGTTTTCCATATTTTTGAGAATTAATATACCCTATTCGATTTAAAAAAATAAATCAACCCTTCACCCTGTGGATTAAATTATTCGGTGAAGGAAAAGGAGATAAAACATTTTTAATAATTAAAGGTTGAAGGGTCAAGTGGATAAAAAATATATAACAACTAGCTATAAAAAAACTCAGGAACTTGGCGAGAGTTTGGCTAAAAAAATTATAAAAAATGGCTTGTATAAAAAGGCAGTTGTTTTGGGTTTGCGGGGAAATTTGGGCGGAGGTAAGACAACTTTTTTACAAGGTTTCGCTAAGGGTTTAGGCGTTAAAGAAAAAATACTAAGCCCCACTTTTGTTATACAAAAGAGATTTAAGATTAAAGATTTAAGATTTAAGAATTTTTATCATATAGATTGTTATAGGTTGGAGAATGAAAAACCTGCCCGCAATGCTTCGCATAGCGATGCAGGCGGGGATATTTTAGCGCTGGATTTTAAAAAAATAATTTCTGACCCGGAAAATATTGTGGCAATAGAATGGCCAGAAAAAATAAAAAAAGTTTTGCCAAAAAATATTATTTTAATTAAGTTTAAGTTTGTCGACGAAAATAAGCGAGAAGTTGGTTTTTGAATAATCATCGTCGTGAAAATTGAGCGGTCGTTGATTTTGCACGAAGATGAAGTATTTTCTTATTCCGCGCTTGACACTTAATGGTTGAGAGGGGTAAACTAAAAGAAAAATGATAAAATTAAATTAAATAAAAATTATGGTAAAACAAGAACAATTAAGAAATCCTGGAGGCGATTCACAAGAACGTGAAAAATTATTTGGCTTGGAAGCTGAAAACGCAAAAATAGAAGAGAGATATCAGGACAGAATGAAAAAGTTAGACGATATTATCGGTGAAATATCTGGTAGTGCTGATAGAGAGGATTGGAAAAATGATTTGAAGGCGGCTAAAAAGGGGGTTAAGGCGGCTAAAAATCCTAATGATGTATCATTTTTACCCGATTTACAACAAATAGCCCTAAGCATAGAGGCAAAAAGAAATGAGATAGAGCGTGAAAAGATAAGCGAACTAATACTAGCAGGGCAGATGGAGAACGGGACAGATACAATGTTACCTTCTGTTATAAGAAGAATAAAAGAAATTTAAAATTATATAGATATAATTTTGATAAAAAATAACTCTTTAATTCGGGGTTATTTTTTTTGTGGCAAGAATGTGATAATATAAATTATGGCTAACAGATTAATTATTATTGATTCGAATGCGTTACTGCACAGGGCGTTTCATGCGTTGCCGCCGTTAATGACAAAATCCGGGCAAGAGACTGGCGCTGTTTACGGATATTTGCTGACGCTATTTAAAGCCATGAACGATTTAAAACCAGATTACGTTGTTGCTTGTTTTGACACAAAAATGCCGACATTTAGGCACGAAATGTTTAAAGATTACAAGGCGCAAAGACCTCAAACGCCGTCGGGAATTGTTTTACAGATTCCGATAACAAAAGAAGTTTTAGAAGCTTTTAAAATTCCGGTTTTTGCAAAAGAAGGCGTTGAGGCAGATGATTTAATAGCCACGATTTGCGCTAAATCTTCGGACATGGAAATATATATTATTTCAGGTGATTTAGACAATACACAATTAGTGAATGAGAACGTAAAAGTTTATACTTTGGGAAAGGGTATAAAAGATACTGTTATTTATGATATAAATAAGGTAAGAGAAAGATTTGGGGTTGAGCCTTCGCAAATGGTGGATTTCAAAGCTTTAACCGGAGATGTGTCTGACAATATACCTGGAGTTGAAGGCATCGGTAAGAAAACAGCGGCAGAAATAATACAGAAATATGGCAACATAAAAAATCTTTATGATGAGCTTGCGACAGATACGGCTGTTTTAAAACCGAAAGTAAAAGAAATGTTGAAGCAAAACAAAGAATCCGCACTGATGTCTCGCCAATTGGCCCAGATGAAAAATAATGTTGACATTAATTTTATAATAGAGGATTGCAAGTTCGGAAATTTTGACCGGAATAAAGTGGAAGATATTTTTAAAAGATTGGAATTTAATTCTTTGATTAGCCGTTTGCCGTTAATTTAAAATAATAACCGCTCGTTACACTCGCTGTAATCCTGCGGGATTAAATAAAAATTTTCATAATATGACCAAATTTACATTAAAAATCGCCATTCCTATAATTTTAGCCGGCATCTTTGCCATAGCTGTTTTTATAGCCATTGATTACGAAAATTTAGGAGTCGGTTTTTATATAACTATCTTATTCCTCGCCATTTATGTATTTTTCTTTGGTTTTGCAACCGGTCAGAGTATTGCTTCTCCTGTTAAACAATTATTAGACAGAGCCACAGAATTAAGCAAAGGTAATTTATCAAGTAGGGTTTATTTAGAAACTAAAGATGAGCTTGCAGAATTGGCTAGGGTTTTCAACAAAATAGCAGAGGAGCTTGAAACAAGCCGTTCGCAGGAAATGAATGCAGAGAAATCTGTAGGTATAAAGGTAGAGGCCAGAACCAAAGATTTGGAAGAGACGATAAATGCGCTAGAACAAAAGGTAAAAAATAGAACTATAGAGCTGGAAAGGTTGATTGAAGAATCTAATAAATTGCAGTTAGACGCAAAAAATAAAGGTGCAGAAACGGCTCAACTTAGAAGAGAGTTGGACGATTTTAAGCAAAAAATTGGCAAGTACAGCAAATCAAAACAAGCAGTTGTAAATAATAATTTATAAAATGCCAGAATTACCAGAAGTCGAGACTACTATTAACGGTTTGAAAACAAAGGTCCTTTCAAGGACCTTTGTTGATGTTTGGTCTGATTGGAAGAAAACAATAAAAAAACCAAAAGACTTTGAACAGTTTAAAAAAGAGTTAAAAGGGAAGAAGATAAAAAACATTTGGCGTCGGGCGAAGAATATAATTTTTGATTTGTCTGATAACTATTCAATTTTGGTTCACCAAAAAATGACAGGGCACTTACTTTATGGAACATGGAATATGGAACATGGAATATGGATACCCGTCGGAAAGGGGCCGTTAAATGATCCGTATAACAGATTTTTGCATTTGATATTCTTTTTTGATAACGGGAAAATGATGGCATTATCTGATGTAAGGAAGTTTGCAAAAGTTGAGTTATGGAAAACAGAAGAATTAAAAAAGGAATTAGACAAGATAGGTCCAGAACCGTTGGAAAAGGGCTTTACATTTGAAAAATTTGAAGAAGCTTTAAAAAATAAAAAAGGCCGCATTAAACAAATTTTAATGAATCCGGAAGTAATCGCCGGCATCGGAAATATTTATGCTTCAGAAATTTTGTGGCAGGCCAAAATCCATCCGGAAAAAAATGTCGCAAAATTAAATGGAAAAGAGTTAGAGTCTATTTATGAAGCAACAAAAAGAGTTCTGGAGATTGCAGTTAAATTGGGCGGAGAAAGCTTTTCTGACTATAGAAAACCCGATGGCACTAAAGGGGATTTTGACTCGGAGAGGCGCGTTTACAAAAGAGAAGGCCAGAAATGTGCCAGGTGTGGTACAAAAATTAAAAGAATAAAATTTGGCGGCAGAAGCGCATTCTTTTGCCCCGTCTGCCAAAAATTATAATATGAAAATTGGTAAAAGATTGTTAAAAATTTTGAATTTTATTGAGGAGATTGAAAAGCTAAAACACATTAATCGGATTAATACCCTCTCCAACCGTTCTCGCCAGGAAAGTGTTGCTGAACATAGTTGGCATCTGGCAATGATTATTTTAATTTTAAAGGACGAGCTGGATATTAACTTCGATGTTGTAAAAGCAATAAAAATTGCCCTTGTTCATGATTTGGTTGAAATTTATACCGGAGATACTTGGCCTAGCAATGACAAAGAGAAGGAATATAAAAAAGTGCGGGAAAAGAAGGCAGCTAAAAAATTATTTAATAAACTACCGACCAGCCTTAAGGAAGAAATAAAGGGTTATTGGATGGATTATGAAAACGCCAAAAGCCAAGAGGCGAAAATAGTTAAGGGATTAGATAAGATTGTTTACCCGATGCATTATTTTATGTCTGGAAAAATTGCGTGGCATAAAGAGCAATCTACGAATGATGAAAGAAGGCGCTACGGGAGACCTTATGTTAAACACAATAAGGTTCTTTCGGAAATATTTGAGTATTATAACGGCAAACTGGATAAAATTAAAAGGGTGAGAGAAGAACCAACGAAAATATGATTTATTTTATTTACGGAGAAGATTCATACAGGGCAAAAATGAAATTGGAAGAAATAATTTTGGGATACAAAAAAGTCCATCAATCTGGGCTGAATTTGATTTATATTAATGCGGGCGAGAAAGGTTTTAATGATTTCTACGGCAACCTTAAAATTAATTCAATGTTTTCAGAGAAGAAATTGATAGTTTTAAAAAACGTTTTTGAAAACACTAAGTTTCAGGAAGGTTTTTTGGAAAATGTGAAAGAACTTGGAGATATAAAAGATATTATTGTTGTTTACGAGGATTGCGCGCTCGACCAGAGAACTAAACTTTTTAAAGCTTTGCAAAAATGCGCTAAATGTCAGGAGTTTGATTATTTACAACCGGCTATGCTTAAAAAATGGGTGGCTAAAGAGTTTTCCGCCCAAGGCGGACCAGCCTCGGGCTGGGAAAAAACAAGAATAAATTCCGATGCCCTGGAATTATTAGTTAATTTTACGGGAAGGGATTTATGGCAAATGGCAAACGAAATAAATAAATTATCAAACTATAAAGCGGGGTCTGTTGTTCAAAAAGAAGATGTTGAACTGTTGGTAAAACCCAATATTGAAAATGATATTTTTAAGACAATTGATGCTTTAGTCTCGCAAGATAAAAAATCAGCATTATTTTTATTGCATAAACATCTTGATGACGGAGATGCTCCCCTTAAGTTGCTTTCGATGATTACTTATCAATTTAGGACGCTTTTGGTCATCAAAGAGTTGCAGGACAAAAAAGAGCCTTACGGAGCGATAGCCAAAAAATCCGGATTGCATCCTTTTGTGGTGCAAAAAAATTACTACTTATGCAACCGATTTTCCATTGAAAAGCTAAAAAAAATCTATCAGAAAATTTTTCAGATAGATTCGGATATTAAAACAGGGAAGATTGAGCCGGAATTGGCGTTGGATTTATTACTTACGGAGATTTAAACTTTTCTATCTAGAAGTTTTGTAAGTCGGGACTTTCTTCTGGAGGCGTTATTTTTTTTAATTACGCCAACTTTAGAAGCCTTGTCTAAAGCACTATAAATTTCCGGCAGAAGCTTTTTTGCTTCGGCTATTTTTTTTGCGGAAACTAAAGTTCGAACTTCTTTCACGAGCTTTTTTATTTTATCTTTATAAACGATGTTCTGCTCTTTTCTTCTGGCAGATTGCCTGATAGCTTTTTTTGCCGATTGTGTTATTGCCACGATTGAGTGTTAGATGTTGATTTTATATGCTGGACTTGAAATTATTTGCCTAGCATCTAAAATCTAAAACCTAATGTCTAATTCATAAACATATCACATAATTATTTTTTTTGCAATAGCCCAAACTTCATGCTATAGTATGATATTGCACTTTGTCATTTAATAAATTTCAAACTGAATAAAGGAAAATTATGAATATACTTTTGGTTTATCCGAAATATCCGAACACTTTTTGGAGTTGGGAAACTATATTAAAAATTGTCCATAAAAAGGCGGCTTTTCCACCATTGGGATTGCTTACTGTAGCCGCGATGTTGCCAGCTTCGTGGCAAAAGAAATTAATAGACATGAATGTTTCAGATCTTAAAAACGAAGACCTTGGTAGAGCTGATTACGTTTTTGTGAGCGCCATGATTACGCAGAGGGAATCTGCGAGAGAAGTTATTAGGCATTGTAACCGATTGGGCGTGAAGGTGATTGCCGGTGGACCTCTTTTTACAACCGGCTATGAAGAATTTGATGGCGTTGATCATTTTATAGTTGGAGAGGCAGAAGATACGCTTCCAGTTTTTTTAGGTGATTTGGAAAAAGGGTGCGCTAAAAAAATATATATTTCTGATGTTCGTCCTGATGTAGCCAAAACGCCGATCCCTTTATGGGAGCTTATCAACCCGAAAAATTATGTATCTCTGTCTGTGCAGTTCTCCAGGGGCTGTCCATTTGATTGTGAGTTTTGCGACATAGTGGTGATGAACGGCCGGGTTCCTCGGGTTAAATGTCCTGATCAGGTTTTAAGAGAGCTAGACGCTATTCATAAAACTAATTTTCACGGGATGGTTCTGATTGTTGACGATAATTTTATTGGCAATAAAGTTAAAGTTAAAGCGATGTTGTCGGAATTAATAAATTGGCAGGAAAAAAATCATTTTCCATTCAGTTTTTCCACTGAAGCATCAATAAACCTGGCCGACGAGGGAGAACTTATGGATATGATGGTTAAAGCTGGGTTTAATCAGGTATTTTTGGGGTTAGAGACGCCTTCTCCTGCGGGATTAGCTGAATGCGGGAAGTTTCAAAACAAAAATCGTGATGTGGTTGCTTCTATAAAAAAGATTCAGAGGCACGGATTGCATCCGCTCGGAGGATTTATTGTTGGTTTTGACAGCGATCCAAAAGAAATTTTTGAACAGCAAATAGAGTTTATCCAAAAAGCAGGTGTTGTAGTAGCCATGGTGGGTATGCTTCAAGCATTGCCTAAAACAAGGCTCTACGAGCGGCTTTCAAGAGAGGGGCGAATATTAAGAGCTAGTTCTGGAAATAATACGGATTGTTTTCTGAATTTTAGGCCCAAAATGGATCAAAAAGTTTTAATGGATGGTTATAAGAAAATTATTGGAACGATTTATTCTCCCAAAAAATATTATGAAAGGATGTGCACGTTTTTGAGAGAATATAATCCCTACAGCAAGAAAGATAGGAGAATGAATTGGGCTAGCCTCAAAGCTTTCGCCAGGTCGGTCTGGTATATAGGGCTTAACGGCCGTTGGGTAGATAAATGGTATTATTGGAAGATGCTATTTGTGGGATTTTTTAAGTATAGAAGAGCTTTTCCGGAGGTGGTTGCCATGTTGATATACGGTCTTCACTTAAGAGAGGTTGCTAAAAGCATTCAAAAGGCTTGAAACCATTTTTGAATAGCAGGGGATGAGAAATCATTCCTTTTTTATTTTATAGCGAGTGAGTGCAATACAGATATTTATATTTGTATTGCCGAGAGAGCGAAGAAAGTATATTTTTTATCTGAGAGATGTATTTGACTATATTTTTGCAGATGGTAAAATTAATAAAATAGAATCTTATTTTTTAAAATTATGCCAGCCAACCCAGAATCAAATCCGATATCTAAAACAGAGGCGCGAGACATAGAGATCGCCCCTTTTCAGGAACAAGAAAATGAGGCAGTAGAAAATATTACAGAAGGATATTTTGAAGCAACTAAAATTGACAGTAAATCGATAACAATTGTCGATAATTTTTTGGTTGCGAACACCGAAGAAGTGTATAAAAAGTTTGCCCTAAAATGGTTTGAGAATAATGAGGAAAAAATGAAGGGAGATGGAAGGGTTATACCGTCAGATGCTTCGGATGAATGGAAAATTAATATGGTTTTAAGTTCTCGGGAAAAAGGCGGGATGGCTGCAACAGCAGAAATTAATAATCCGGAATACCGAGAAATGAGAGAAGAAATGGATAAAATAGGAATATTACGGGCTGATATGAAAAAAGACCACGTCCCGCCGGAAACACCATTTTTATTGTTAAATTATTTGCAAACAGGCGTTGAAGCCGAAAGACAAGAAATAGCCAAATTAAGGGTCGAGGGCGAAAAAGGAAACGAGTCCGCTGCTATTGTGGCTGATAGTAAAGAAAAAAAATTAAGAGAATTATATTTGGTTAGAAAAGAGTTGGCTGAGAAGACAATGAATGAAGATTTGACCCAGAACGCCGAGAAATTAGTTGAGATTGAGTTACCTCCAAAAGAAGTGTGTGTTCAGGGATGGCTAGCCCAAGGGAATTCAGAAGTGGAAGCGCGTAAAGTCCGAGAATTAATGGATGCAGAATGGCAGAAGTATATGAGTCTCCCGGAAAATCAAAGGATAAAGTATCAAAAAAAAATAGAACAGAAATTAGAAGTATCGCGCAGTGAATTTGATCGGCAGACGAGAAATGAAAAATATACTCCCGAAGAAAAAGAAGAGGCGCGTGGAAAATATAATCGAGAATTATTTTATAAGGGCATGCTAGAGTTGACCGAAAAAAATGGGATAGTAAGTGATGCTGTTTGGGGTCTTTTAGAGCAAGGATATAAACCTCACGAAGCAAAAATTAAAAGGTCTTGGATGTTTGGTAAAAAGAAAATTATTATACCAAAACAGGATGGATCTTTCGAGACGGTGCCCGTCAAAGAGTTGTCAGGGTTTTTAAAATCATTTGAAGAATCGTATAATATAAGCATTGAGTCGCAGGCCAAGGAGGAGTTGGAGGTTGGATGGGATCAATTGCATGATGAAAAGGTTACAGCTCAAGTGGAAAAACGCATAGAAGGTCTGGCAAAATCTCCGGAAATGGCAGAAGGCGGTGTAGAAAAGATATATCAAAAAGCCAAGGAGAAAATAGTTGCGGAATATATAAAGAAACGCGTAGAGAAGAATCCAAAAACAAAAGAACAATTACGGGTAATAGAAAAAAGGTTTAAGGAAAAAGGGGAGAAAAGAGATATAAATGGTTTTATGTCTGATGTGCTGTTTAAGAAAGGGAGATTGGTGAATTTAGGAGAAGAGCTGGATGATAACAGCCGAAAAGAAATAAGGGGATTTTTGCGGGATTGGGGTATAAAAACACCGGTTGCAGTTACAAAAAATATTTCAAAACTGGAATATGCTAATGCCATAAAAAGACAGACAGGATTGTTCGGTTTGATTATGGAAATAATAGAAGAAGCTTTTAAGCCAAAAGCTGTTAAAAAAGGGCTTAAGCGAAAAAGTAAACCCAAATAAAAATGGCCAATCTTATTTTAAATAACGACAACTTAAAAGATTTTGTAACGAATTTAAAACTTAATCCAGAGCAGGAAAGTTTTTTGTTGGATGAATTACCGGGACTGGATGAAAAAGAAAGATCGGAACTGTTGACGATGTTAAAAGATGTTTATATTTTAAACGAAGAAAAAAATCAGGCGATAGAAAAGATTAAAAATAATTGGAAGTAATTTTAAAGCCCGTTTAAATAAACTTTTGAGCGGGTTTTTTTGTTTCTAATTTTTTTATAAGATCTCTGATATCGGCGGCGCGCTCAAAGTCTAAATTTTTAGCGGCTTGCTTCATTTCTTTTTCTAAAAGTTTTTTATCGTTAACTATCCAAAATTCTTCAGCAACGTCTTCCTTTTTAGAAAATCCCCACTCTCTAATATCGGAAATTATTGTTTTTGGAGTGATGTTGTTTTTTCTATTGTAATCTTCCTGAATTTTTCTTCTTCTGTTTATTTCGTTTATAGCATTTTGCATCGAAAAGGTTATTTTATCGGCATACATAATTACCCGGCCGTTAAGATGCCTTGCCGCTCGGCCCATTGTTTGTATTAAGGTTGTTTCGTTTCTTAAAAACCCTTCCTTGTCAGCATCCAAAATTGCAACCAGCGAGACTTCCGGCAAATCGATGCCTTCCCTCAAAAGATTAATGCCGACCAAAACATCATACTTTCCTTCTCTTAAATTTTTTAAAATTTTCGGGCGTTCCATTGTTTTAACTTCCGAGTGCAAATATTGGGTTTTAATTCCCCTTTCAATCAAGTATTCTGAAATTTCTTCTGCCAGCCGTTTCGTCAGCGTTACCACAAGCGTGCGGTGTTTTTTTTCAATTTGTTTTTTAACTTCTTCTATCAAATCTTTAATTTGGTTTTCTGTTTTTTTTATTTCAATTATTGGCTCCAACAAACCGGTAGGCCTTATCAATTGTTCTACAATATTTTTTCCGGCCTCGCCCGTAGGGCTATGGCCGAGGGCTTTCTGCCTTTCAAAATTTGCCGGAGTGGCTGATACATAAATAGTTTGTTTTTGTCTTTTTTCAAACTCGGCAAAAGTTAATGGCCTGTTATCAATAGCCGATGGTAAACGAAAGCCAAAATCAATTAAGGTTTGTTTTCTTATTTTGTCCTGGACTGACATGGCGCGAATTTGCGAAACAGAAATATGCGACTCATCAATAAATATTAAAGATCCATTTGGATTAAAATAATTGAAGTAATCAACTAATGAAAACGGCGCTTGTCCGGGTTTCCTAAACTCCATGTGGCTGGAGTAATTTTCAATGCCGTGGCACCACCCGGTTTCTTTTAACATTTCTAAATCATAGTTTGTTTTTTGTTCCAGTCTTTCAGCTTCCAATAGTTTGTTCTGTTTTTTAAGTTCTTTTAATCTTTGCTCCAGTTCCAGCCGTATATTATTTATGGCAATATTAACTTTGTCCTGCGGAGTCACCCAGAAATGAGCGGGAAACAATCGATAGGGTTTAGCGTTTAGGGTGTAGCGTTTAGTTAATCCTGGGGCTGATTCAGAAATTTTATCTATAATATCTCCATCAAATTCTATTCTTAATATCTTTTCTCCGGTAACGATATAAATTTCAACAATATTCCCGCGGACCCTGAATGTGCCCGGCTTAAAATCAATGTCATTTCTTTGGTACTGTAGATTATTTAAAAGGACCAAAAAGTCTTTTCTCCTTATTCCTTGTCTGAGCTTTATTTCCAAAGAAATATTTTCATAATTTTCAGGAGAGCCGATGTTGTAAATACAGGAAACAGAAGCAACCACGATGACATCTTTTCTGGTGGTCACGTCTTGGACCGCCGCATGCCTCAAGCGGTCAATTTCCTCGTTTATTTTTGCATCTTTTTCTATATATGTATCTGATTGCGGGATATATGCTTCCGGCTGGTAATAATCATAATAAGAAACAAAATAATGGACTGCATTATTGGGAAAGAATTCTTTGAACTCCTGATAAAGCTGGGCGGCTAAAGTTTTGTTGGGGGAAATAACCAGGGTCGGCTTTTGTATTTTTTCAATAACGTTTGCCATTGTAAAAGTTTTGCCCGAGCCCGTAACGCCCAGAAGTACCTGGTCTTTTACACCCAATTTTAAATTATCAACCAGCTGTTTTATGGCTTTAGGCTGGTCTCCCTTAGGTTTAAATTTTGAAATAAGTTTAAAAGGCATTATAATAAATTAATAAATCTATATTTAAAATAGCAGAAATTGGTTTGTTACTCAATACAAGAGTTGAATTCGTTTTTATATTATAATAATAACTTAGAAGATTTCTTTAATTCGGAAGTCTATGCGTTTGACGTTGCTTGGATAGTTCAGTGTTAACCGTATGGATTAAAAACAATAAAAATCAAGATTAAAAATTTTGACCATAGAACCACGAACTAGTTTAAAATATTGTAATTGTAATGGATAATCTCTCTAAAACAAAACGAATATTGTATATAGTCGGTTTTGTTATGTTATTTATTCTAATTATTTCTATCTTCGTTTTCACACCAATCAATTCCAGACTTACTAGTCTCTTCACACAACTCAATCCACGAAGCTTTACCGCCGACGTTTCTGGATCTGGATCAGGCACAGTAGTAATCTTTCTAACTTCTGGCACGACTTGGACCGTTCCTTCGGATTGGGACAGCTCAAACAACAAGATTGAAGTGATTGGAGGAGGCGGCGGAGGCGGCTCACCTTATTGGTTTGGAGGCGGCGGAGGCGGTTCCACGGCATTTGGCGCTTATTTGATAGCAACCGGTGGCGCGGGCGGTGGCGCAAGCGCTGGTTGTTCCGGAGGTCAAGGAGGGGGACTTGTGTCTGGAGGATCGGGAGATAACGGCGATTGTTCTGGGGCAAACGGCAGTGGCGGCGGAGGCGGAGCGTATTCAAAAGCCGTGAATGTTCCCTTAATTCCCGGCGCAATCGTTAATATTTATATTGGAGCTGGAGGACAAGGCGGAAGTTACGGGAGCGCTAGCGGCGGAAGCGGGTATCATTCTGGCGGTTCCGGGGCATTCTATGGCGGCGGCGGCGGAGCAGGAAGCACGGGAAATGGCGGCGATGCTCTCGGAGCGGCTGCAGGAGGCCCGGCTGGAACAGGCGGAACGGTTGGCAGCGTCTCGATCGCGGGAAGCAACGGAAGTTCTGGCACATCGCCTGGAACATCGGTTGGTGGCGTGGCAGGAGGACCGATTGGCGGAGTCGGAGGAGCGGCCAGTGCCAACGGATCATCTCCCGGCGGAGGCGGAGGAGGAGTTGTCAGTGCGTACTTGAACGGCGGCTCCGGCGCAAACGGCGAGATCGTTATCACATATATGTCGATAGGCGGTGGGGGAAGCAACATCGGTAGCGGTAGCAACCCTCCCGGTGATTCACCCGATGCTTCATGCGTTCCCGCGAGCCAGGTTCCGGGAATATATTATGTCACCCCATCTGGTGCCGGATGCAAGAATGGCGCTGATTGGAATAATGCCTTCGCGAGGCTCCCGGCTATTTTGGTGCGAGGGTCTGCGTATTACATAGCTTCTGGAAATTATGGTTTCTATACTTTTAACACTCCCGAATCAGGGGCTTCCGTGATCACGATAAAGAAAGCAACGACAGCGGATCACGGAACTTCCGTTGGTTGGAATGACGGCTATGCGGCTCAAGCCGTATTTACTGGTGTAGGCGATGTTTTTGATATCATCAATGGTTATTTGACTATTGACGGAGTCTATGGATCTGGGACGGGTGGCCATGGCTTTAAATTCGTCAGTACGGGATCAGGTGATTGGAACGGAAGCGTGATAAACATCCCTTCATATACCTCACCATACGTTACGGTCAACAGTATTTCTATACAGCATGTAGAGATCCAAGGTCAAGGAGTCAGCGATGGCGCATACGGAATTCATACCGGGCTTGCAAGTCCTTCCGATTCGTGGAGTTTTCAATACGATTATATTCACGATGTATATATATGGATTGCCACAAACGGGGCTAATGACGTGATTATCAATAATAACTATCTGCAAAATGCTGGTTCTTCTTGGCCAGACGGTCAAGACGGTCAGAATCATCACGGAGCTGGTCTTGTGTTCGGCGGGCAAAATGTCACGATCAAGAACAATGTCATGGAGAATATGATCGGAACTCATAATACTACATATATCGAACCACAGGGGTCGGAGGGGACCAATATCAAGATATACGGAAATGTCTTCTGGGCTAGTTCCCCAGATGAATCGACTTCGCAGTGGACGATATCTCTGACATCTTCCGATACGGTTAATGGTATGTATGTATACAATAATACTTTCTACGGTATGCACGGACTCTGTGGAGTAAACGGAGCGGATATCGGCACATCAATGGATGTAATCGTCGAAAATAATGTTTTTCAAAACTGCTCCAACGGCATCAATTTCAATGACATTAATCAACAAGATCACAATATATTGAATACTGGAGAAGTCAGTTTTCAGAACGCATCCGCCGGTAACTTCCAATTGACTAATCCAACATCGGCAGGAGTGACTTTGCCAAGTCCGTATGATATTGATCCAGCCGGTAATATCCGTGGAGCTAATGGAAACTGGGACATCGGAGCCTACCAGTATGGAACCATTCTCCCAACCTGCACATCGTTTAGCTACTCCGCCTGGAGTTCCTGCGGTTCTAACAGTCAGCAAACTAGAATAGTAACGGCAACTACACCAACGTCGTGTACTGGTGGCAGTCCAGTCTTGACCCAAAGTTGCACTCCATCTTCCACTCCAGACACCACTGCTCCCAGTATCCCCACCAATCTAGCTACCACCTCTGTTACCTCATCTTCAGTCGGCCTGTCTTGGTCAGCTTCCACTGATCCAACGGTATCTGGTCAAACCACTTCAGGTCTTGCGGGCTACAAGGTATACAGAGGCGGTACATATCTAGCTTCAGTCACTTCAGGTACGACATATACCGATTCTACAGTCTCTGCTTCCACAGCATATACCTACACTGTTTCTGCATATGACACATCGAATAATGAATCAAACAAGTCTTCATCTGTATCAGTCACTACTTCGGCTGGTTCATCTGGAGGAGGAAATACTCCACCTTCAGGTGATTCAACTCCAAGCGGAAGCGGCGGAGGCGGAGGGTCCTTGGCTACCTACACCCTGACCGTATCAGCCACCAATGGTTCTATTCTCAAAATCCCAAATCAAAACACTTACACCTCAGGAACTAGTGTTACTCTAACAGCCACCCCTAAGACAGGATATATTTTCAGTAGCTGGTCAGGAGACTTAACAGGTTTAACTAACCCTACTACAATAGTAGTCAACTCTAACAAATCAATCACAGCTAACTTTGTAGCTAGCACTTTACCATCGACTAATAGTCTAACACCAACCTCACCAGCCACCAGCAATCTGTATCTTAACTGTGCTAAGGTCGTATTCAATCGAAAGCTAGTCTTAGGATCTTATGGTCAGGATGTAAAATGTCTGCAATCAATCTTAAACCAGTTCCCAACAACAGAGGTCTCAGTAACAGGAGCAGGCTCGCCTGGCAAGGAGTCAATGATACTTGGCCTTCGAACCCTGGCTGCTCTCAGAAAGTACCAGGCAGTTAATGGATTAACACCTGCAAACCAGGTTGGTCCTAGAACAACTAACCTTCTAAACAAGTACATAGGTGTTAAACCAACTACCTCGGCAAGCTCTTCTGCCTCCCCTACAGCTAAGCTTGCTCCAGCTCCATCACCGAACATTACTTCAAAGAACCAGAACGCTATTGTAAATACCATAGGTAACATATTAAAAGCTCTTCAGATTATCAACGGCAACGGTAAATAATGTCGTTCTATATTTTTCGATAAATTAAAAACCGTCCCAAAAAGGACGGCTCTTATTATATATTTTATAATTTTATGCGCGTTTGACGTATTTACCGTCTTCGGTGTTTACTTCAATCACATCTCCATCTTCAATAAACAACGGAACCTGAATGACTGCTCCGGATTCCAGTGTTGCTTCTTTTGTGCCGGCTTGAGCGCGGTCGCCCTTAAGTCCCGGCGCTGTTTCTTTGACTTTTAGTTGAACTTTTATAGGCAGTTTGAAGGTTATAATTTTTTCTTCAAAAATAATTCCGGTAACAATTTCATTTGGCCTTAAAAATTTTGCCTGCGCTCCAATTTTTTCTTCTGTAAAAGAAAATCTTTTTGAAGGGTCGTTGATTTCGCAGAAAAAATATTGTCCTTTTGTTTGATATAAATATTTTATATCTTTTTTCCCCAGATCAGCTTCGTCAAAAACATCTCCTTGCTGAAAGTTTTTTTCCTGGACTCTGCCGTCTATCAAATTTCTTATTTTTGATTGGATAACAGGTCTTCTTTGAGCTGTTTTCATCATGTTGGCCTCCAAAACCTCCCAAGGCTGGCCCTCATAAATAAATTGTATTCCCGGATGTAAATCTGTATGGGTAAGCATAATAGTGAATGTCTAATTAACCTAATTATCCTAATTAACCTAATTAAATCCAAAATTCTAAATCCTAAAACGTTTTAGGATTTAGATGTTAGGAATTATTTAGAATAATTAGAGCAATTAGAATAATTAGGTTAATTTTATTGAATGGTGCGCCATTCAATAGTATTTTGTTTGTCGGCGAACTCTAACCATTCGCCGTATTTTGAAATTACAAACCATTTCTTTTTTGTTTCAGACCAAATCATCGGGTCTCCTTTATAAAATGGTTTTTTGACTATTTCTTTTGGTTTTAACCTGTCCAATTCCAGCCATTTTTTAAAAACAGTTTCAATGGCATAATCTAATTTTCTGGTGTTTGCCCATTGAGCCACAGTATCAATTGCCGATTTTGCTTTTTCGATTGCCGCCACCAGGGCGAGCCTCGTCCCATCAGGGCGGGAGCCTGCCAATTCCAGCAGCTGTTTCGCCGGTTTCGTGAATCTGGAATATATTATCTTTTTCTTTTTAGCATTTTCTTTCAATTCTTGCAACCCCAAACCCTTTGACATAAAAAAATGAGCGATGACATTTTGTATGGCAGTTTCTTCCTGTAATTCCTCAAAGTCCTTGATTTTTCCACGCCCTGTCTCGCCTTTGGCGGATTTAATATACTCCTCAATCTTCTTGGCATTCTTTTCTCCGATTATTTTCGGCACCAAAAATATTTTCCAAGACTTTCCTTGGCCCGCCGTAGCTTTAGCGGAGGAGGCTTCTTTATATATTTCCGAAACATCAACCTTCAATGACTCCAAATACGCCGCAGCTTTTCTGTAAGCGTTTATATGAAACGCGCTATCGCCCTTAATATTCAACAACTCCGCCATTTGGTTAAAAATTTTGGCTATTTCTTTATTCACCCCGTTAAAGGTCTGTCTTTATATGACTTATACGGTTAATTTCAGACAGATATTTTTTATCAATGAGTCCCATTTGGTCAGCAAAGAAAAATTTTATTAAAATTTTTCTGTCAAAGACCTCTAACGGGGTTCATTACCATTTATTTTACCACAGACGTAAGCAGGGTTAAAATATTGACATTATTTTTATAAAATGATATATTATATATGCTTAAAGGTTTTTGGTTTCACTTTTGGGTTTTGCAAATTAACAATCAAATAGGAGAAGACAATGAAAGGCAAATTAATAGAATGCGTTTTCCATTTGGCTCCGGTAATTATTCGGCAGATGCATGGATGGGATTGCGCAGATCCGGTAGAACGTGTGCAGGGTGATTTTAGACCCATACTTCACGAATTTCTTGAGCCAGGAGAGTTTTCTGTAACCGGCAGGGAGGTTATCCGTCGTGCCAGACAGAGAGGCATTAAAGCGGGTCTTCTTCATGCAGAGGCAATGTTTAGAGAGCAGTATAAAATCCCATCTTTTTATAGAGGAAATGAATTGATTTTTCCGGAGGCATGGCGTCGTCCAGATGGCCATTGGGAATTGTTTTGCCTTCAATGGTTTCATGGGAGGTGGGAGTTGCGTTTTAAGTGGTTTGGGCCCGGCTTCTATTCATCGGGTCGGTTAGTTGATGCTATCAGGCATCAGGAATTAACAGCCAACCGTCAATTGCCCGGATCTTTTCAGGTCACTCGTCAATTGAGCAGTATGCACCAAAAGACATTAGTCGACGATTGGAGACCCGGTCATAATTATGTCGCTCCTAAATTAAGTATTGCTGATTTCCCGGAACCATTGCCGGGAGATTGGAGTCCTGGATCTCGTTGAGGGCTGAATTGCAAAAAGCTTTGAAATAAAAAGTTCGTTTCAGGGCTTCTTTTTTTGCTTTTTTTATGATAATATTTAAGAAATAAAAGAGTAAGGTGTTCAGCGTAAATTAGACCACTCAATGTATAAGATATAACAGGATCTAATTTCCGAAGCAAATCTGCTCGCCTCGCTCGCAGACCCGTGGAAAAACGCCACAGAATTTTTATTGCTATAAATTTACCGGAGGAGGTTAAACGGGGATTATTTTTGTATTCGGAAAAATTTTCGGAATTACCTGCCAAATGGACCGATAAAGATAATTTGCATATTACTTTAGAGTTTTTGGGCGCGCTGACGGATGAAGAAATTGGAGAGGTTTGTGTAATTGTAAAAGAAGTTGCCGGAAGGCACGAATCTTTTTCTTTAAATTTAAATAAGATATTATATGGTCCTCCGAACCCTCCTTCACATAAAGCTTCGGAAGGGCAAGGAAAGATACCTAAAATGGTTTGGGCGGAGGGAGAAAAATCAAAAGAACTGGACAATTTGAAAAAAGATTTGCAGGAAGTTTTGCTTGAGAAGATCAGATTTATGCCCGCCCCGCTTAGCGGGGCGATTGGGACGCTTAGCGTCCCGCATATTACTTTAGCTCGCATAAGTTCGTGGGCGTTTAAGCAGATTGAACCAGAAGAAAGACCGGAAATAAATGAAACGATTGATTTAGTATTTACAGTAGAATCAATTGATGTTATGGAATCTGTATTAAAGCCTGCCTCGCGTCAAGGCGGGCGCGGCGGACCGGTTTATGAAATTTTAGAATCGCATAATTTTAAAAATTAAACAAATATGGCAGAAAATTTTGAAACAAAAAAACAAGAAGAGCCGGTTGCTCCGGATAATGTTGAGAAAAAAAAGAAAATAGTTAATATTGTTTGTTCGTGGTGCGGCAGGGAAATGGGCACGAAAGAAGTTGATAATGACACAAGCACATCTCATACTATTTGTCCGGAGTGTCAGGAAAAATGGAAAAAACAATTAGAAGAAATGAAAGAAAAACCAAGTTAAACATTATGAAAATACAGCCTTCTATATATATTTTTAATGAAGGGTGCGAGAAAATTCTATGAAAATTCATTTAATTGGCATTGGCGGAATAGGGGTGAGCGCTTTGGCGCAATATTATTTGTCAAAAGGGCACGAGGTATCGGGCTCGGATTTAGTTGCTTCAGAAATTACAGATTTTTTAGAGGAGAAGGGGATTGAGGTAATTATTGGAAACTCTGCTGAAAATATAAAAAATGATTTTAATTTAGTGGTTTACAGTCCTGCTGTTAAAGCAGGCAACCCAGAATTAATCCAAGCTAAAAGCTATAAGCTAAAAGCTATAAGCTATCCCGAAGCGCTGGGAGATTTAACAAAAGAATATTATACAATTGCAATAGCCGGAGCTCATGGTAAAAGCACTACAACGGCAATGATTGCTTTGGTTTTAGTAAAGGCCGGGCTGGATCCAACGGTGGTTGTTGGCACAAAAGTAAAGGAATTCGGTGGCAGTAATTTCAGAGAAGGCAAGAGCAAATTTTTGGTTATTGAAGCGTGCGAGTACGACTCTTCTTTTTTGTATTATTCGCCGAAAATAATTGTGGTGACAAATGTTGATAAGGAGCACCTGGATTATTTTAAAACCTTCGCAAATGTTAAAAAAGCGTTTAGGGATTTTATTGTGCGACTTCCAGCGGACGGATTTTTGGTTTTCAATGGCGACGATAAAGAATTAAGCGTCATTGCGAGGAGTATAGCGACGAAGCAATCCTTACGGCTGAGATTGCTTCGTTTCGCTCGCAATGACGGTGAATCAAAAAAAATTAAAACAATTATGAAGGTTCCAGGTATGCACAATGTTTCCAATGCGCTGGCGGCTTTGCAAGTTTCAAGAATTTTGGCAATTCCTGATGAAATTACTTTGGAGGCGTTGTCGGAGTTTACCGGAACATGGCGCCGCTTCGAAGAGCGCGATTTGAAAATTGGAAATTGTAAATTGAAAATTGTCAGTGACTACGCGCATCATCCAAATGAAATTTTAGCAACGCTGAAAGCGGCGAGAGAAAAATATCCAAAGAAAAAAATATGGTGTGTTTTTCAGCCGCACCAATATCAGAGAACTTATTATTTGTTTAATGATTTTGTTAAAGTTTTTCGTGCAGTCCCGATAGACAAAATAATTATTACAGATATTTACGATGTAGTCGGCCGAGAAATTAAAACGATAAATAAAGAGGTGAGTTCTGAAAAATTGGTTAGGAAAATAAATCGTAAAAATGTTGAATATTTTCCAATGTTTTGCGACGCTCGCGGAACGAGTGTTGTAAAACATTCATTGTGCGACATAGAGAAATTTGTTAAAGAAAATATAAGGTCGGGTGATGTGCTGATAATCATGGGCGCCGGAGATATTTATAAATTAGCTGATAAATTTTAGATATTGACCCTTCACCATGCCAGTTATGCTTTTTATTCATAATAAGCAAGTTTTACAATTTTTGTCTTTACCCAATAAATATTAATGGCGGAATGGTGAAGGGTTGACATGGTTTTATATTGTGATAAGATAAAATATATTTGAAAATATTCACCCAGTTAAATAAATTCCTTCGGAATTTAATTTTGCCGTCGGCAAAATTATTTAACCGGGTATAAAACCTTTGACTCGGGTCCCCGGCGAAAGCTTAGGGGGTTGGGCCCGATGAGGTGGTCTATGCATCAGTGTAGGCCCGGCTTCCTCCGTAATCATAGGATATTCGCTGAAACCTTAAAAAGGGTGGAGTCGAAGAGTGCTCGATTAATTTATTAATTGAGAACAAAGGTGGTACCGCGAGAATAGACCTGATATGCAAAATATATCTAGTCTAACATCCTCGTCCTTTGAGCATGATTTAGTCATGTCCAAAGGACGGGGATTTTTTTTGCTCTTTAACAAAAAACATAGGAGATTACTATGATGCCGATGATACAAAACGAAAAATTGCCAGATTATAATCCAGAAAAAATTTGTTGTGAATGTGGCCGGAAATATCCAGTATGGAAGCTTGTTTTAGATAGTCAGTCAAATACAATGAGAGTTATGCACAATTTTTGTCCGGCTAATGTGGCCGGTAAGGTAGTGGAAATTTGTATGGAATGCAAAATTAAAGAGTTTAGGGTCGGTCATGGTAAACGCAAGCGGTGACACGGAAAAGAAAATTTTTTCGTGTCACCACATTTTTTAAAATATTTTAATAATATGGATGCATTAAAATTAATAAAATTTAAAATTAAAAATAAAGGAAGAGAATTCTGGCGGTTTTGAATTGTAGATAAAACAAATTAATCATTAAAAAATAAAAAAATATGCCAATAATAAACTTATCACAAAAAGAAATACCAACACATTATTACAATATAGTTCCCGATTTACCAAAACCCCTAGATCCGCCGTTGCATCCGGGGACTAAAAAGCCAATCGGGCCGGATGATTTGGCGGCGATTTTTCCGATGGAACTTATAAAACAGGAGGTTTCTCAGGAAAGATTCATAGAAATTCCAGAAGAAGTCAGAAAAGCATATATGTTGTATAGGCCAAGTCCTCTGATAAGAGCGCTGTCCCTGGAAAAAGAGCTGGGAACCCCGGCAAAAATTTATTATAAATACGAAGGAGTCAGTCCGGTCGGAAGCCATAAATTAAACACTGCTCTGGCTCAGGCTTATTATAATAAAAAAGAAGGTATAAAAAGACTTACTACGGAAACCGGCGCAGGCCAGTGGGGATCGGCAATTAGTTTTGCCGCAAATTACTTTGGATTAGAAGCTATGGTTTATATGGTAAAAGCCAGTTATGATCAAAAACCATACCGTAAAATAATGATGAAATTGTTTGGGGCCGATGTAGTGGCCAGTCCAAGCAATAGAACCAAAAACGGAAAGAAATATCAATCTGAAGATAAAAATCATCCTGGAAGTTTAGGCATAGCAATTTCCGAGGCGGTAGAAGATGCGGCTTCAAGAAAAGATACAAATTATTGCTTAGGTTCAGTTTTAAATCATGTTTTACTGCATCAAACAATAATTGGCCAAGAAGCTCAAAAACAAATGAAAATAGCAGGAGATTATCCTGATATAATAATCGGGTGCCATGGTGGCGGCAGTAATTTTGCCGGAATTTCTTTCCCATTTTTAAAGGATAAACTTGATGGGAAAAAGCCGGGTCTTAGAGCAATAGCAGTTGAGCCTGCGTCTTGTCCGTCGCTCACAAAAGGGAATTTTGATTATGATTTTGGGGATACGGCAGGATTAACTCCTTTGCTTATGATGTATACATTAGGACACGATTTTATTCCTTCTCCTATTCATGCCGGCGGATTAAGATATCATGGAGCAGCCCCTATCACAAGTTTGCTTTTGAAAGAAAAAATAATAGAAGCCAGGGCTTATGATCAGGTTCCTGTGTTTGAAGCCGCGATTAAATTCGCCAGAAATCAGGGGATTATTCCGGCTCCAGAATCAGCTCATGCAATAAAAGCAGTATTCGACGAAGCTTTAAGATGCAAAGAAACCGGAGAACCTAAGGTGATTCTATTCAATCTGTCCGGTCATGGTTTATTTGATATGTCGGCCTACGACGATTTTATGTCAGGGAAAATAAAATAGGATACATTCTGCTGTGGAGAAAAGAAAGTCTTTTGAGGCTTTCTTTTTTTTGTATAAATTGGTATTATTTAATAATATGGTAAACACAAATCCAGAAAAAATAAAGGAAATACTAAATAGGGGAGTAGAAGAAATTTTTGAAAAAGAAAGTTTGCTTAAGAAATTGCAGTCAGGTAAGCAATTAAGAATAAAATTTGGTATAGATCCCACCGGTCCTAAAATACATATAGGCAGAGCTTTTCAGTTTTGGAAATTAAAAAGTTTTCAGGACTTAGGACATAAAATAGTCCTAATTATCGGAGATTTTACTGCTCAGATAGGGGATGCTTCTGACAAGCAGGCGATGAGAAAACCCTTAACCGAAAAAGAAATTAAAGAAAATTTTGAAAATTATTTAAATCAAATCGGAAAAATTTTGGATTTAAAGAAAGTTGAAGTGCGATATAATAGCGAATGGTTTAAAAAAATGAAGGTTATAGACTTTGTAAATCTACAAATGATTTTTACAGCCCAACAGACAATCCAAAGAAGAAATTTTAAAGAAAGATGGGACGAAGGTAAGCCAATCGGTCTGCACGAGTTAGACTACCCTTTGTTCCAAGGATACGATTCTGTGGCAATAAAATCGGATGTTGAAATTGGCGGATCTGACCAGCTTTTTAATTTGCAATCTGGCAGAGAAATCCAAAAACATTTTAACCAGCATCCACAGGATATAATGACATCTAAAATGCTTAACGGATTAGACGGAAGAAAAATGTCTACCAGTTGGGGAAATATCGTTACAATTTTAGACGAGCCTGCTGATATGTATGGAAAAATAATGTCGATGAAAGATGCATCGATTGAAGAATATTTTGAGCTAGCTACACGGCTTTCGAAAGGAGAAATTGCTGAAATAAAGAAATTGGGCAATCCGCGAGATATAAAAGCAAAATTAGCAAAGGAGATTGTGAAAATGTATCACGGAGAAAAAGAGGCGGAGAAAGCCGAAGAGGAATTTAATAAAATTTTTAGAAACAAGGAACTACCGAGCGATATTCCATTTTTTGAAGCTAATAAAAAAGAATACTTTATTTTGGATTTATTGTTTGATACAAAATTGGCTTCCTCAAAGAATGAGGCGAAAAGATTGGTTGAGGGGAATGCAGTGGAAATGCAAATTGGCGATAAAAAGGAAAAAATTACTGATTGGCGAAAAGAAATTAATTTGGAAGATGATATGATAATAAAAGTCGGTAGCCGAAAATTTATTAAAATTAAAATACACTAAAATGAAAATATCAAACATTATACTTATAATTGTTGTAGTGATTATAATTGTGGCAATAGGCGGATATTTTGGCGCCAGATATTATTTATCTGCGCAAGGTCCTGAATATCTTCTTATGCATCCAACGATGGCTAAAATCTTTGGCGCGTCAGCTATATGCCCAATGATTTGCCCTCAAGGAGGGGTTTGTGGAAAGGACGGGAAAAATTATTGCAATCAGTGCATCGCATTTCAGCATGGAGCCGGTTATGCTCACGATGGCGTTTGTGTTCCTACCGGTTGGAATACATACGATAATTTCGGTATTGAGTTTCAATACCCGAGTTCTTGGGGGAATCCGCAGGAAAGCATTAGCGCAAGTTCGCAGCAGGTCAATTTTATTATTGGTCCTTCGGTATCGCCGTTTTCTGCAAGTATCCAGTCATTTTTGAATCCCGCGACGGGTCAGACGGAAACACTCGACCAGATGATGAGCAGATATCTTGCAAATAATAAAAATATAAGCTCCATAAACGATATTTCCGCTAACGGCATAAAAGGAAAGGAAATTCTTACTAACAGCGCTGTAAATGGCCAGCCGTATTTCTTTGAGGCAATTTTTCCTCTGAATAGTCAATCTTATATGGATTTTTCCGGAGATATTACCTCAATATCTCAAAATACCTTTGATAAAATTATTTCAACCTTTAAGTTAAATAATTCATCTGTTGTAAAAACAGATTCGGCTACCGGTATGTTGATATATAAAAATACCGATATGACATTCGAATATCCTGCAAAATTTAATTCTGATTATATTTCGTTAAATTTGCAGACAATGATTTTAAATTCGAGCGATAAAAATATTGATAGCAACGGATGTTATGTGGTAATAAGCGGAAACGGAAAATCTGGGCCGGGGAGCTTTATAACCGTCAATAATATAAAATTTTGTTTGAGCGAAGGAAGTGATGTCGGCGCAGGACAAGCATATAATTCCTATTATTATACAACCCTAAATAATGGAAAGTATTATGTTGTAGAATATTTAGTGCATAGTCCTAATGCCTGCGGAGGGTATGAGAATTCTCCTGATGTCAACGCGCCCGGAAATGAAAGATATAAAGCATGCATGGCAGATGAGAGCAATTGGAATAGTATTGTGACAAAGCCGATTCAAGACAGTGTGGCCACATTTAAATTTAATTAATAGCTTCGGTTTATATTTTTTAAAATTTAGTCATTAAAAATTGATTAAAAATTAAAAATTTAAAATTAGAAATTTCGAACTATGCCAAGATTTTTAGTAAAAAATACAGCAAAGCATATCGGAGAAAAGGTCAGAGTTTGCGGATGGGTGAATACACGGAGAGCTCACGGCAAAATTTTATTTATTGACTTGCGCGATATCAGCGGAATTTTGCAGGTTGTTTTCGTCCCTTCAAATAAAGAAGTTTACGATTTGGCGCAAACCTTAAGGCCTGAGTGGGTTGTGGAAATTGTTGGACAAATTGTGAAAAGGCCGGAAAATATGGTTAATCCAAAAATTGAAACTGGACAAGTGGAGCTTTCCGTTGAAAGTTTAAAGGTTTTATCGGAATCGGAAACCTTACCCTTTTCTATCGAAGGGGATGGTTATGATATTAACGAAGAGGTAAGAATGAGATACAGGTATTTGGATTTAAGGCGCGAAAGAATGAAAAACAATCTTATTGTGCGACATAAGGCGGTAAAGTTTATCCGAGATTTTTTTGATAAAGAGGGATTTGTTGAAATTGAAACTCCCATTTTAACAAAATCAACTCCGGAAGGTGCCAGAGATTATATTGTGCCTTCGCGCCAAGAGCCAGGCAAGTTTTATGCGCTCCCGCAGGCTCCTCAGCAATACAAGCAGTTATTAATGGTTGCAGGATTGGAAAAATATTTTCAGATGGCAAAATGTTTAAGGGATGAGGATCCAAGGGGTGATAGGCAGCCAGAATTTACCCAGTTGGATCTTGAAATGAGTTTTGTTAGTCAAGAAGATGTTATGGAATTAATCGAGCGTCTGTTAATTTTAATTGTTAAAAATTTATTTCCGAATAAAAAAATACAAGAAGTACCGTTTCCAAGAATGGACTACAGGGACGCAACGGCAAAATATAAAACAGACAGGCCGGATTTAAGAAAGGATAAATCCGACAAAGATCTTTTGGCTTTTTGTTGGGTGATTAATTTTCCGTTTTTTGAAAAAACAGACGAAGGTGGATGGACTTTTACCCATAATCCATTTTCAGCTCCCAAGCCAGAGTTTATGCAGGATTTGATTAATAAGGAAAATATAGAAAATATTATAACAAACCAATACGATATTGTGTTAAATGGTTTTGAAATTGGAGGCGGAAGTATTAGAAATCATAGGCCAGAGGTTCTTGAAAAAGTTTTTGAAATAATGGGGTATAAAAAAGAGATAATACAAGAAAAATTCGGACATATGATGGATGCGTTCAAATATGGGGCTCCGCCCCATGGAGGAATAGCATGGGGTTTAGACAGAATCCTTACTTTATTATTGGGAGAACCAAATATAAGGGAGGTTATTGCATTTCCGAAAACTGGAGATGGCAGAGACCTTATGATGCAGGCTCCATCTGAAGTAGATAAAAAACAACTGAAAGAGTTACATATAAGCATTACCAAAGAAATAAAAAAGAAATTATAGATTATAGAGATTACTGTTAATTATGAATTTAAAACGCGCCATCGGAGGCTTTTTATTATCATTTGCCTTTTTATTGTTTTTTGCATATATGATTTCTGGCGTACAATGGGTTTTTAAAAATTGTTTTCAGTCTCAGAGCAGAGATATGTTTTTGGGAAGCGTTTCCGTCGGCGTTGAAAATGTTTCTCTTGAGAATGCGCCTACAGCTGGAAACGCGACTTTAAATATTGTTCAACCAACACCTGTTTCAAGTTCCGCACCGGAAATAAACGCGAAATCAGCAATTTCTGTGGAAAGCAATCTTAAAGATATTAATAAGATTATTTTTGATAAAAATAGCGATACGCAATTGCCGATCGCCAGCTTAACCAAGTTAATGACAGCAGTTATTGTTTTGGATAATCCGGGAGATAGTTATGATTTATCAAATACTATTGTAGTAGATAAGGCTGCCGATTCTCAAGATCCGATGAAACAGGATGTAAAATTGGGGGATAAAATGACAATAGAAAGTTTTTTAGATATAATGCTTGTTGAATCGTCCAATAAATCAGCGTATGCTTTATCAGAGGTAATTGGAGAAAAAAATTTCGTTGCTTTGATGAACCAAAAAGCAAAAGATGTGGGCTTGGAAAATACTGTTTTTATTGATCCAACCGGTTTGAGTCCAGAAGACGTTTCCACGGCGAATGATTTAGCAAAACTAGCAGAATATATTTTAAAAAATTATCCTAAAATAGCCGACATCAGCAACGTAAAAGAATTCTTTGTTCCAGGTTTTGGCAACGTGGAGAATACGGACGAGCTTTTAGGTGAAATTCCGGATATAATCTGCAGTAAAACGGGCTTTACGACCGTAGCTAAAGGATGTTTGCTTTTGGTGACAAATAATCCAAAAAATAATGATTATTTAATTAATGTTATTTTAGGAGCGGACGACAGGTTTTCCGAAATGAAAAAATTAATTAGTTTGTCTAACGCAATCTGTAATTATGGCGCACAGGATTAATATATGACGATACTTGCCTTTGAGGTTATCAAGGTTTTCAGTTTAGCGGCTATTGCTTCAGCTTTAGCTATTTTTTGGTGTCCGTTATTAACGCATTTTCTATACAAGAATAAACTCTGGAAAAAATCTGCGAGGCAAAAAGCAATTTCCGGTGAAAATGCCGTTGTTTTTCATAATCTGCACAAAGAAAAAGAAGTTAGTACGCCGCGAATGGGCGGTTTGCTTATTTGGATAACAGTTATTTTTATTATTTTTTTATTTTTTTTATTATCTTTAATTTTTTCAAACTCATGGGTGGCTCAGTTTAATTTTTTATCAAGGGGTCAGACGTGGTTGCCCCTTTTCACATTAGTTGTCGCATCGTTCGTGGGTCTAATAGACGATATTTTGGTTATTAAGGGTTGGGGAAAATATATCGGCGGGGGAATATCTTTTAAAAAGCGTCTCTTATTTGTAATTTTAATCGGCCTTATTGGAAGCGTTTGGTTTTACCAAAAGTTAGGATGGGATACGGTTTTTTTGCCTTTTTTTGGTGAAGTTTCTATAGGATTGTGGTATATTCCTCTATTCATTTTAGTGACAGTTGCTTGCTGGTCAGGCGGTGTAATAGACGGCTTGGACGGTCTTGCCGGCGGAACTTTTGCGTCAATTTTCGGCGGATTCGCAGTCATATCTTTTTCTTTAGGGAAAATTGATCTGGCGGCCTTTTGTGCAGTTATCGCCGGAACCCTATTTGCTTTTTTATGGTTTAACATTCCGCCTGCCAGATTTTATATGGGAGAGACGGGAATACTTGGTTTAACAACAGTTCTTTCTGTTATAGCCTTTTTGACAGATTCTGTTTATGTTTTGCCCATAATCGCTGGTCTTTTAGTTTTAGAGGTTTTATCCATCATAATACAACTTTTATCCAAAAAGTTCAGAAAGAAGAAAGTTTTTCTTTCCACGCCGATTCACCATCATTTTGAGGCCATCGGCTGGCCATCGTATAAAGTAACAATGCGAGCTTGGATTATCGGTATTGTTTTAGCATTCATTGGCGTTGCTCTCCGCCTTCTTCGTTAAATCTTGAAAAATATAAAATAATCCATTATAATTAAAAATTAAAAAATTAAAATTGAAAATTCCAGTTTTGCTTTAGCAAAATCTGGCTGGGGCCCATAGCCCCTCACCTAGAAACTTATATTATGTTCTATGTCTATGTAATAAAAAGTAAAAAGGATAGGAGTGTTTATATCGGGTATACTCAGGATTTGGTTGAAAGAATGAAGGAACATAATAATGGTGAGAGCAAATATACAAAAAATAAATATCCATACGAATTGATATATTATGAAGCATACAAAAATATAGCTGATGCAAAATACAGAGAAAATAATTTAAAAAGATTTGCTCAAGCATATTCACAACTGAAAAGGAGAATTAAAAATAGCCTAGAATAAATTTCTAGGTGAGGGGCCCATAGTAAACCGGTATTACGCCTCCATGGCATGGAGGAAGACGGGGTTCAATTCCCCGTGGGTCCACCAAGTTTTTTACAAAATTTACCGAACAAAAAATCCAATTTTCGCCACCGACCAAATGTTGATCGGAACTTTAACCGCATAATATAATTTTATATGATTGAAAATAGTATTGTATACCGAAATTTCAAAGGTAAGTATGAATATTTTCCCATTTCAAAAGCAGAAGGTGCTTTGATTTGGGATAGAAAAGAAAAAAGGTATATTGATTTCACTTCTGGTTTGAACGTTACAAACCTTGGTTGGAACAATCCCGAGATTACAGAAGCGATAATAGCACAAGCCAAAAGGAATGTGCAGGGACTTCTTTGGGGTTCTGATCCAATTCAAGAAGAATATGCAAAAGCATTAACCTCTGCACTGCCAAAAGGACTTGATGCCTGTGTTAAATCCACAGGAGGGACAGAAGCCATAGAAGCTTCAATAAAAGTAGCCCGTGCCTATACGAACAGGAAAAAAATAATTGGATTTAGTAAGGTATATCACGGGCAGAGTTTTGCTTCAATCGCACTCGGATACAAAAAAGAGTGGGTAGAAAAATTAACTCCATTAGTTCCCGAAATAACTCCCATAGAATTTCCACACGAAGACATCGGCAAAAAGGGTTTTGATGAATTTGTAGCCAATTTTGAAAATATGCTTTCCAAAGAGGATATTGCGGCAGTTGTTACTGAACCAGGAATAATTACTGGTTGGGGTTTGACCTTAATTGCATATCCAGATTTTCTTAAAAAAGTTAGAGAGCTGACGAAAAAATATGGCACATTGCTTATTATAGATGAAGTAGGGACAGGATTTTCCCGAACTGGAAAACTTTTTGGCATTGAACACGAAGGCGTGGTTCCTGATATGATTGCTCTGGCAAAAGCTATTTCAAATGGTGCTGCCGCTATTGGAACAGTTGTGGGTCGTTCAGAGATTTTTGAACCAGCATTTACAGATGCAGTTTTAATTTCCACCTTCGGCTGGACACCCATTGCTTGTGCCGCAGCCTTGAAAACTTTGCAAATTCATATGCGTGATAAAACCTGGGAAATATCAGAACAAAAAGGTAAATATATTGTTGAAAAATTAAAAACATATATAGGTGATACGGTAATAGGTGTGCGGGGAATGGGTATGGAGATTGGCCTTCAATTCAAAGACACTGAAACGTGCAAACAAGTACAGCAAAAAGCCTTTGCAGATGGATTGCACGTAGTTGTCGGTAGTGGGAATAATATGCAGATTATGCCACCAATTACTATATCGCAAGAACTTTTGGATGAAGGGTTAGGTATTTTAATGACTCATTTGAAGAAATAGATTAGTCCAAAAAATTACGAAACTGTTCGCCTTAAACTATCCCAGGAGTTTAATTCAATTATTAATTGGTTCCAACCAAGTCGCAAGTGGTCCACTAAAATAAAAATACTTTATTCTTAAGGTATTTTTAGTTAAATCTATAAAAAAAGCTGAGGACAACCTCAGCTTGATAATTATTAATGCTCCGATTTTTACGGAGAAGTCAGGCGGAAAAACATTTTTGGATTTGTTGTTGGAACGGCGACTTGTATTTGATTGTTCATAATTACTTGAGGATTAGTCACCGTCTGCCATACACCATTCAGATCGGTAGAGCTTTCCAATGTCGCCGAGCTATATTGCGTGCTCCATGACAATATAATCGCATTTTGAATCTGTAGTTTTGGCCCGACCACCTCGTCTGGAGCGGGTAATACGGCGTAGTATAAATTGGTCGTGGCAGCGTCACCCGCGATGAGCAATCGTGTACTGGGACTGTAGAAGAATGTGGTAATATTGTTCGTCGGACAATTGAGAGGGTACATTATTCCACCGAGCGGACCAATAAATAAGCTTTTTGCGTTATAGCCAGTATTGACGATAACGTTAGTATTAGAATATTCATAGAAATCCGAAACGTAAAGATTCCCAACGCCAGCCTGAATTCCAATGGGGGCTTGGAAAGACAATCCTCCATCCAATGAATATCCTCCTCCGGTATCAGCATTGACTAATATACTGAAGTTTGTGGATATGACCCTCACTTTGTAATTATTCTCTCCATATCTACCTGATATTGGATCTGCCCATATAGGAGGATAACCACTCCAAGTCGAATTCGTTAGCCGTACATGATTGCTAGGCGTCCAAATGTGTGTGCCGGATTGAGAACCCCAACTAACGACCTCACCATATATGGCATTACCGAGTGACACAATGCGAGTTTGATCGTAAGTCCACCACCAGACATTCACAAGTTGGCCCAAACCTTCATCAAAGCGCCAAATTCCCGAGTAGCTTCCGATGAAAAGTTCATCGTATGAGTTGTTCCACCTTACCATCGCAGTTGATGTGCCATATCCGAACTGAGGATTTAGCGAACCAGTTGGAATCGCGATAAAAGAAGGCGTAACACTGGCGACCGCCACAAGAAGATTACTATTGTATAAGTATTGGGCAAAGAACTTATGGGTTCCATTGCCGCTTCGTTCCTGGATGCTCCAAGGATACGAATAGCCGCTAGTTGCCGGCAAGTTCGTGAACGGTTTCCAATCCAACTGCGGATTGTGCCACCATGGCTCGGCGGCGCACGCGAATAGCGAAAAGTTCAATATTGCAAACACGCAGCACGCAAAGGTAAAAAACCCTCCGCACTCCAATTTGTTATTTTTCATCTGTTTCTCCTTATCTTTCTGTTTTTTGTTGTCAAAGAGCTTGTAATAAACTCTTTTGCTCATCTTAATACGATGTAGTTATTTGTCAATAGTTTTATCTTAAATGAAATAAGTTTCTTTATTGACTTTTATTAATTAGTGTTATATTATCCAGTTAGTTATTTTACAAACAAAAGATAAACCAAAAAGAAAGAGAGCACGAAGTTATGATTACAAAAATTCCCGTAGGCGCGCTAACTGCGATTGTCACACCGTTTAAGGAAGACCGAGAAATAGATTGGTCCGGGCTTAAATCATTGGTCGATTTTCAGGTATCACAAGGTATATCCGGAATAGTTCCAGTCGGAACAACCGGAGAGTCTCCGACTCTGACAGAATTTGAACACGAAAAAGTTCTATCTTCTGTCATTGGACTGAAAAATATTTTCGTTTTAGCCGGTTGCGGATCGAATTCCACCGCAGAGGCTATGCATTACGTCCGCAAAACTGCTGAAGCCGGCGGTAAAGCGGTTTTGTTGGTAGACTCATACTATAATAAACCACCATCTCTGGCATTGAGAAGAGAATATTATGAACCGATTGCCCGGGCTTTTCCCGACATCGCTATTGTCCCATATATTATTCCTGGACGCACTTGTTGCGCCTTATTGCCCGAAGATTTAGCGATATTAAATCAGAAATTTCCAAATATCTATGCTGTAAAAGAGGCAACTGGCGATTTGCAAAACATGATAAGAATTCGTTCGCTGACCTTCTCTGACTTCCAAATTTTTTCTGGAGACGATGATAAGACATTTCGTATAATGATTGATAATTCCATTAGATCTTGCGGTGTAATTTCTGTGATTTCCAATATTGCTCCGGCTGCTGTTCAGGAAATGTGTCAAGCTATTCTCCGACATGATATTAAGACAGCAGAGACAGTTAGAGATAAATTGGAACCTTTTTTCAAAATTGTGACCGTTTCGGTAGATCGAATGATTGACGAAAAAACTACCGTCGTTGATAAGTTCCCTAATCCTATGGCGATCAAGGTGGCGATGAACTTACTTGGTATGCCAGCTGGTCCATGTCGCCAACCTCTTGGTAGGATGACTCGAGCAGGTGCGGATAAAGTTAGTGAAGCCCTTATCACAGTTTGGTCGAAAAATCCCGACGTGCTCAGCCCAATCGCAGACTTCTTTAATATTAATATTGACGAAAGACTAATGAACAGAGCACTTTTGGAAAATTTGGTTTATTGAAAAAAATTGTTCTATTTGTCCAATAGAGCGAATATCCTTGTACAAAACTTGTACGGGATTTTTTTTGGTATTGATTTGTAAAATTATTTTTGTTATTATTATGTTTGTATGATGTATGAACCCCGTTAGAGGTCTTAGGAATAAAAATTTTAATAAAATTTTTATGCATTGGCCAAACGAGGCTTATGATATCAAATAAGGTTATCTGAAATTGGCTATCTCAGTCATATAAAGACAGACCTCTAACGGGGTGAATAGTAAAAAAATAATTTATCCGATTGTTCTGACGGTTTGTTTTGTTGCTGTTTTCGGATTGGGTATTTTGATTGGAGAAAAAGCAGTTTATCATGTGCCTCAGCCGGGCACCATTGATTTTTCTCTTTTTTGGGATGCTTACAATAAACTTCAACAAAATTTTATCGATCCCTCAAAAATAAACAATCAAAATGTGGTTTATGGAGCTATAGCAGGAATGACAAATTCATTGGGAGATCCATACACTAATTTTTTTGACCCGGGACAGGCGCAAAAATTTCAGCAGGATTTGGCAGGATCTTTTGATGGCATCGGAGTAGAAATCGGCGTTAAAGAGGGTTTGCTGACAGTAATCGCTCCGTTGAAGGGCACTCCCGGCGAAAAAGCCGGATTAAAATCTGGGGACACTATTGTAAAAATAGACGGTAAAGACGCCACTAATATGACAGCAGACGATGCGGTAAATTTAATCCGCGGGCCAAAAGGAACTTCTGTTACATTAACCATTTTACGGGATGGCTGGGATAATACAAAAGATTTTAAAATCACAAGAGCAACAATTAATGTTCCTTCTATACAATGGACATTGAAAGATGGTGATGTAGCTTATATACAAATTTTCCAGTTCGATGAAAATCTTGGTTCTGATTTTAAAAAGGTGGCTCTTCAAGTTTTGCAAAGTCCGGCAAAAAAAATAGTGCTTGATTTAAGAGGAAATCCCGGGGGATATCTTGAGGTCGCTCAGGATATTGCAGGTTGGCTTCTGCCGAGCGGAAAAACAGTGACCATTGAGGATTTTGGAAAAGGTAAGCCCCAGCAAATATATAAAACAGACGGAAATTCTGATCTAGCAAACTATCCAATGGTTATTTTAATAGACCAGGGGTCAGCATCAGCATCAGAAATTTTATCCGGCGCATTAAGAGACGACAGAAACGTGGAATTGATTGGAACCAGGTCTTTTGGAAAAGGATGTGTGCAGGAGGTGTTGGATTTACCGGGCGGATCGTTTCTTAAAATAACTATCGCTAATTGGTTAACACCTAAAGGCAATTCTATAACAGATGTAGGATTAACTCCGGACGTAAAAGTTGCTATAACGGATCAAGACGTTCAAGCGAAAAAAGACCCACAATTAGACAAAGCACTTGAAATAGTAAACAACTTAAAGTAGAATACAATATATAAAAAATAAAATATAAAAAATTATATGAAAGTGATTCTCTTGCAAGACGTTGAAGGTCTTGGTAAAAAATACGAAGTGAAGGAAGTAAAAAATGGCCACGCCAGAAATCTTTTACTGCCGCAAAAATTAGCCAGAGCCGCGACCAAAGAAGCTTTAAAATGGCTGGCAGGACAAAAAGAAGTTATAGAAAAAGAAGTTGAGGAAGACTTGAAAAAAGAACAGGCATTGGCCTCAAGTTTAGACGGCTTGGAGTTAAGCATAGCGGTGAAGGTAGGAGATGAAGGACAACTTTTTGAATCAATTAATAGCCAAAAAGTCATCGAAAAGTTAAAAGAAATGGGTTTTGAGATTAAAAAATCACAGATTAAATTAGAAAATCCTATTAAAGAGCTCGGAGAGTTTCCAATAAGCATAAGCCTGAGTCATAACTTAGAGGCGGAAATAAAAATGATAGTTACGCCAGAGAAGGCAGAAGAAAAAGTAGAAGAATAATCCTGATAATTTTCAATTTTCAATGACCAATTTTCAATGAATTATCAATGATTAAATTTTCAATAACGACGACATCAATTGATAATTGATAATTTAAAAATTAATTGATAATTGAGGGTTGATAATTGATAATTTTTTTGATGAAATATATTTTCGTTGTCGGCGGAGTAATGTCTGGTGTAGGTAAAGGAGTCGCAACTGCTTCCATCGCTAAAATTCTTCAATCTAGTGGTTTTGGCGTCACAGCTATTAAGATTGACCCTTATGTCAACGTTGATGCCGGCACAATGAGCCCCACTGAACACGGTGAGGTTTTTGTTTTGGACGACGGAATGGAATGCGATCAGGATATGGGAAACTATGAAAGATTTTTAGATACAAGCTTATCCGGCGCTAATTACATGACAACGGGAAGCGTTTACCTCTCAGTTATAAATAAAGAACGCAGAATGGAATATGGCGGCAAGCAAGTTGAAGTGGTGCCAAGAATTCCAATGGAAGTAATCGACAGAATAAATAATGCCGCAAAGAAGGAAAAGGCCCAAATTGTCGTCACGGAGATCGGGGGCACGGTTGGAGAATACGAAAACTTACTTTTTTTGGAAGCTATAAGATTGTTAAAGTTAAAACACCCCAAAGACGTCATAACCATTCTTGTCAGTTTTATTCCAGCTTTAGGTGCAGGCGGGACAGAACTTAAAACAAAGCCCACCCAGCATGCAGTAAGAAGTTTAAATTCCGTAGGAATACAACCCGATATTATTTTGGGCAGAGCTAACGTACCGCTCGACCAAAAAAGAAAAGAAAAGATTCATTTTATGTGCGGACTTAAAGAAGGGGATATTGTTTCCGCGCCAAACGTAGAAAGTATTTATGAGGTGCCTGTAAATTTTGAAAAAGATAATATCAGCGAAAGGATTTTAAAAAAACTTTATTTACGGGCGAAAAATAAAGATTTTAAAGAATGGGAATCGCTAATACACCGCATTCAAAATCCAAAAGGGGAGGTTAAAATAGGCATTGTTGGGAAATATTTCGGCAGTGGTGATTTTATTTTGACTGATTCATATATTTCGGTATTAGAATCGGTAAAGCACGCCGCATATTTTTGGAATCAGAAACCGGTTATAGAATGGCTGGATTCAGATGTTTATGAAAAAGAGTCGGCAAAATTGAAAGAGCTTGATAAATACGACGGCATAATTGTTCCCGGAGGATTTGGAAACAGGGGAGTAGAAGGGAAAATAAAAGCGATAGGATATTGCAGAAAAAATAAAATTCCTTTTTTGGGATTATGTCTCGGTCTACAGCTTTCGGTAATTGAATTTACCAGAAATGTTGTCGGCATAAAGGATGCCACATCCAGAGAATTTGATAAAAACCCCAAAAACCCGGTAATTGATGTAATGCAAGAGCAGAAAGAACTGCTTAAGGAAAAACAATATGGAGGAACAATGAGATTGGGCGCATACGATTGCCAGGTTCAAGAAGGTACAATTAGCCACAAAGCTTATAAAGATTGGGTTCTAGATTGCAAAGGACCATATATAATCTCCGAGAGGCATCGCCACAGATACGAAGTGAATAATGATTACCTCGACAGACTTAAAGAAAAAGGACTGGTAGTCGCAGGTATAAATCCAAAGAAAGATTTGGTAGAAATAATTGAAATTAAAGAGCATCCCTTTTTTGTGGCTACTCAATTTCATCCGGAGTTTAAATCAAGACCTTTAAAACCTCATCCATTGTTTAAGGAGTTTATTAGGATAGCGGTACGGAATCATAAAACTTAAAACCTAAAACTTAAAACAAAAAATCTGCCGTTTTGCGGCAGATTTTACGAATTTTTTATTTAGCCGGTAGAACCGAAATTGCTTTAGCTATTCTTCGCTTACCATTAAAAAGTTTTTTAGATTTTGAAGAGAATTTTACTACGCCGTCTTTCATGGCGTAAATAGTGTCATCAGAACCTTTTTTGACGTTTTTTCCTAAAAGATATTTTGTGCCACGCTGTCTTACAATTATCATTCCGATTTTAACGTCTTGCCCGGAAGAAATCTTAATACCAAGCCTTTGCGCGGCAGAATCTCTCCCTAATCTGGACGAACCTCCTTGTTTAGTTTTCGACATGTTTGCTTTGCAAACACTGAGCACAAAACGCTATGCGTTTCTGTGCTTGGTGTAATTATTATTATATGGATTCCATCTTATCAAAATTTTTCTCCTTTGTCAAATCTCACTTTAATGATATAATATTATTTATAATAGTGGCGCTTTTGATATTACTTTCTTTTGCAGTTGGATACATAACCGCGAGATACCAAATGAAAGAGCCAATTAAAATAGAATCTAGAATTTAGAAGTTAGAATCTAGAATATTTTTCATTATTCTTAAATTCAATATTCAATTCAAAATTCAAAATTCTAGATACAAAATTCAATTAAAATGAACATACCAAGACATATAGTTTTATTTCCCGATGGGAATAGAAGGTGGGCAAAACAGAAAGGCATACATACATTAGAAGGCCATAAAAAAGGTTATGAAAATCTTTTGGATTTCTCTGAGTGGTGTAAAAAGAGGGGAGTGAAAGCCCTTACGGCTTTTGGTTTTTCAACTGAGAATTGGAATAGATCCAAAGAAGAAGTTGATTATTTAATGAAACTTCTGGAAAGCTGTTTATTAGATAATGCTTCAAAATACGATAAAGACGGGGTTAGGGTAAGGGTGATAGGTCAGAGAGAACGTTTGCCTAAATCTTTGCAAGAGGCAATTAAAAAAACAGAAGAGGCGACAAAAAATAATCAAAATCTTTTTTTAAATTTGGCAATAAGTTACGGCGGAAAATGGGACATTTTAAACGCGGTTAAAAAAATTGTTAAAGAGGGGGTTCCGGCAGAACAAATTGATGAAAAATTATTTGAAGACCATTTATCAACCGTCGGACTTCCTGTGCCAGATTTTATAATTCGTGCCGGCGGAGAAATGCGAATGTCCAACTTTGTTTTGTGGCAGGCAGCTTATGCAGAATTATATTTTTCTCCAAAATTTTGGCCCGATTTTACAGAACAAGATTTAGACATAGCTTTAGCCGAATTTGACAAGCGTTCCCGCCGTTTCGGTAAATAAAATTGTTGCTTGCTCTGAGCGAGCGAAGCGAATCGAAGGGTGCGACATAAGCCTGAGTTATAAGCTTAGGCTTTTTAGTGTCTCGCCATCTATTGACAGGATTAGATAATATGTCGTATAATAAATATGTGACATCTAATGGTGTTATCCTCGCAAGTGGTAAACTTACTTGCACAACTTATCCTGATGGGATAGTTGTTCGGTACATTAACAAAGTAGGTTTAGGCGATGCCTAGGCCGGAAAGGTAAAATGCAGCCATATCAACATATAACCGCAAAAGGGAACAACGGAGCAGTAACGCTGGCCACTTCAAACCCACACGAGAAATTTATGGTGTTGGGCGCCAGTTGTTTAACAAGCGTCACGCAAGACGACGGGCTCGTTAGCAGCTTCACGGTCGTGCCAGAAGAAACAGATGAAGTTTTGGCTCTGGCCGTTGTTAGCCGCGATAATAAAATCAACGAATTGCTCCTTCTACACATCACATTGGAAGGCGATAAGGCTAGCGTGGATCTAAAAATTCCTTTTGCCTCCTCGAAGTTGGCAATTGGTCAATTGTTGTTCAATAAAGGGGAATTCTGCCAGCTGCTGGTTATCCAAGGGGGAAAGAACCGTCTATCGGTCCCCTGGTATCCGGAAGGACAAAAACAACTGGATGATCAAAAGCCCGTTGAAGGAGAAAGTTTCTCCGATCTTTGCAAGGCGCTTGCCGAACCTTGCCATACTGTGCGCATTGAGCTTCCGCCGGCGAAGTAATTTACGGCTTCATGGTTTTTGGAGAATTTACACCATAAAATTCTCCACTTTACTGAGCTTGCAATAAAAATTGTCGGTTCACAGAGTAAATATTTAATAAACAAAAAGCGAGGTTGATTCCTCGCTTTTTTGATACTAACAATTTTTTGATAATGTCTTGGCCATTTCTAGCCATTTGGGAGCTCTTGACCGAGTCTTGTATTTTGCCGATGATTTGTGGATTTCTATAAGAGTGCATATATCATTTTTTTTCCAGTCGGCTAAATGTTTTCCTTTGTTTTTTTGAATCACTTCAACTCCTTTTGTCCAAAGTTCAAAATCCCTCTTTTTGTTTTCTGCTAAAGAATTTTTTCTGAAAAATGGCACGATAGCTTGACTAATGTCGCTAATTTTTTGGACAGAAAATCTTGCCTGATCTTTTGATATGCAAATTTGCCCGCAACAAAATTCCTTTTTTATTTTTTCTAAAATTTTAATTTCAGATTTTGGAGACGTTACTACAAATTGAGCTTTCCACCTATAATAAGTGGGGGAGTTGGTTCTTTCATGCCTGGTATCTTTTCTAAACTGCAAATCAAAACATCCGTCGCTGTTCACTAAATCTACTATGTCGAAAGATTTTGTTGTAGTCATAAAGATGTTTTAATCGCTTTATCGCTCCGCCCCGCTAAGCGGGGCTCCGCTCGCTTTAATCGTTCGATTGAAGCGTTTATTGCGAAATTGCGAAGCAATCGATGATGCGTTTAAATCATTAATTCTATTATATCAATTGTGCGACAGATTACAAGTTTTTTAATTGCTTCGCCCGTCCGAAGTCCCGACAAAGTCGCGGACGAAGGAGGGTGCGACAAGGCTTATCTTTAATATTGTGAGAAAATGCTCCACAACTATTTTAAACGTTTGATCATATAAGTATCTTTTAATTTATAACCAAGATGTTTATAATATTCTCTAGCGCCAATGCCGGAAATTACAGCCATACTTTTTAGGCGGAATTCCTGTTTGGCGATTTTTTCCGCCTCGGCTATGAGTTTTTTTCCAAGTCCCTTGTGCTGAGGGGATATGACAGAATGATTCAACGGATGAAGCTGGCCGTAGGTATGCAATTCGCGGATTATCGCTGAATTATTAAGTGTAGATATTAGGCTTATAGACGACGGTATGCGTAATCTTAGCAAGCTATAAAGTCGCTCACGATTTTTTGATTCAAAACTTAAAAATATTTCTTTACCACCGGAAGCATCATAGTCCTGTCTAAACAAATATAAATTTTCTTCTGGGTTATAATCACGGCCGACTTCTCGGCACCTGATACATTTGCATTTCCAGCCTTCCTTTTCCGATTTTTTTTCCAGGAATTGCCGCATGTTAGAAATTTTAGCCGGACCGGCGACAACACTGGCCGAAGGAATGTCTCTGGTCAAACGCTGGATCCTGCAATAATAGGGAATAGTTTTTTTAATCTCCGATAAAAGTTCGGTCAGTTGCTTTACGGTGTATGGTTTATATTTTCCGTCCTGCCATAGTTTATACAGCGGCGCTTCTTTTAAGACTGCGCAAGAGTAAATCTTTAATAAATCCGGCTGAAAATTAGGGTCTGCGAAAATTTCTTCAAACATTGCTTTGTCTTTTTTAATGTTAGAGCCGGGCAGATTCGGCATCATATGGTAGCAAACCTTAAATCCTGCATCCTTTAATAATCTTGTGGCGGAAACAATATCCTTTACTGAGTTTCCACGCAAGTTAAAATCTAAAACATCGTCGTAAATGCTTTGTACGCCCAGCTCAACCCGTGTTACGCCGAGTTTTCGCAAAAGTAAAATTTCTTTTTCATTTATGTAATCGGGCCGCGTTTCAACAGTTATGCCGATGATTCTGTTTTTAGTAGTCTCGTTTTTCTTTTGGCTGGTCGCTAAGGTTTTGCTATTTTTTCCTGCCTGCGCAGGCAGGCCGTTGGCCGAGTCAAAACATCTCTTGATAAACCATTCCTGATATTTTTTGGGTAAAAAAGACCAGGTTCCGCCGATTATAATCAGTTCTATTTTATCGCATGGATGGCCCTGCACTTGTAAAGATTGCATCCGGTTTAAAAATTGTTTATAAGGGTCGAATTTATTTAATATGGCCCTCATAACAGCCGGTTCATTGGATAAATAAGACTTCGGCATGCCTTTTTCGCTGGGACAGTAAAGGCATTTGCCGGGGCACGGATAAGGCTTGGTTAAGACGGAAATTACAGCTACCCCGGATAAGGAGCGAATTTGTTTTGTTTTTAAAATGTTTTCCAATACGTTCCGATTTTTAATTTTAGATTTTTTCTTTTCGGGCAATTCGTGGTATGCTTTCAGTAAATCGATGTTGGTTAACTGAGGTATGCCGAATTTTTTCGATATTCTTCTTCTAACCAAATTCAAATCTTCTGCGGTCTCCAACCGATTTATCAAAAGTTCGTGTATAATTAAGTTAGCTTTTATTTTTTTCATGAATAGAAATTACGCTCAAAAAATATTAGAACAGACTAAGCAGGATTATAACCTTATTTCAGGGCACTTTTCAAGTACAAGACAGTTTGTCTCAAAGGATTTAGAGCCCTTGTTTGATTATACAGCTTCCGGAGATAAAGTTTTAGACGCAGGCTGTGGAAACGGCCGGCTTTACAATATTTTTAAGGAGAAAAATGCAGCTTATTTTGGCATAGATAATTCTGTGCAATTGATTAGCATCGCCAAAGAAAAATTTCCACAGGCCAATTTTCAAGTTGCTGATGTTTTAAAAATCCCTTTTCCTGATAAATTTTTTGATAAGGTTTATTGCATTGCGGTTTTACACCACATACCATCAGGTAAATTGAGGCTGGCGGCGCTAAATGAGTTGAAAAGAGTTTTAAAGCCAAAAGGAATTTTAATCTTAACTGTTTGGAATTTATGGCAAACCAGAATTTCTTGGTCTCAAGTTTATAAAAATATATTTTTAAGAGTCGTAGGCAGGTCGCGATTGGACCCTAAAGATATTTTTGTACCTTGGAAAGATCAAAATGGCCAAATTTTGGCTCAAAGATATATCCATGCTTTTACCAAGAAAGAATTTAGAAATTTAGCCGAAAAATCCGGATTTAAAATTAAAAAATCCGGTATTACCAACCGCTCGGAATTGAAAGAAAACAATATTTATCTAATAGCGGAGAAATGATTAGCTTCTACGACTCAGTGAATTTCAGCCACCCGCCTCGACTCGCGTTGTTCGTCAACGCGAGGCTGGCCTTTTAATTGAGGTGGTTTTTAGTTTGCATTTTTAACATAAAAAAGGCAGAATACTAATACAGTTAATTTGTTCCTTCACATTTAGAAGACAATCAAGAAAGGACGATTTATGTTCACACACATTCGTATGGTTTGTTTTTGCTTAACTGTATTATGGTCTCGAAAAGAGATTAGCTGTTTAGACCGATTACGTCTTTTTGTTAAATCAGTTAGCCTGTATACTTGCTTTTTGGGGTTTACAGATAACGAGCGCCCTGCTAATCAGATACGCTCTGCGATGGTCTGTGCCTTTCTATCTGCAATTTACGATTACGAGACAGACTGGCAACCGATTCTTTCGGTAAGCGATTCATCATTTTTACAGTTGCTAAACTGTTATGTAGAAGATTGCACCGCTAAACAAAGCGCCTCAGAATTATTTTTAAGAGATTTAAATTGTAAACTATCTAAGCACGGACTAGAACGAGGAAGCGGAGCTTTTAAATTTTATTGTTCTGTTATCAAAAGCAAATGGTTAGCAGAATACGAGGCTGCTGAACTAGATGAATTTGGAAGACTGTTACAACAAGTTGATGACTTACTTGATATGGATAAAGACAAAAAGTATAGTCATACTAACTGCTTCCTTACAAAACAAAGCAACTACTATCTAGATGAATTAAGGACGTTCCTGTTGAGTGATTTTTTTCAGAGACTAGTGTGCCATTCTTATCTATATGAATTGATTCGTTTGCGTTGCCAACATATTTGCCACAAATTGCGGGGCACCTTACCAAAACCTGTGCATATTTTTAACGTGCATAGGCCAGATACTGCCCTTTATGCTGGGGTGGCTGTTTTGGCAGGTTTTAAAATGGCAGCAGGAATAAATTGGTCAGCAATTGTTGTAGCTTTGACATTTTCTTTAGTCACTGCGAGCATAATGGTCTTCAATGACATTGTAGAACGCAAACACGATAGGGTCAAAAATAAAAACTTCTGCCACGAATACACATGGTCAGTTATATCTGTTTTCGCGTTGTCTTGTATAATAATCAGCACTCTTCTATTAATCATTGCATATATAGACAGTGCCGTATCGCTTTTGGTAGCATCTATTTGGATCATCGGCCTATTATACTCCTTCAGATTTGTAAGAAAACTATATCTAGTTCAGAATGTAATTGTTGCTATTTGTTCTGCTTCGCCAATTTTATGTGGGGCTATTTATACCAAAAGTATAACTTCGTCCGTATTGCTAGTTTTTTGCTCTCTGACTGTCTTAGTGTTAATTAGGGAATTTTTGAAAGACGTCGAAGATGTTAAGTCAGACAGCGGATACAAAGAGACGCTTCCAACTAGGAAGGGAGCAACTACGACAGTTAGCGTAATTTTAGTATTAGTCTTCGTGGCCACAGCTCTATTAGTTGTTTCGCCTATAAGAAGCGTCCGCATGACTGCGTATGGTTTAGCATTAGTTCAATTTATCGCCGGCCTGGCATTATTACACCCAGAGCGATGCCGTTTTGTAAAATATGGTATAGACATTGTTCTGAGTTTTATTTTGCTAACAATTTTGATTGTTGTATAAGCATAACCGTATGGCTCGCCCAGCGGTCTTTTTTTGCTACAAAATTCAGCCACTTTTTAATTGGGGTGGTTTTTAGTTTACTTTTTGAGCGGATGGTTTATTGGGTGGTAACTATACAATAATTTTTATGGTAAAATAATAAACCATGAATAAAAAAATTATTGCGCACTTGGATATGGATGCTTTCTTTGCTTCAGTTGAAGAAGCCACAACTCGTGCGTTTTCAGGTAAACCTATTGTTGTGGGATCTGAAATAATCAACGGAGTAGGCAGGGGCGTTGTTTCCACGGCAAACTATAAGGCAAGGGAATACGGCATCCATTCAGCTCTTCCAATTTCAGTTGCGTGGAGGCTGTCAGAGGAAGCAAAGAAAAAAGGCAAAGACGGGGCGATATTCCTGCCGGTGGATTTTGAGCTATACAATAAAGTTTCAGACAACATACATAGGATTATTAAAAAATATGCAGAGACGGTGGAACAGGCGAGTATAGATGAATTTTATTTTTCCGCCCAAGGCGGACCAGCCTCGGGCTGGGATTATGCCGTGGAGCTTTGTAAAAAAATAAAAGAAGAAATAAAAAAAGAAGAAAAGATTACTTGTTCAATTGGAATTTCTGTAAATAAGCTCGTTTCAAAAATTGCAGCCGGAATCAATAAGCCGGACGGAATGCTTTTAGTAAAAGAAAAAGATGTGCAAAAATTTTTGAATCCTTTGCCTATTCGTGAAATTCCCGGAATCGGTCCCAAAACAGCAGAAATTTTTTACAAAGAGAATATCCAAACCATAAAAGATTTAAAAAAATTTACGCTAAAAAGATTAAAAGATTTATTGGGCAAGCAAGGGGAGAAAATATATTACAAAGCAAGGGGAATTGATGAGAGTCCAGTAACAGAATTTCATGAAGTAAAATCTATCGGTGAACAAACCACATTTAATAAAAATACTTTGGAGGCTAAGCCAATATGTGAGACCTTTTTAAAGTTATCAGACAGCGTGTTTAAAAAATTTTTAGAGAGTGAATTTTCTAAATTTAGTAATATAACCATTACGGTTCGTTTTTATGATTTTGAAACAAAAACCAGCTCTAAAAGCTTCAAAAATGGATTTGATGGTAAGCATAAAAAGGATTTTAATTTAGAGGTTTTGCGCCTTGTTTTGCCGTTTCTGGACAAGAGAAGTAATCCTCGCAGAAAACCTGTGCGGCTTATTGGTATAAGGATAGAAAAATTGTCTTAATAGAAAGATGATATAATAATTTAATATGAAACAAAAAGAAGCCCTGGATATATTAAAATTAGGATACAATACTTTTTTAACAGGTCCGCCGGGAAGCGGAAAAACTTTTTTATTAAACAAGTATATTGAATATCTGCGAAAAAATAATGTACCGGTTTCAATTACCGCCAGCACCGGCATCGCCGCCACTCATATGGGCGGAGTTACTTTGCATTCGTGGTCGGGGCTTGGCATGCGTGAAAAATTGGATGATCTGGAGGTAAAACAAGTTTGCGACAGGGGATATCTGCGCAAAAGAATCAAAAACACAAATGTTTTGATTATTGATGAAATTTCTATGATTAAAGCTTCGCAATTTGAGGCCGTAAGTAAAATTTGCCAGTACATAAGAAGAAACATAAGGCCGTTCGGCGGAATACAGATTATTTGCTCGGGAGATTTTTTTCAGCTGCCGCCGGTGTATAAAAATGAAAAGCCCTTCGGCGCGGCTCAGGGTAAACTTTTCAGCCCAAATAAGGAAGAAAAAAATTTCGTCACTGATTCCCAGGCATGGAAAAGTTTAGAAATGAAGGTTTGTTACTTAGACGAGCAGCACAGGACGAAAGACAAAAAACTTCATAAAATTTTAAACTATATCCGAGAGAGCAAGGCGGAAAAATCCCGAGAGTTGTTGCTTTCACAAAGCAACTACGCAGGCCCTGAGCGAAGTCGAAGGGAAAATAGCTTTACAAAGCTTTATACTCATAACGTTGACGTGGACAGTATTAACTATTCCGAGTTGAGCAAAATAAAAGGCGAGGAATATCATTACCAGATGACTTTGCGGGGAAATCCTGTTGTTGCGGAAATACTGAAGAAAAGCTGTTTGGCGCCCGAGAAGCTGACTTTAAAAAATGGCGCCCATGTTATGTTTATAAAAAATAATTTTGAGGCTGGATATGTTAACGGCACGCAAGGAAAAATAATTGGGTTTGGAGCAGGGGATTTGCCTATTGTAAAAACCCAGGACGGCAAGAAAATAATCGTCACGTATGCCGATTGGACAATTGAAGAACCTGCCTCGCCCGGTCAAGGCGGGGACAATTTGATTGTGGCTGCAATTTCTCAGATGCCGTTGAGGCTGGCATGGGCGATTACCGTGCATAAATCCCAGGGGATGAACCTTGATTCGGCTGAAATGGACCTTTCACGATGTTTTTTGGAAGGAATGGGATATGTGGCGCTGTCCAGATTAAGATCGCTGAAAGGATTGAGGCTGATGGGAATAAATAACCTGGCTTTTTGTGTTAATCCCATGGCGCTGGAATTAGATAAACATTTCAGGAAATTATCCAAAGTAGCTTCGATAGAATTAAATAAAATGTCCACCGGCGCCATAACCAAACGCCAAAAGATTTTTATTAAATACTTGGGCGGATAAAAAATCTGGCTGTCGTGAAACATATATTTTCCGACGTTGCGTTCAAGCCGATTGAAACTTTATCAAAAAAGGAGTAAATTTAAGTAACATGAAAATTAAAGATTTACCAAAAATTGAACGGCCCAGGGAAAAATTAGTAGCTAAGGGGCCAGAGAATTTAAAGAACAAAGAACTTTTGGCAATTTTGCTTGGCACAGGCGTGGAAGGGAAAAATGTAATTGAAGTTGCAGAACAAATTTTGGAAAAATATCCGATAAAAAAATTTCTGCAATTAAAATACGAAGATTTAACAAAAATAAAAGGAATTAACTCGGCAAAGGCCTGCACAATTCTGGCTAGCCAGGAATTAGTAAAAAGAGCATTAGATGTTAGAGATGAAAGCCTCCCAAAAATTGAATCGGTTGAAGGTGTTTTGGCCCAAGTTGTGTATATGCGTGACAAAACAAGAGAGCACTTGATGGCAATTTATTTGAATGCCCGAAATGAGATGGTTTGGAAAAAATCAGTATTTGTGGGGACCCTAAACGCAAGTTTAGTTCACCCACGAGAAATTTTTAAAGAAGCCTTGGATAAAAACGCTTGCTCTGTAATTTTGGCACACAACCATCCTTCGGGAGACAATGAACCCTCGGAAGACGACATAGAAATAACCAAAAGAATCATCGAAGCTGGCAGAATAATGGGCGTGGATGTTTTAGATCATGTGATTATCGCTAGAGGTAAAAAACCATATAGCTTTAAAGATAATAAGTTAATATAATTATATGATTGATATCTCTCAAAGCATTTTAAATAAATTTATCGTACGAGAAGATTATTTAGAGTGGATCAAAAAAGAAACGGCAATCATCGCTTATCTGGATTTAAGCAATATGTTTTACTGGCAAGATGTTTTAGGATGGAAGTTTAGGGTTAAAGATATTGTTGAACAACTGAAATCTTTTCCAAACATGAAAGAAGTCAAAATATATTACGGCAAGAACGAACTAAACGAAGAAGAAAAGATAAAATCAGACGTCATGCAAAAGCGATTATTGGCGACTGGCGCAACATTGAGAACTAAAAGAGTTAAATTTATTAAAAAGACCATCGAAGAAGCAATACTTATAAAGAGATCTACGAGGAGTTTGTTTAATCAAGATGCTACTGATAAATTAATTAGTCTAGTGGAAGAAATTAAAAAGATTAAATCAACGGTTGAGGAGCCAAAATGTAATTTTGATGTTGAAATGGCTATGGATATTATTGACGACGCAGAAAAAATATCAGCGATTATGCTTTTTTCAGGTGATTCAGATATGGTTGCTCCGCTAGAACGATTAAAAATTAAAGGTAAAAGGATTTGTGTTGTTGGTGTTCGCAATATGGTTGCTGGAGAATTGCATCGAGTAGAAAATAAATATTTTAACTTCGGGCAATTTTATAACGGAAAGCGTTATTATAAAAGCGAAAATCCCGCTTTTGGCGGGACCGCGTGATTAGTAAGATTACTCCTACATTTTCATGTTAGCAGATAGATAAGGATCATGTCAATAGTGTAAGCCCTTAGTGTCCTTTTGTTAAAATCCCTATAGGGATTTTAACAAAAGGACACTGCAATGTCAATACCAAAATCGCGATTTGTATAATTAATACAGATTTTGAAAATATAGATTTAAATGATATATTGGATAATATTCGCATAGCTTCTAAATATATTTTACATCAAAAACGCAAAAAATTCAAGATAAAATAACACAAAATATGCCTCAAAATTTGGAAACAGAAAAATTAAAACTGGAGATTGAGCGATTAAAAAAGGAATTGAAGAAAAAGAAAAAGTATGGCTTGGTTTGGGATTCGGAACGAGAGCCAGAAGAGGTCGTTGAGATGTGCAAAGAGAAATTGCCAGTGCTGAAAGAAGTCAAAGGAAAAGAAATAATCACCGACAAAAATAAGCCAGTGAATTTATTGATTGAGGGAGACAATTATCACGCTCTCTCTGTTTTGAATTACACACACAAAGGGAAGATCGATGTCATCTATATTGATCCACCTTATAATACCGGGAATAGGGATTTTAAATATAATGACAGGTGGATAGACGTAGAAGACGGATTTAGGCATAGTAAATGGTTAAATTTTATGGAGAAGCGATTAAATTTAGCAAAAGATCTACTAAAATCTAGCGGAGCGATTTTTATCTCTATTGATGAAAACGAAGTGGCACAACTAAAACTTTTATGTGACAAAATTTTTGATGAAAAAAACTTTGAATCAATTATTTCTTGGAGAAGAAGATCAAACCAACCGAACGATAAAGCTAAAATGATTGCAAAAGTTTCAGAATTTATTTTAGTCTATGCAAAAAACTCGGCGAGTTTAAAGGAGAACAAATTTTTTAATACATTATCATTAAGCGAAAAACGTATTCAGGCATATTCTAATCCTGACAATGATCCTAGGGGCGCGTGGAGCACAACACCATGGTGCGCGAGTAGAGGTCAGGGTGGAACTAAATATGAAATAATAACCCCGACGAAAAAAAGATATAATGAAACATGGCTAGGTATGAGAGAAACATTTAATAAACTTTTGGAAGATAAAAGAATAGTATTTCCAAGGAACGGTAATGGAAAACCAAGAAAAAAGGTATTTCTGAAGGAGAGAGAGGCAGAGGGTCAATCGGCTATTAATTTTTGGTTTGGCGCTAACTATGGAGACAATTTGGTGGCTTCTTCACAATTAAATGATATATTTGGTGGCGATAGAGTATTCGACAACCCAAAACCTACAAATTTAATAAAAACAATTCTTGAATTGAAAACAGATAAAAATGATTTAATTGTTGATTTTTTTGCTGGATCTGGGACGACGGGTCATGCAGTTTTAGAATTAAATAAGCAGGACGATGGAAATAGAAAATTTATACTTTGTACAAACGATGAAGAGTTAGACCATAATAGTGATTCAAAAAAACATAAAATTTGCACGGGTATCTGCTATCCGAGAATTGAAAAGGCTATCAAGGGATACAAAAATCAAAAAAAAGAGAAGGTTGTAGGGTTGGGGGGAAATTTGAAATATTTCAGAACTGATTTTGTTGATTACAAAGACGCGACGGATAAAAGTAAAATTAGACTGACTGAAGAGGCGATTGAAATGCTTTGTGTCAAGGAGGGAACTTTTGAAGAGGTTGAGAATCGGGTTGGTTTTAAAATTTTTAAAAACCTCGAAAGACATACGGGAATAATTTTTGACCAGCAGACAATCAAAGAATTTAAAAAATCCATAAGCAATATAAAAGGCAAATTTAGCGTTTACATCTTTTCACTTGGAGATGATTCTTTTGACGATGAATTTGAAGATATGAAAAGTAAAGTAAAATTGTCACCAATCCCCGAGGCAATATTGAAAGTGTATAGAAAAATTTTTAAATAAAGATTATGACATATATAGCTTGTTCAATAAATAAAAATGGTATAGTAATTGGCTCGGACACGAGGGCTAATTATTTTGATGATTATATTGAAAAGGGAGAAATAAAAGGTAAACAAATTAAATTTTACTGGGATGGAAATAAAAAACTTTTCTTGTTAAAAAATAAAATTGCAGTTGCTATTCAAGGCTTACTATTTTGGGGTGATCAAAAAATATTACTCTCGAAACATATTGATAATATTGAGAAAATATTATCGGATGAAAAAATTGAAATTGTTGCAAGAAAAATACACAAATATTTTAAAGAAACAAAGCGAAAGAATAGTGAACAGTATGAAGTAGAACATTTTTTAGTGTGTGGAATAGAAAACTCTACACCGAAAGGATTTTATGTAAATATCTATTATAATGAAGATCGGGGAATTCAAGAATTACCCTTTAATGAAGATAAAACTTTATATGTTAATGGGGATGGTAAGGCGGAGTATATAGATAAAGTAGCATCTATTGAGAAAAATATAAGTTTTTGTAAAGAGGAAGTTTTAAAGAAACATCTAGAAATACCTTACGATGTAGGTGATAAAGTTGATATCCTAACAATTCCATCAAACAAACCGCCATATTGGGCAGAACAAACTGAGGAAATTATTTCATATAATTCATATGATGATTTAATGCAGGCAATAAAATGTCAAAAATTAAAAGTAGAGATGTTGAATAATCCACAGGTTTTGTTTTATAAACAATAACAATAAATATGCAACTAAAAATATATCAAGAAGAAGCCATAGATGATTTACTAAATAAAGCCAAAAAGCTTTTGAATATGGAAGACGGGAAAAAATTAGTTTTTAAAGCACCGACTGGCTCTGGTAAAACAATAATGATGGCAGAATTTTTAAAGCAATTGGTTGATGATAAGGATGTAAAACAACCACTTAGTTTCATTTGGACTGCACCGAAGAAGCTTCATATTCAAAGTAAAGAAAAATTAGAAAATTACTATGAAAAAAGCCGGACTCTAGAATGTTCATATTTCGAAGATTTGAGCGATAGAAAAATTGATGAAAATGAAATTTTATTTTTCAATTGGTCTAGTGTAAATAAAAAAGGGACAAATACGATTGTTAAAGAAAACGAACAGGAATTTTATTTATCAAAAGTTTTAGAAAGAACGCGCGAAGAAGGGAGAAAAATTATTTTGATTATTGATGAAGTACATTACTCAGCAGGACAGATGGATAAAAAAGAGAAGTCGGCCGCTCTCCAACTTCGTAAAGATATAGAACCAGCTTTGACAATTGAGGTATCAGCAACACCAATTTTGGCAGGAGATTATGATGTAACCGTTCAGGTTGAGGAAGTGAAAAAAGAAGCGATGATAAAAAAGTCACTGATTTTGAATGAGAATTTCGTCAATGTTTTTAAGGACGGTAAAATAAAAACAGAATTGGGAGAAAGCACCGGGAAAGATAGCGAAGAAGCGGTAATTAAAGAAGCTTTGGAAAAAAGAGATGAGCTGATTAAAAGTTATAGAAAAGAAGGCAGCGAAATAAATCCTTTGGTTTTGATTCAACTGCCGGACAGAAAGGGGCAAAGAGAAGATGAATTAAAAGAAAAGATAATTAAAATTTTAAAAGATAAATTTCATATTTCAACTGAAAAAGGAAACAATAAACTCGCTATTTGGCTTTCGGGCGAACATGTAAATAAAGAAGATGTGGAAAGAAATGACAGTGAAGTGGAAGTTTTGCTTTTCAAACAAGCAATTGCTTTGGGTTGGGATTGTCCGCGGGCACAAGTGATGGCTTTGTTTAGAGAGTGGCATAGTCCGATTTTTTCTATTCAAACCGTGGGGAGAATTATGAGAATGCCGGAGCCGGACCGAGGCAAATATTATAAAGAAGATATTTTGAATTATGCTTATATTTACACAAACATAAACGATATTGTAATTGATAAAGATGTTGCTCCGGGATATGTGTCGTTTCTCACGAGCAAGAGAATAACAGATTATAAAGATATAAATCTGCTTTCTTGTTATTCCAAAAGACATCGAGAAAAGACTAGGTTGTCACCGCTTTTTATTGAAATGTTTTTGGCGCAAGTAAAAAAGTATGGTCTAAAAGATAAAATTGATAATAAAGCGAGAAAAATTAGTCTGAAAATTGTTTCAGATTTTAAGGCTAAAGACGTGGATGCATTGGCTGGTTCAAAAATTATTGGAGATAAGGCAATCGCTATAAGCGGAGATGATTTACAGAGATTGTTTGATTATTTTGTAAGAAATAATCTAAGGCCACAATTTTATCCTGAGGATAGATCTGTTAACAGGGCAAAAGAAGCAATGTACAGATTTTTTGAAAAAGAATTGAAGATGAAATTTTCCGAAAAATGGGATGAAATTGTAAGAATAATACTTGACGAAAAAAATTCACAGGAATTTATAAACGTATTAGACAAAACAAAAAATGAATATCAGGACGAAGTTGTAAAAATAGAGGGCGAACTTGCTCTTTCTGAAAACTGGAACGTTCCGGAAGTTTTACCTTTTGGCGACGATTATGTTGAGGAAAATAAAAATAAGGCGGCAATGAAGCCGTTCTATGTAAAGTATTTGTCTGGAATGGAAAAATCGTTTACAGGCTTTTTGGATAAATCAGATAAAATTGAATGGTGGTTTAAAAATGGAGATAGGGATGCAACATTTTTTGCTGTGCCATATGACGATAACAAAACACCGTTTTATGTTGATTTTGTTGTGAAGATGAAAGATGGAAGGATTGGTTTGTTTGACCCGCACGGAACCTATTTAGCTGATTCTGCTTCTAAATCTGATGGACTGCAAGAATATATAAAAAAAGAGAATAAAAAGGAAAAAAATCTTTTTGGAGGAATTGTTGCCAATACTCAAAGAGATTGCCATGGACGATGGGTTATCTTTAAGGGCAACGGAGAAAATCTTAAGGACGGGTATTTCAAAAATTGGGAAGATCTAATTTGGTAAAAAAGTAATTAAGAAATAAAAATGGGGATTTTTTGTAAAAATTGTAATAAAGAATTATTAGAAAGCGAGAGGCCTTGTTCATCATGTGGATGCGTGAGTAGGGCTTATAAAATGGAATGTAAATCAGGTAAATATCGAGTTGTGATGGGCTCTTTGGGATGGAAACACAAACGGCCGGGATTTAAAAGACCGATTGCCGAAGGCGTGAATCGTAATAAAATTTCTCGTGACCCAAAATTAAAAGGGCAAGAGGTAAACGAGATCTATTTTGTAGATAGGATTAAAAATCTGTGGCACCACATAATAAGAGACTCAAACACTGGTGAAATAATTCATGAGGATAATAATCCCTTAACAGAAAAAAATAAAAAATAATCAAAAAAATAATTGAGAAATAAAAATTATGCCAGCAGATTTTGAAAAATGCGTTAAACAAGGGGGTAAGGTTAGAACCATCCCAATCAAGGATCACAAAGATGAATATCTGCATATTTGCTATGATAAAAATGGCAAATCACACGCAGGGGAAGTAAAAACAAAGAAAAAATAATTTTATGCAGTATGACGAGGGTTCTCTTTACCCTCAGCTTTTTTATTTTAAAATATTCCCCCATATCTTATTGTGCGACAAAAGCCACCCTCGGCCATAGCCTACGGGCGAGGCCTTTTAGTTGAGGTGGTTTTTTGATTTGACAAAAATATACAAAAGACTATAAATAATTATCGTTCGTTAACAAATAGAAAATAAAATGAAAGAGTTTTCTTATACTGACTTTCTCAAAATATGCGAGTCCAAAGGTTTAGATCCAAGAAGAACAAGCATACACAAGGCAGAATGTATCTCGAGAGAACTTGATCCCGAGAATACAAATCCTCATAAACTCGATTGTATAAAGTATGGTTTAGACCCAAGCACAACATCTGCCGCAGAACTGAAAAAACACAAAGACGAAGGGGAAACATATCAATACTAGAATAAAACCCAGCGATTATATCAAAGGGATTTTTTATTCCCAACAAATTATAATTATGTTCATCTATGGAATCTATATTAACCATCCTTTAATTGTGGTGGTTTTTGGGTTGACTTTTATACAAATTAAGTTAATGTATAATTGGACCTTTAACAATGAGAAAAAAATGAAAATAATAACACCATTCGGCTTTGGAAAAACTGTCGGCCTTGCGGGAGTGTCTTTAGCAGACCAGGAGTCAATAACAGTAAACTTGGATAAGCCTTTTTTGGGCAAAACGAAGACAACTTTGGAAAAAGGACAGGTTTTTCTTTTTTCAGACTGGGCGGTGATAAGAGTTCTCAACATATCTGGCCATGGATGGTTTTCAAACCTTCAGTTTTATGGATCTAAAGCCAGCGCCGAAGCCACATTAGCTATTCCTACGCCACCGGACGAAACAACTTTCTTCCTGAATCTTCGGTCTGGCAAGTTTAAAGTTAATCGTCGCCTTGGTATCATGGCCGAAAACAGTCTCATAATGAAGCCTTGGATTGATCGTTGGGCAGAAGAAAGGACTGCGACTTTTGATTCTGTCTCAAAAGCACGTAAAGCGTTTCGTGAAGAAATAAAACGTAGCGCTGGAACGGGTGGAGGCATTGCGGCCTCTGTTCATGTAGACAGCGCCGGAGGTGAGAATATTATTGGTTTTTATCTGCTTGTTCCTCCGCCTCAAGGAGTTATCCGCATAGAAGAGTTTAACCCAAGTTGAACGAGGATTCTCAAGAAGCGTAGATACTCAAGCTGCAAGTCTAGACCAGGCAAAATTCTGGTCTTTTTTATTTAAAAACTTAGCCACCCGCCTCGATTCGCTTTGTTTATCGACGCGAGGCCGGCCTTTTAATTGCTGTGCCTGTCTGCCGGTAGGCAGGGTTTTTTGTTGACAAACATATAATTTGGATTAGTGTAAAGACAAGAGTAAATGTTCTTTAAAATATTTTAAAAATTTGCCATCGCAGAAAGCATATTTTGATAAATATTTTTTCTGCGGTGGCGAAGCTCGTTTTGGGCTAGCTTAAACTGTAAACCAAAAGAAAGGGGTCGTATGGACTTCACTCAATTATTAGATGGTATAAGTGATCACCCCTACGCTACGATTATTTTAGCGTCAGTGATTACAGGACGGACTACTGCGGTAGTGGTGGGCGCGCTTGTGGCTGAAGGATTCATTAATCCACTTTTGGCATATATTATTTTTGTCATAATGGATATTTTAGGTGATACGATTTATTATTTTTTTGGACGTATTGGTCGCTTGGGAGGAAAATTTTTCATCAAAAGAATTGGATTGGAGGAAAAGTTGGAAAAACTTAACGGGGGATTGAAGGAAAGTCTTACTAAAGCAATTTTCATTGGGAAAATAATTTCCTTCAGCAAGCCCGTGATTATCACAGCTGGCATAGCGGAAATGCCACTCTTTAAATTCTATCGCATCACCGTGCCGTGCACTCTAGTTTTATATATTTTATATATGAGTGCCGGATACTTTTTTTGCCGATGGATATGAGAGTTAGTCGTTTTTGCTAATAATACCCCACGGTAAACCCAGGGGTTCTTTTTTTATAATAAAACATTACCTAATATGTAAAAGTATAAGATATTATTGACATAACATCTTGATATGTGGTATAATATAAATGTAAGATAAAGAGGTTCTTTGAAATATATCATTCAAACTGGAAAGTTGTGAATGTAGTCTTATGTGTCTTAACTAGGGATATATGAGACTGCACTCACTTACGAGTACAGTAAGTCAATCTGTTGGCTCATTAACAAAGAAATAGGATGATCGATTTGCCGAAAGGCAATGTCAATTTTTAGATCGATTTTTCTTTTTTTCAAACAGGAGGTCTGTGGCACCGTATAAAGCGCAAACAGGAGAGGTTATAAAAATGAAAATGTTTAAAATGACAGTCTTGGTTGTAGGGGTGGTAGCTTGGGGAATTTGCACTTGGACATTCGCGGCAACGCAGCTCATGCCTTATTTTCAGAGTTGGTTTAAGGCGTTTGCTGAAACTGCCTTTCTCCCGGCTACAGGGTTCGCTATCGGATGGGTGTTGAGCCAGGAGGTGTCAGCGCGCCTTAAAAAGTCGGTATATGCTGGCGTTGGGATAGTTTGGCTCATCCTGGTGTTCGGATTCTCGTGGGTAACCCTTGGGACGCCACTCAATCCACATTGGGTTTTCGTTACGGGGGTTCTTCTTCTTCTCATTTGTGAAGGGATATTCTCGGCCGTATTTTGTGATGAGGCCATGAAGAAAAAAAATGAGAAAAAGACGATCATCTTGCCTCCAGACGATCACGACCCATCTCTAAATTAGGTTAAAACTGAACCTTTTAAAGTTTTCTCGGCCACGGAGGGGAGTGGCAAAAGGTAAAGCGACTACCTAGAATCGTCGCAATAGGTTTGTGGGGTTCAATACTCCGCAAACAAAGCCTGAGATTATATCAACGGCTTTTAACTTACAAAAATATTAAATCAGAGCCAATCGTCCCGCTACCCCGAGCAAAGTCCTGCCACTTCTTGAATGAGGTGGTTTTTTGGTATTTGCAAATTATATTAGTCCATGTTAGAAATATATCACGGGTTCGTTGACAATTTCGTAGATTTAACCCCGAAAGAGAATAGGAAATAACATGAAGACAACAGTGTTTATAGATGGTCAGCATGGGACAGTAGGTCTGAGGATAAGGGAAAAACTACAACTCAGAAGTGATATCGAGGTGGTAGAAATTCCCGAAGAGTTGAGAAAAGATTCAAAGGCTAGGAAGCAATATATCAATGAAGCTGATTTAGTTATTTTTTGTCTGCCCGATGATGCAGAGAAAGATTCCCTGCCTCTTATCGAGAATTCCGATACAAAGGTTATTAGCACTAGCACTGTTTTCCGGACGTCCGAAGGTTGGGTTTATGGCCTGGCAGAACTACAACCTGGTCAGCGTGAGCTGATTCAAAGCACCAAAAGGCTCGCTAATCCCGGTTGTTACCCCACTGGCTTCATTTCAATACTCCGGCCTTTAATTTCCGCTTGCATTGTGCCACCGGATTATCCGATGAGTTTTTGGGCGATAACAGGCTATAGCGGTGGTGGAAGAAAGATGATCGAAGAATTCGAGGGCGCCGGTCCAGAGAAGAGGAAGGAGATTGCCTGCAGGCCAAAAAATCTTTTATTGGCGCATAAGCATTTACCGGAAATGCAAAAATATAGTGGTCTTGATTACGCCCCTAACTTTGTGCCGATAGTCGGTGACTTCTACAACGGAATGTTGGTGCATGTCCCATTAATAAATAGGCTTCTTTTGAAGCAGGTAACACCGGATAGTGTTCGGGAAATTTTATCCCAATACTATCAGAGCGAGCGGTTCATCAGAGTTATATCCTTAGAGGAAACAAGGAAGATTGGAGATGGTTTCTTTGCTCCTTCAGGGGTTAATGGTACAAACCTTGTGGAAATTCTCGTTTCTGGCAACGAAAGAAATATGGTGATAGTTGCCCGTTTGGATAATTTAGGAAAGGGAGCTGCCACTAATGCCGTTCAAAATATGAATTTAATGTTGGGATACGAAGAATCGATAGGGCTGTAAAAGCCATTGTTCGACCTGCCCTAAGTAGAAAACGAAAGGGGCTTTTTTTATATCAAAATAATCGCTTCATTATATTGTGCGACCCTCCTTCGCTTCCTCCTACGCTAAAGCTACGGAAGGACAAAGAAAGCTACGGAAGGGCGAGACGGATTGTATAAGCTGAGTACTTGTTGCATTGTTATCATTAAAATTGTAAAATAATTAAATATAATTAAATATAATTAAAAAATATAATATGTCAAAAAATAGTTTGATCGCAACGATAGTTATTATTGTAATTATTATTGTCGTAGGCGCGTGGTGGTATGTTTCATCCGCCAATAGTTCTTCAAAGGTGGCGCCGTCGCAACAAAATGTTTCAGCAAATAGTAATCAAATTAATCCAGTGGCAACAGAGTCTGCGAATTCCAAAACAGAAAATGACTTGATAGGGACTTGGGTTTCGACCACAAAAGACAAAGGAATGCAGGGTTCCGGAAAAATCGTGCTTCCAAAATCAACTACTCAATTTTCTATAAGCAGCGATATTAGTTTAGTAATTACTAAAGTGGAAAATAATATTGGTTCGGGAACAGTGTCTTATACCAATCTATGTACAACCGAAACTACAACCTTTACAGAAAAACCTGCTACTACTAAAAATCTTCCGTGCGTAAGTGCCGCCGGTAAACCGGTTGAGGTGCATATTGATGGCAATAAAGTAAGCCTTGCAGGTAAAACCAGCACAGACGCCGATATCTCTTTTACGGGAAGCTACACAAATGACACTATGTCAGGAACCGTAGTGGTAAAAGGCACTTATGGAGATATGACCGGAACATTCAGCCTAACAAAATCAAAATAACAAAGATTCTATACAACACAAAAAAACTGGCTCAACGGCCAGTTTTTTGATTTAGTCTGTAATAAATTGTGTTGCAAAACGGCTATAAGATATAGTGATAAAAATAAAATTAACAATTAAAACATATAATTATGGCAAAAGGTAATACAACAAAGTTTATAGAAGGGACAGTTGCTGGCATAGCATTGGGCGTTGCGGCCAGTATATTTTTGACTACAAGGAAGGGTAAGGAACTTACAAATAGTATAGAAGACATAACAGCGGATTTCTATAAATACATCTCTTCTAAAGTTAAGAAAATAGAGAAGATGGGCGAAAAAGAATACAAGGTGTTTATGAAGGACGCAGCCGAGCAATATGCTAAGGCAAAAAAAATTCCAGAAGACATGGCTAAGCAACTTATAAAAAATGCTCAGCAATCATGGAAGCATCTTTTTTAAATAATTAAAAAATAAAATTATGGATAGACTTATTCAAATAATAGTCATAATAATAGTTTTTTGGCTAATTGTAGCCTACTTGATCCCATTGCTACCCGCACCAATATCAACCTTGTTGACCATTATTTTAGTGGTAATGTTGATCGCATGGCTTCTTAAGTTCGCTGGCATATCATTTCCTTATTCAAATAGGGAATCGCAAAACAATAAAAAAAACTAACCGAGCACATAAAGGTCGGAAAAATTATAAATTAAAATAATAAAAAATTATGTTTTTAGAAATAGCAGTTGTTTTAATAATCCTTTGGGCCCTTGGTTTTGCATTCTATCCACTTGGCGGTTTAATCCATATACTTTTGGTTTTGGCCATTATAGCCATCATTTGGAATTTTGTAACCGGCAAGAAAGTTCCTTAAAAGGATAAGACGAAAGAATGTTTTTCAAAAGCCACCCTCGGCCATATAGCCTACGGGTGAGGCCTTTTAATTGAGGTGGTTTTTTAGTAAAATGAAGTATGGTTAAAAAAATTATTAGAAGTGAAGATGATTGGAAAAAGGTTCTTACGAATGAGCAGTTTAAGGTGATGCGGTTGAAAGAAACAGAGCATCCTTTTACTTGTGGGGCAGAGGAAATTAAAACCGGGGGAATCTATTATTGTGCGGGGTGTGATTTGCCACTTTTTAATTCGCAAACTAAATTTGAGTCGGGAACCGGTTGGCCGAGCTACTTTGAACCTATTAACTCTGAAAATATTGAAGAGCGGCAAGATAATTCTTTTGGAATGAAAAGAATAGAGGTTGTTTGCGCGCAATGTGATTCGCACTTGGGGCATGTATTTAATGATGGCCCCAAGCCAACAGGAAAGAGATATTGCATAAATTCAATAGCACTAAAATTTAAACCAGAAAATGGAAAGTAATAATCAAAAAATTGAAAGGGTTGCTTTTGGCGGAGGATGTTTTTGGTGTACAGAAGCTGTATTTTTAATTTTAAAAGGCGTAGTTGCGGTGACCCCGGGCTATGCTGGTGGAAAAACGGACAATCCAACATATGAACAAGTTTCATCTGGTGCAACGGGACATGCCGAAGTAATATTGGTTGAATATGATTCAGATATTATATCTTTTGAAAAACTTGTAGAAGTTTTTTTTGACAGTCACAACTCAACCGAATTAAACAAGCAGGGGAATGATGTTGGCACGCAATATCGCTCTATCTTGCTTTATACTTCTAATGATCAAAAAGACGTAGCAGAATTTTATATTAAAAAACTTACTGACTCAAACAAGTATCAAAAATCAATTGTAACAGAGATTGTACCGCTGGAAAAGTTTTATCCTGCTGAAGAATATCATAAAGACTATTATACTAAACATCCAAACGAGGGGTATCCAATGGCTATTATCAAACCTAAAGTTGAGAAAATAAAAGAAAAATATAATAATATTTTGAAATGACAACATTAATTTTTTTAATATTTATTATAGCAGTAATTGTTTTATGGTCTGCATGGGGATATTTTTCTTCTCGCGTTGAGCAAGCAGAGTACCGTGTAATCAAAAAAATGTCAGGATACGAGATAAGAGAATATTCTACTCATATTGTTGCCGAGACAACGGTAAAAGGAGAATATAATGATGCGCTCAACGAAGGATTTAGAATTGTTGCAGGATATATTTTTGGAGGCAATTCCAAAAAACAAAACATTACTATGACCTCTCCAGTGGTTGAGCAAAGCGCAGATTCAGAAAAAATATCTATGACTGCTCCCGTGTTGGAGACCACGCAAGGAGAGTTACATGTTATTTCTTTTGGCATGCCAAAATTTTACACTTTGCAGACCTTACCAACGCCTACAGATTCAAGGGTAAAAATTGTCGAGGTCCCAGGCAGGCAATTTGCGGTGATTAAATTTTCTTGGCTAAGAACCAATGCTAGAGTTAAAAAAATGAAATCAAAATTGCTTGAACTTCTTTCACGTGACAGCGTAGAATTTTTGGGTAACCCGGTCTACGCAGGATACAACGCCCCATGGACTCCGCCATGGATGGCGCGAAACGAAATAATGATAGAAATAAAATAAAATGCGAGTCTGGGATATACATCCAAAACATTTGTGTCATAAGCATTTGTTGGCCGAACACCGTGAACTCCACGGGCTTTGGAATATTCTAACTAAACACGGCGGAAAGGGTGGATATTCTAGGCACCCTGAAACTTTACGATGGGTTGGCAAGCAAAAAGCGCTTTATCTGCGCCACCAAGAATTAGTTAAGGAATTTGAACACCGAGGTTATAATCACAAAACTCCGTTAAATAAAAAACTTGCTATCGGATTAGGCAGTCAAAAAACATTTATAAACGCAGTAAAGGACCAAAAAATAATTCTTAAACATAAATTATGCGATTGCCTATTACACATTAAATAAAAAAAAGAGGGGATTAGCCCCTCTTTTTTTTATTTAATGTTATCTTATTCCTTTGCTAATTTTGGGGATACGAAAGCCAGATACAAAGCTGACAATCCAACTAATACGTAAACTATTCTTGATAACCCAGACATTGCGCCAAAAATAGTTGCTACTAGGTCAAAATTGAATGCGCCGACAAGCCCCCAATTGAGTCCGCCGACGATTACGAGTATAACTGCTATCCAGTCTATAATATTTAATTTCATAATTTTAATAAATTATTATATTTAATTATTTTCGACCTTTGACTATTAATTGATTATACCACGAATTATTTTTTGTCTGGGTCGGAGTGGAATTGATGATGTATGTCTCTCAATCTTTTGTTGGTCACGTGTGTATAAATTTGAGTTGTCGCGATATTGCTGTGGCCAAGGAATTCTTGGATGCTGCGCAGGTCAACGCCTTGATTTAATAAATCTGTTGCATAAGAATGGCGAAGGGTGTGAGGTGTTGTGAAAATTGGTACGCCAGATAATAGGGCATATCTTTTTACCATTCTTTCAATGGATCTTGGCGTGAGCCTGGCATCGTCATCGTCGGCTTTATCACGAAAATTTATAAACAAAGCTTTGGCATTAGCATACTTTACATCGTTTCTTATTTCCAGATATTTTCTAATGAAGTTTAATGCGCGTTCAGAAAAATAAACCACGCGGGGTTTGCCGCCTTTGCCGATAACACCCAGCTCCATATCCTTTTTATCTTTCAAGCTGTTAAACTGTTCAAGGTTTAAGGCAGTAAGTTCGGCGATTCTAAGTCCGGTTGAGAAAAAGGCCTCCAAGATTGCCCTATCTCGGGTGCTTATATCGTCTGTTGGGTCAATAGAAGCCAAAAGCTTGCTAACCTGATCTAAAGTAAGGAATTTTACGCTTTTTGAGCCTCTATCTGGCTTTGAGAGGGCTATTTTGTCAGGGGGCAGTGAAAGTATATCTTTAGCCACAAAGTAGCCTAAAAAGGCCCTTAAAGCGATTAAATAGTAGTTCTGGGTGCCCTTGGACAGCAATTTACCTGTTGCAGGGCTTGGGGTGCGGGAAAGGTATAAACGGTAGGTCCAAATTTGGTCTGAGGTTAATTGATGGGGGAGTAAAGAGTCTAATTTGGCTTGATCCAACCAATTAAAAAATTTCTGCAGATAATTTTTATAATTCTCTTGAGTATTTTTTCTCAAACCTTTTTCAACTTCACAAAAGTCTAAAAAGTCTTGAAGGTGTTCTTTTATTGGTTTGATCGAGTTGTTCATTTTCTCCGGATTTTTAGAGGTTTATAAGAGACCCCTTTATACAATGTCGCTTTACCTACATTTTGCGACATAGTCTATATACTAATAATAGTCGTCCCCTAAGGCCTTGTCAACAGGTATAACTAAAAAAAGACGTGGTTTAGGTCGTCTTTTTATGGGTTCGAAGTTTGGGATGTCGTTGGTGGACATACTGAAGTATCTTTTCCTTGAATTGCATTGGTGATTCCGGAAAAATAATTTTCAACTTGTGTTCCGATATTTTGTGAACCTTCTGAAACTTTTTGCTGCGCTTGGTCAATTCCTTTTTGTATAGTGGCTCCCCCATTTTTTACTTCTCCGTTTATTTTTGGATAAATACTGGAAATAGCCCAATTTGATCCCTTTGCGAGGTATGCCCCGGCATAGTTGGCTGCATCAGAGAGAAGTTTTTTTTCGATTTCCCACGAATACACCCGCTGGCTCAAAAAAACAAAAACCAAAATAACGATTATTAAAATTATGCAAAATATAATTTTTTTATTCATTTTGTTTGTATTGCGTAATATTAAAGTGTCGCACAATAGATATTTTACAACATTTGCTTTTCGAACGTCGCAAAATATCAGACCTCACGCATCATTATAAGCTCGCTGATTAATTTATTTTTCCATTGAATTTGTTTGGGTATTTTAGCGACTATTTTCAGCCCCATTTTTTTGTATAAGTTTATCGCGGGCTTGTTGTTTGTATAAACCTCTAATTGAATAATTTTTGGTTTTGGACTCAATTCTTTTTTAGCTAATTCTATAATTTCAGACATTAAATGTTTGCCCAGACCTATTCCCCTATAACCATTAATTATTGTAATGCCAAATTTCCCTATATGGTTTCTTCTATATCTGTCTAACTCGATGCTTGTTGCTCCGATAATTTTATCATCGTATTCCGCCACAAGATAAACTCTGTTTTTATTTTTTAATCCTTTCAACATTCCTTCTAAAAATTCTTTTTCCTCTTTTAGAGTTGCCTTCTTATTCATTAATATTTTGGCTTCTTCCTCTATTAAAGAATTAATAAAAACCTGGAATTTTTTGACATTCCTTAAGTCCGACTTAACGGCTTTCCTTATTATAATTTTTTTATCTTTAAAAGTTTTAATTTTCATATTTTCTTTACTTTTGTCGCACAATAGATATTTTGTAAATATCGCAAAATATCAAATCACTAAAGCATTTTTATCGCTTCTTCGATGCGTTTTAAGGTTTTTTCTTTGCCCAAAATGTCGGCTATCTCAAACGGACTTGGCGAAGATTGTTTACCGGACAACGCTACGCGTAAAGGCCATAATAAATACCCCTTATTTTTTTCAGGATAATTTTTTTCTGAATTAAATTTTTCAGAAGCGGAAAAAAGTTCTGTTTCGATATTTTTTAGATCCCATTTTTTGTCGTCAGATAATACTTTTTCTGAAAACATTAGAGAATCTTTAACGTCGCTGTCTGCCATTTTGGCCCATCTTAACAGGTCTTTATCATAGATTAATTTATTCTGAAAGAAGAAATCTGATAAGTCGGCGATGTCTGATAATTTTTTCATTCTGGTTCTGGAGACTTCAATTATTTTTTGCAATGTTTTTCCCGATGTTTGCCCCGCAATTAATAATCCGGCTTTTTTAAGATATGGCGCGCAAAGTTCAGTTAATTTTTCAATCGGTTTTTCCCGTATATAAAGTCCGTTCAAAAAATCTAATCTTTGGATATTAAATATAGCCCCCGCTTTCTGTACTTTTTCTATTGAAAATTCTTTTATTAATTGCGACGGCGTAAATACTTCTTTTTCGGTTCCGGGATTCCATCCCAATAAAACCATAAAACTGACCAAGGCTTCCGGTAAATAACCTTTATTGTGATAATCGGCCAGCGCCACATCGCCTTGGCGCTTGGAAAGCTTGCTTCTGTCCGCATTTAACATTAAGGGCAAATGAGCATACGTAGGTTGATAAAAACCAAGGGCTTCCTGCAATAATATCTGGCGTGGCGTGTTTGACAAGTGTTCTTCGCCTCTTATTACGTGGCTTATTTGCATTAAAAAATCATCAACTACAACCGCAAAATGGTACAATGGAGTTTTTAAGTCTTTTGCGATAATTACATCCCCCAGAAGTCCAGCGTCAAATTCTACATCTTTACGAATCAAATCATTGAATTTTATTTTTTTATTTTCAATTTTAAATCTTATTACAGATGATTTTTTTTCTGCTAAATTTTTCTGAACAATTTCTGCAGATAAGTTCGCGCACTTGCCATCGTATTTTGGCGCCAATCCCCTACTCATCTGCTCCTGTCGCTTATCTTCAAGCTCTTTTTCCGCGCAAAAACAATAATATGCCTTTCCATCTTTCAAAAGTTTTTTTAAATATTTTTCGTAAATATCTAATCTTTGTGATTGTTTATATGGTCCTAATTCTCCGCCAATATCCGGTCCTTCATCCCATTGAATTCCCAGCCATTTTAGCTGTTCAATAATTTCATCGGTCCATTTTTGTTCTGATCTTTGAACATCGGTGTCTTCAATGCGTAATACAAATTTACCCTTGTTATTTTTTGCAAAGAGATAATTGAATAAGGCTGTTCTTGCCCCTCCTACATGAAGCGGCCCGGTTGGTGATGGCGCAAACCTAACTCTTACGGGTTTATTTAATTTTGTATTATTTTTTTTCATGAAATATAATCCTAATCTACGAATTCATCCTAATGCTCCGAATGCGCCGGCGCTATTTGGGGCATTCGGATAATTCGGATGACATTCGGATTATATTAGTCTAACATTAAAAATTCTAAAATTTCCCGGGCGATTGCGCGGGCTGCCAGCGGTTTAGCAAATGCCAAAGCAGCCTGCCTCATTTCTTCTAATTTTTCTGGGAGTAAAAATAATAACTGAATATTTTCCATAAAAAAATTAGGCGTTAAATTTTCTTGCTCCATAACTATTGCAGCGCCAGTTTCTGCATAAGCATAGGCGTTTTTTGACTGGTGATCGGCGGCCGCAGACGGAAGAGGAATTAAAATACTCGGTTTACGTAGCGCCGCGATTTCAAAAATTGAACCCGAGCCAGAACGTGAAATTATCAAATCAGCCGCCTTATATGCGTGCTTTATTTTTTCTTCACTTAAAAAGCCAACTGGATGATAATATTTGTCTAAATCTTTGTCTTCTACAACCTGCGCCTCAGCTGCTGTTTCTTCAAGATTTTGTTTTCCGGTAATGTGGATTATTTCATAATCTTTTAACAGATTATTTAAAATCCTTAAGACAAAATCATTAATCGTTTCAGCTCCCTGCGATCCGCCCATTATTAAAAAGATTGGTTTTGAAAGAGTCAAATTAAACATTTCTACTGCTGTTTTCTTGTCGCCGTCTAAAATCTCTTTTCTTATGGGATTTCCCGTTAATGTTGTTTTTTCCGGGTCAAAGTATTCTGTCTTTGGAAATGAAATAAAAATTTTCTTTGCCCATTTTGCAGTAGTTTGGTTAGAAAGGCCCGGCACAACATCACTTTCGTGCAAAAATACAGGAATTCTTAAAAGTCTGGCCGAGTAAGTTACGGAAATGGATCCCGAACCACCTTTGCTGAAAACTAAGTCTGGCTTTATAAATAAGAGTAAAAAAAAGCTTTGAATTATGCCAAACGGAATTTTAAATAAAATATCAACAAAATTTTTCCATGAAAAATATCTTCTTATTTTTCCGGAAATTATTGTTTTTATAATTAAATCTTCCTGTTGTAATAAAATTAACCCAAAATCATCTTTGGGTCCTAAATAATAAAACTCTAAACCTTTTTTTGGGTAAATTCTTCTTATTTCCCTTACAATCGCGACTAGCGGGAAGACATGTCCGCCCGTTCCCCCGCCCGTGAATAAAATTCGCATAATTTTTAATTTAAAATTTTAAATTTAAAATCAATTTTATTTAATTCCGCAGAATTACAGCTATGTAGTAAGCGGTTCTAATGATTTAATTTAAGATAATCAAAACACTTTACTTATCATAACAAACTTGTAAAACCCCGTAAACTCTTGACAATGGTTAGATTATTTGTTATTATTTTAATTATGTAATTTGACAATTTTAACATCTGGAATCAACAAAAAACTATGAAAAAATACTCAATGATGGCTGTTGGATTAGTGGTAGGCACAATTACCGGCCTATACACAGATAGTGTAATGTGTGATTTAGCCAGTGGCGTGGTTACCTCTGTAATTTTAATCCGATTACGCATCAAAAGGGCATCTATATGATCGCCCTCTTTTTTTGCCTCAGTTAAATAATCAACTTCACGGAATTCAACTGGGGCAAAAAAATATTTATGTATTTTTTGAAATGTTCAATAAAAGCCCTACACCAATCATTTCAACTACAAGGTGCGAACCGCCGTAAGAGAAAAACGGCAATGGAATTCCCGCTAACGGGAAAATTCCTGCGACTGATGCCATATTTATAAATGCTTGCAAGGTTATCCAAAAAACAATTCCTATAGCAGTCATTTTTGAGAATCTGTCATTTGAATTTTTAGCAATTTTAAGGCCTAACCAAAAAAATAAAATGAAAATGGCAATCAGGGCTATGCATCCGAATGCCCCTAATTCCTCTCCAATGATGGCGAAGATTGAATCAGACATTGCCTGTGGCAAAAATCCAAATTTTTGGACTGACATTCCCAACCCCTTTCCAAAAACTCCGCCAGAACCCAAAGAAATTAATGACTGGCTTAATTGGCGCCCTATGCCCATTGGATCTGCGTTGGGATGCAAAAAAATGAACCAGCGGTCGAAACGATACGGTTCAGATCTTATTAAAAACAGCAAAATGCCTGCTCCGGAAATTAATAGCAGTAAAGTGTGCCACAGAGGAGTTTTTGCCGAAAAATATAAGACAAGAAGAGTAATGGTAATAATTCCTAAAGTGCTGGCGTCTTTTTGAAAATATAATGCAACGGAAATTAAACCCAAAAAAATTACGAAGGGAACAAGTATATATATTATATTATGGTAGCTTCTTTCTTTGACGGCTTTCCAATCTTTAACTTGCATATCGGATAATTTGGAAGCAATCCATGCCGATAGATACAAAATGGCTGTAATTTTTAGAAACTCTGAAGGTTGTATGCTAAAAATTCCTATGCCAATCCACCTGCTAGCTCCGCCGCCAGATGATCCTATTTTAGGAACAAAAACCAAAAATAAGGCGACGATATTTAAAAGAACCAAAAGGGGCGACCATTTTTTTAAAAACTTTAAAGAAATTTTATAAGCGGCAAACCCCATAATAATCGCCGGCAGAAATCCAAGAAGCAATTGATGCAGTAAATAATGAGTGGTATTGCCGAAATATTGCAGAGAGGCAGAAGCAGAAAGGCAGGCAAAGAATAAAATACTGAAACTAACCAAAAAGACGACTAAAAAAAATAAAAGATGGTTAAAACTTTTTTTCATCTGGCTATTTCTTTACAAATTTTTTAAATTGATCGCCCTTTTCCTCAAAATTTTTCCAGAGAGAATAGCTTGGCGAAGCGCACGATAATAAGCAGATTTTACCGGGTGTGGTGTATTTGTAGGCAAATTTTACGGCTTCGTCCATGCTTTTAGTTTCTAAGATATTCAATCCCTTCACTTTTATTTTTTTTCCGCTGTCAGGAAAAAGCGCAACATTTTTTATTTTATACTTTTTAATAATTTTTTCCAGATGAGAAAAATTATATCCTCTATCCTCGCCTCCCAGAAAAATTGTATCAACATTTTTTAATGCCTTTATTGCCGCAATCGTTGATTCTGGAGTTGTTGAGATTGCGTCATCATAAAATTTTATGCCCTTAAATTCGCCCACAAACTCCAATCTATGCGGTAAGGGCTTAAATTTTTCAATAGCGTTTTTAATCGTTTCATCTGAGATACTCAATTCTTTTGCAACGGCAACGGCGGCTCTTATATTTTCTTTGTTATGCTCGCCAATTAACGGCAAACTGATGCCATTTAAGAAACCTTCATTTATAAACGGAATAGTTTTTGATTTAGCTGTTTTAGTCCATGCCGATAATTTTTTATTGCTTTGGTTGTACACAAAAACATTGTTTGCTTCTTGGAAATTAATTATATTTTTTTTGGCGTTGTAATAATTATCTACCCCATTGTGATAATTCATATGCTCGGGAAATAAATTTGTTATAACTGCGATGTCTGGAGAAAATTTAATATCGTCTAATTGGTAGCTGGAAAGCTCTACGACAAAAATTTGGTCTTTTTCTATCGGCATTAGCAAAGACTCAAGCATCGGATTTCCAATGTTTCCCAAAAGCTTCGCATTCTTGCCTGCTTCTTTTAATATGGAGAAAATCAGGGAAGCTGTTGTTGATTTTCCTTTGCTGCCCGTAACGCCTATAATTTTATTTCCCAGATTTTTTGTTTCAGAAAAAAATATATTTGTTGCGCTTGTATAGGGAATCTTTACCAGCTCTTTTTTTATGCCCGGGGTTTTTACCGCCAAGTCATAATCTTTTTGCAGCCTTAGGTAATCTTTCCCATTTTTTTTGTCGGCTATCCCGATTTTTACATTAGGATATTTTTTTTCAATATATTTTTTAGAAATTTCTCCTTCTTGGCCAAAGCCTAAAATTAAAACACTTTTTACGCCTGCAAACCTGAATTGCAAAGGAATATTCGGCGCATTTTGCATTTTAAATAAAGCCTCTGTGGTTTCCTTTTTTATTTTTACTTTTGGCAAAAGAGTTTTAACTATAAAATCATCATTGAATTTTGAAGAGCCGAAAATGAAAGCTGTCTTAGACTCTTCAAAAGTTCCGACGCAATCAAACGGCTTTATTTTTCCTAATCCTAAAACATCTTTAAATAAAGGCAGAAGACTTTGGTCCTGATAGAGATTTTTTTTGAAAATATTCAGAAGCTCTTCTTTCTTTAAAAATGCTGAAAGCAATGTAAAAACAAAAACGCACTTCGGGCACTGCCCGCACCAAAGCCCGGTCATTTTTTCTCTTTTCAGCTTAAAATTTTTATTACAGCTGGAAAAATAAGGAAAATATTTTTTGTATTTAGAAAATAATTCTGCAATTCTTATTTCGTAAAATGGCCTTATTAATGAAAAATATTTTACGTCCGGAGAGATAAAATTATTTACATAATCAGAAAATATATTTTCAAACTCAGATGATTTTGACCACTGATGGTTTATCAGGAGCCCCTTGTATTTTATGTTTCCAAAATTACTGCTGTGCTCGTTGGCAACGATAAAATACGAATATTTGTATAATACTGCGTAAAAAATTCCCAGAAAGCCGTATACTGCGGAAATTGGTATGTGTCCGTCGTATTTGTGTTTTTGGAAAACCTGCCAATCCAAAAATCTCTGAATTTTTAAAAATTTGCCACCGACTTGATTAGCAACCGTATCAACAAAATCTGATTTCACATTTGTTTCCGCAAAAATCGTTGTAATATCAATCCCCTGCTCTTTTAAAATTTCTGTAGCAACAATAGAATCCTTTCCTCCCGATAACGCCACTAAACACTTACCATTTTTTTTCAAGCAGAAATTTTGGCTTTTTATCTTTTTATCAAAAGTAAATTTCGGGGATTTGTTCGGGTCTAATTTGTTTCTGAAATAGAATTCTCCCAAACCGTTTTTATAAATAATATTCCAAAAATCAGCCTCTTTTTTTGAAAGCGCGTAAGAAGTTTCTATCTTTGTCGCACAATAGAATTTATAATAACTTGTCCCGGCGGCAAGATGCAGTCCTTCCAAAAGTTTAGCCAATAATTTGGGGTCTATATTTTCAAGGTTGGGAACTTCCGGCAATACTATAGTTTCCGTAAAAATAAGTGGCTCTTTACCGAGGAAATCTTGCTCGTAACTCAAAGAAATCTGTTTCTTGTCGGGCTCAAATTTATATGAGGTAAATTTAAAAACTGTGGCTTTTTCTTCCATATGTGTTACATTGAATTACCAAATGACCTTCAACTCTTTATACCTTGGTTTTGCCTCCGACTTTGTAAAAATTTTGAGCCAGAATACTCCGTATATGCCTCAAAATTTTTACTTCGTCTCGGCTGAAAACCAGGTCAAAATAGTTCGGAAGACATTTGGTAACTCAATGTAATTATTCAGTATATCAAAAATAGTTATAAAATAAAAGATTTAATTTTTATAGAAAAAAAGAGCCCCGGTAGTAGAGTAAACTCACTACGGGGCAAGCGCGGTCTCCAAGTTGGAGAAAGCGCTTTATAAATCCTTGCGGATTATAATAAAGAAATAATTTTTTGACCCATTTCTGACGTGCCGAGGATGTCTGTTGCCCCTGAAAGAGCAAAACATTCACCTGGAGATTTTCCTATGCACATATCGCCTGTCCGGTAACCATTTTTTAAGGTCGTTTTGACTGCATCTTCAATGGCTTTCGCGCCATTAACTGCGCCCAAATGACGAAGCATCAGAGCGGCAGTAAGAATGCGACCGATTGGGTTGGCCTTGTTTTTGCCTGCAAGCGTTGGAGCTGTTCCGGCTCCGCTTTCAAACATTGCCGCTCCAGTGTCTGGATTGATTGCAGAACTGCACATCATTCCCATACTACCGAGGGCAGATGCTGCGCCGTCTGACAATATGTCTCCGTGCTCGTTTCCACAAGCAATGACGCCGTGGAGTTTGGCCGGAGTGAATAGAAGCGCGTTGGCCGCATCAACATACTGGTGCGTGAGTATCACGTCGGGAAATTCCGTTTTCCCAATTCTCGTAACAATCCTGCGCCAGAATTCGTAGCGTGCCATTACATTGGCCTTGTCTATAGATATAAGGGGCAAGCCCGCACTCTTTGCATAGGCGAATGCTGCACGAATATATTTTTCAATAGTTTCTCGAAGGAAGTAAGCTATGTCTGTGACGATATCTTCTTCGCCCGTGACATCTTTCTTCATTTTTACGCCAATTTTATCACCACCGCCGTAACAAAGGCGGCGACCAAGGTCTTCGTTGCCAAAATAACTGTCTTCAAGCAGAAAACGTATCCATATTTGTTGAATACCACCTTCTGGAATTGTTTCCGGCCTAACATTTGCAAGGTGCGCCAGTTCTTTGTAGTAAATCATGGGACGAAAGTTCAGCAATAATCCCATTTCTTTTCGCAGAGCAAGCAGACACCTTGCCTCGGGTTTCATTTCCGGCTTTTGAGCTCCGATCGTAGAATCAAACTTTGGATCTCCAACACCGCCGAAAAATATAGTGCCAATTTCAGCTGCCCTTTCAAAAGATTCCTTCGGGAGTGTATCGCCAAATTTATCGTAAACGTTCCACCCCATTGGAGTTTCTTCAAATACAATTTCAACGCCGTCTTTTTTAGCTGCTTCAACGGCAATAGCGCAGGCCACTTTCATCATTTCAGGACCGGAGCCATCTCCGCGCACAAGTGCAATAGTTTTTTGCATATTTTTCCTTTCTCTTTCTGTTGGTAATTTCAGATTTTACCGGCTTTTTGTAATTCAGCCGCGAGCTTAACCATTACGCCAATACTTCCGCCGTTTCGAATAAGGTCTTTCTGATATTCTGAAAGTTCGAAATCTGTGCCGGCGCCATTTTTCCATGACACGATTCCTTCTTCCCAGTTTATTAAAATTTTATCAGGATCGGCGATAAAAATTCGTTTGATTATTTCCTCATCCAGCTTAATGCAGAGCAATCCGTTGGCGAACATATTATTTTCGAATATGCGGGCGAAACTCGGGGCAATGACGCACCGAATACCCGCAGCTTCAAGCGCCCATGGCGCGTGTTCGCGAGACGAACCGCATCCAAAGTTATCTCCAGCCACAAGCACTTGCGAACTGAAAATTTTTGGACGATCTTCGGCTGGGATTGGAGCGTCTTCAAGGCAATGCTTTCCAAATTCATTCTTATTTGTTTCAGTTAGATACTTTGCAGGAATAATTTGGTCGGTGTCAACATTATCAGACGGCAAGTAGAATACCTTGCCCGAGAAGTCTTTCGTTTCTCCTGTGTCGAAAAGTTTGGTAAGCTGGCTGTAATCTGGCTTTTGTGAAGAAGTATTTTGCCACTCAGTAATATCAACCAAACGGCGTGTCCATCTTTTACTGACCCAAGCAGAAACACGTTCGCATAACTCGATCGATGGTTCAAAAATGCGTCCCTTGATTGCGGTCATTGCCGCGGTCGCTGGAGATGCCAAGTGCACCATGCCGTCTTTACCCATGCGTCCGGGAAAATTGCGGTTCGTTGTTGAAACGCAGACTTCGCCGGGAGCAATAACTCCGCAACTCATTCCGAGGCACGCGCCACAGGTAGGACCATTCACAAAGCAGCCTGCCTTTAGAAATATGGAAATAAGCCCTTCTTGCAACGCTATCTTGTAGATGTGTTGGGTTGCTGGAACCACAATGCAACGGACGTTATCTGCCACACTGGCATTTTCAAAACCGAAAATACTGGCGGCTATGCGTAGGTCTTCCAGCCGTCCATTTGTGCAAGAGCCGATATAAACCTGATTAACCGGCTTGCCTGCCAATTTGCTGACAGGGACCACGTCGCCGGGCGAATAATTTTGCGTGATGACCGGAACCATTTCCGAAACATCAATTTCGATAAAATCATCGTATTCGGCATCAAGGTCGTTGTTAACCACAGAACCAATATTTCCAGGTAGACTTCCGAGACGTGTGAATTCGTCTCCTTCTTTATCAAACACCGGCCAAAGATAATCAGCTGTGACTTTGTCAAACATCATTATTCCGGAAGTTGCTCCCGCTTCCACTGCCATATTGGTTATGGTCATTCTGGCTTCCATACTCATTTGTTCAATGACAGGACCGCCAAATTCCAATACCGCATTAGTGGCGCCCTTCACGCCGATTTTTTTGATTAGGGTGAGAATTAAATCCTTGGAGTAAACGTTTGCCGGCAACTTGCCGATAAAATTTACCCGAATGACTTTTTGAGGAGGACAAATCCAAAGTCCGGTGATAATGCCGTTTTCCAATTCAGTTGTGCCGACGCCTGCGGCAAAAGCGCAAAAAGCTCCATGCGTGCAGGTGTGGCTATCGCCCATAATCCCGATTTGGCCCGGACGAATCCAGCCCTTTTCGGGAATAACAGCGTGGCAAATACCATTGCGACCGACTTCAAGAAACTCAATATTATGTTTTTTGCTCCATTCGCGGATAATTTTACCTTGAATTGCCGAAGCAGTATCTTTGGCGGGATTAACGTGATCAATCATGGCTTTAACCTTGTTTGGATTAAAAACCACATCACACCCGCGACTCGTTGCATCAATAATGGCGTTTGGAGTTGTTATTTCGTGGCACCATACCCAATCCAATTTAAGAACCATTCTGCCGTCTGATAGTGTTTCCACACAATGTGAATCAACGATTTTTTGAAACGCAGTTTTTCCGCCTGTTGTTTTCATGTTTTTCCTTTTCTTTCATTTTTGTTTGGTTGTTAAAGAACATAGCTATATATTAATACTAATTATGATTTTGTCAAACGTTTTAACTTACTAAATTGTAAATAAAAATCCGAGTGATTAGACCCGGATTTTTAAAAAAATTGATTTATTTAGACATCGGAAGAAAAACGCCTATATACGACAACAAACAGAAATATTAAAACAAGGCCTCCCAAAATCCATAAATACCAACGGCCTAAAAATCCCCAAAAACCGGACGTTACCGGAGCGGAAGAAACTGCAGCGGCTGTCTGACTTGGAGTCTTGCTGGTATTAAAATCTATAGAAACAGAATCCGATTGCATTGCCCCTGAAACATTAATTGTTGCAACCGCCTGTTTTGTTCCAGCTTCCAAAATCGTTTGATTTTTTCCTTCAAAGGTTATTGATTTAGTAATCGATGGAGCTACTGAGCCGATATTAATTCCCGAAACAATGTCTCCGGAAATCGGAACTTTGTCTAACTGTAAATTTCCTAAAGAAGAAATTTCGTTTGGAATATTAGCAGAAATATTTACGTTATCGATTTGAGCAGTTGAATTATTTGCCAGAGAAATCATAAAGTAAATTTGACCGTTGGAATTAGCTTGAGTTGCTTTTTGCCATTGGCTGGAGTTTGCATCTTGTTTCACAAAGAATGAAATAGCTAATCCATTTGCAGTATTTATTTTGCAATCACTCGGGCAATTAGCATTTGTTTCCCCTAAATTAGGTTCGCACAATCCGTTTCCGCAGTGGTTTTGGTCATTTGCCGGCACAGTCGTGCTTGTTTGAGTGGTCGTACCAGACTGCGCGGGTTGGCCTGCCTGCGTAGGCGGGCAATAAGTATTGTAATCTGCCGAACTGACAGCGCAGGTAGATCCGTCACATTTTAAAATATTAGAACATTTTCCCGCAGAACACGTGTCTAAAGTGCAACTATTGTTGTCGGCGCATTTTTTGTATAAACCGCTTACAGCCCCGAGGGAATCATACCAATAGATTGAATTGCCATAACATGCTGTTTTAAAGTAAGCCGTATAGTTGCTAATTGGTTGCGTGGGTTGAGCGGGCTGAATATAAGACGTGCACTGGCCGTATTGACAAGTTTGTCCGCCGGTACAGCTGGTATACAAATCCTGTTGAGTTCCACATGAGTCGTACCAATAAATATTGTTTCCCGAGCAAAGTTTATAAGCGTGGTATGCGCAATTGTTATAATTATTTTTGTTGTAATTATAATTATAATTGTTGTTATTATAATTGTTGTTGTTGTTATTATTATAATTATTGTATCCGCATGCATTATTGTAGCATCCGTTAGTGCAATATTGTGCAACATCCTGTTGGGTTCCGCATGAGTCGTACCAATATAAGTAATTCCCGCTGCAACTTTCGTATGAATGATAAGTGCAATTATTGTTATTATTATTGTTGTAATTATTTTGGCACGAATTATTATAACAGCCGTTTGAACAATATTGAATTAAGTTCTGTTGATTACCGCAGGAGTCATACCAGTAAAGATTGTTTCCCGAACATCTTTCCTGATAATTTGAAGTGCAATTATTATTGTAATTATAATTATTGTAATTATTTTGACAGGAATTGTTATAACAGCCGTTTTGGCAATACTGAGCCAAATCCTGTTGGGTTCCGCATGAGTCGTACCAATAAAGGTTGTTTCCCAGACACCTTTCGTATGAGTGGTATGTGCATCCGTTATATTGCGCCAAAACAACGCCAGGGATTACTGACAATAAAACAACTGCCATTGATAAAAAGACGCCAACCATTATTAATTTATTCATTGTTTTCATAGATTCCTAAATTTCTTCTTAAAAATCTGATAATACTGTACTTTACCACTTTAGATACAAAAGTCAACAGTCACTGCCTTCATTTAAAAAATTATTAAAATTGATAGTTAATAAAAACCCGCACTTAAGTGTGCCCCGGCCGAGACTCGAACTCGGAACCAATAG
>Ga0182027_10000193_pt1 | contig 100856 bp, 81 predicted proteins | sample 712E1DmetaG_FD_121300 | JGI IMG/M metagenome (GOLD analysis project Ga0182027, IMG submission 121300) | Permafrost microbial communities from Stordalen Mire, Sweden - 712E1D metaG (Illumina Assembly) | ecosystem: Environmental > Terrestrial > Soil > Wetlands > Permafrost | place: Sweden...
GCCATTGCCATTCCCGGGCGGGCCTCCCCAGGTCGCGATTACATAGGGTGCCGCCTTAGTCAGGTCGAATATTTGGACTCGATAACTCATGTTTGTGTATGTCCCGTCGGAGACATAAATAATGTCTGAGCTATCAGCCGCCACGCTATAAGGGGAGGTAAAGGAGCCGCTGGCCGTTCCGAGGCTCCCGAATGAGGTGATAATTACGCCCCCGGTCGTGAATTTTATTACTCGGCTATTATTCGTGCCACCCCCATCTACAACGTAAATGTAGGGGGTCACACCTGTGCTCACCGAAATATTATACGGGCTGGCCAAAGCGTACCCATTGTACATCGATGCACCGCCCCAAGAAGAGTTCAGCGACGGCGCGGTCGTCGTCACTGAGCTAAAGGATAGTATCCGGTTGTTTCCATGATCGACCACATACACGTTGCCGTTCCCGTCGAGAGCGATCCCCTGCGGATAGCTCATCATGGCCGCAGGAGTGCCGGAGGCGTAACTCATAGCCCCGCCCCAATCGATGACGAAATTGCCCGAGGAATCGAATTTAAGAACGCGGTTGTGACCGCTGTCCGTGACATAGACACCCCCTGACGCATCGACCGCGATTCCGCTGGGTCCCGACAGCGTCGCCGATGGGGTATTTGTCCCGTAGAGCGTCGGCCCTCCCCAATCGAAGAGGAGGTTTCCCGCGACACTGTATTTCTGGAGCTGTTTCGTATTGCTCGAAATTACGTACATATTGCCCGAGACGTCGAAGGCCATATCGTAGACCGATCCGCCGAAGCCTTGAGTCGAATAAACACTAAAGGTCTTCTGTATTGCGCCAGTGGACGCGACGTACTTCCTAATCCGGGCGCTGGAATCCGTCAAATAAATGAAGCCTGCCGTGTCCGCCTTCACGAGGGGGCTGCTGGCGAAGGAGTATTGCGGAGTCGGATTCCCCCACTGCCGCACGAAGCTGTAGCTGGTCGCCAGGAAGGGAGCATTGGCCGCCGCCGCGGCGGCGGCGGCAGCAGCAGCCGCGCCAGCGGCGACGATCTTTGCCGCCTTATCCTTAATTTGCGTCAAGAATGGGCTGGTACATGCCGCCGACCCGAAAGCAAGCGCGCCGATCACGGCGAACGCGGCGAATTTCCTTACTGTTCCCATATCACCGTCCCCCTTAAGCCGCTCGCGTCCGCGGCGCGCGTGGCTTCTTCGCCCTTGAGGCCGAGGTAGGAGAAGCGCTGCGCCAAGTCGGGATTGACCGCCACCAGGGCGTCATAGGCCTTTTTCGAGCTGGAATAATTTTCCATGGCGTGGTTGGCCCGCGCGATGGAAAGCAGGACCGTGGAGTTCGTGGGCGCCTTCTTTGCGGCGCGATTGTAGAACTCCAGGGCCTTCTCGTCGTCGTTCTTCATAAAGTAAATGTTGCCTAGATTGAGGAGGGCGGGCATGTAGTCGCCCTTGGACAGGACCAGCTCGAACTCCTTCTGCGCCTGGTCGTAGAGACCGAAGCGCGAGTGGAGCACTGCGAGGCCGTTCAGGGCCTTTTGTTTGGCGACCGTGTCGGCGGCCTTGGTGACCGCGACCTGGAGGGTCGTCTCCTGCTGCCCCATCTCGCCCTTGACGAAGGCGTCGAGATCGGCTGAATAGGCGGCGACGATCTTGTCGCCCGCCGGGATCTGCACGTTAGATTCGGCGGCGGAGAAGCCCACCGCCTCATAGGTTTTCCAGGCTTCGTGCACGGGGTAGAACTTGGCCTGGTTCATGGCCAGGTTCTCGCGCCACTCCTTCGCGCCCATTTGCCAGGCCTTCACGAAGCCGCCGTCGCGCAGCGTGATCTCGATGGGGAGCCAGACCTTGTTGGCGATGATGATGAGGTCGTCTTTGTGGGTAAAGGAGGCGCGGGCGTCGTCCGGGCTCAGGGAGAGGGAGATGGCCATGAAGATGTGGCCCGGTATCGTGATGAAGGCGGTCTCGATGCCCAGCGCCTCGAACAAAGACGCGTAGAGGGCCGAGAAGTCGCTGCACTTTCCGCCTCGGTAGTCGAGGGTCTGCTGCGGGAACTGGATGTAGTCGACCGTCTTGTTGTCGGAGTTGAGAGTGGCGACTGGATCGGTGGCGTAGGTGAGGCCGTACAGGGAGAGGGAGTCGTGGATGGCCGCGGCCAGGCGAATGTTCTGCTCCACGAAGGTGTTGCCCTTGCCGTTGACGATGGAGGCGACGTTCTTCGCGAACTTGACCGTCGTGGGATCGTTGGGCGTCACGAAGGCGGCGGCTTTGCGGTCGTCGTCCCAGGTGAGCGAGTTGCGCTTGAGCACGCGGATGGTCTGGACTGAATCCTTTGTGACCTGCTTGCCGTTCAGGAGGTACTTGATCGAGAGGTTCGCGGTGACCTTAGTGTCCTCGGTGTTGGACAGGATGTCCTTCTTTAGCAGCGCGAAGAGGTCGATCGACGCCTCCTGGCCCGGATCGAGCTTGGCGGGACCGAGGACCTCCCTGGCGTCGGTCATGTACTCCTTGATCCAGACGCCGATCTTGACCTGCTGCATCGGGCTCTTCTCGGAGTTATGCAAGACGAGGGTACCGATGGGATGGTCGTCGTAGTACTTATAGAAGACCGGATAGATATCCTTGATGTCGAGCTTGCTGAACTCGATGGCCGAACCCGCCTTGGCGCCGCTTTGCAGAAGCTGGGGCCTATTGAGCGGGCTTGCGGCCTTTGCTCCTGGCGCGGCGAACTTCTGCACCCTGATCGGCTTACCCAATCCCACCGACACTCCAAGGGTCGCGCCGAAGCCGGTGAACAAGCCGATTTGGTCCAGGAAGGCTCCGCCGAGGCTCACCATCAGATTGGGCGGGAAGGAGGCGTAGAGGTCGAGGCCCGCTTTGAAATAGGGGTTGAAGTAGCTGCCTGAGCTCGCGTTGAAGAAGCCCAGGGTCCCGCCCCCGTCCGAATACAGCTTGACGCCGAAGTTGGGGATGAAGTTGTAGGCGACGCCGAGGCCGATCCCGGCCGATACCAATGACGCTGTCTCCTGAGCGGAAGGCAGGGGGTAGTAGCCGTACTCGACGCCAGCCCTGGCCGAGGCCATGGGGAAGAAGGGCAGTCTATACTCGCCGGTTAAGCTCCCTCCGCCGCCATCCGCGAAGTAGCTTGCGCCGGCCCCGAAGGGAACGTAAAACTCGGGGAGCGACTGGACCCATATCGGGTCTAGATTGAGGGCCTTTTCGCCCGGGGCGAGAGCGGAATCTGCTTTTTGCGCCGCGTTGGTGCCGATGCCAGAAGATGGCAATGCCGGAGCTGCCGTTTTTTGGCTCTGCGCGCCCGTCGAAAGGGCGGCTAGCCCCGCAATCAGTACAAAAAGCACTACTTTAGCTTTCATGCTACATCGGCCTCCAGACCGCCGTAAGCATGAATATATCACTATATTTTCTAAATATTATATATCCGAGAACTAATATAAAATTCTAAGCAAATAAGCCCGGGCTAGGGGTCCTTCGCGGCCCCTACCAATTTATCGACATGACTCAAGGTGCGACCATCGAGGCGAACGCGTTTTTGACGAATATCTCCGCCGCACCGAGTCCATTCGCGACGGTTTTGGGGATACCGACGACTGGACCCGTGGACCTCGACTACTTTGGGGGAACGACGGCAGAGCTGCTCGCGCTTGCGAAGAAATGACTCGGAAGATTAGCTTCGATTAGAAGCTAGACAGGACGTAGACGCCGATGAGTGTCTCTACGGTGAGGAGCCCTTCCGGGCTTTTGTCGCCCTCACGGGCGACCTCGCGAGCCTGCTTCTCCAGCCCGTTTACGAACCAGAAGAATAGGCCGAACTTGGGATCTATGCGGAAGCAGTAGGCGAGAAAGTCCTCCGCCTTGCTCTGGTGGCCGAATAGCAGGCTGGCTATGGAGTTGGCGAGGGCCACGAAGCGCTTGAAGGCGGGAGAAATAGCCCCGTCGCGGAACTCGCGCTCGAAGGCTAGAAGATCCTCGAGGAGGCGGTCTTTGGGCCTCTCTTCCGACTTCTCTACCCAGGTCTTATGTACGAGGAGCTCGACATTTTCGCGGAAGACGCGGAGCAGGCGATCCATACGGGCAAGGCGTTCGGGACCGGAGCCGTTGATGTACTGCTGGAACTCCCCGGGGTTCCCGAGAATGTCGGCCAGCTGGATCGCGTAGCGGCCGCGGCGGGAGTCGCCGGCGCCGACAAGAAGGGGCAGTATCTCGAAAGCCGCCTTCTCGGTAGTGCTGACGAAACGCTCGTCTATCGTCGTTTCCCGGGAACTCATGGCCTACCATGTCAAAAAGCCGCCTATTGGTCAATACCCCGGAGGGCCCAGAAAGCCGCCTGGGGTATTGCCCGCGGCGGCTCGAGGGGATATCCTGGCCCGGATAATGAACGATATCCGAATCCTCGAAGAAGAGGCCTACGGCTTCGGATTCGTCCCGACCGCCTTCCTCCAGCCAGGGGAGGACGAGTACCGCATACGCGACGTCCAGCTCAAGTCCCTGTTGGGGCGCGAGAAGGACTCGTATCGAAGCCTGACGAAAACCGAGATCGCCGCCCTCGTCGCCAACGACAACCGCTGCCGGGATTGGAGCTTCCTTCGTGTCAGCGATGCCTTCGCGCCCGAGCTTGTCCGCAACTGCGAATTCGCGGGGCTCGTGCGCCTAGGAGCCGTCCGCCGGGCCGTGATCGAGCACCACGACCTCATAGCTCCCGTCGGCATCACGAACTCGCGCGTCGTGGCCTGCGATATCGGCGACGACTGCGCTATCCACGGCTGTTCCTATATCGCCCATTATATCGTAGGCGACGGCTGCGTCCTGTTGTCCAACGATGAGATCCACGTTTCGAACCACTCTAAATTCGGCAACGGCATCGTGATGGAGGGCGAAGGAGAGGAGCTCCGCGTCGAGCTCGACCTCATGAACGAGGCTGGCGGCAGATCCGTCCCGCCCTTCCAGGACATGACCTGCGCCGACGCCTACCTCTGGGCCCGGCGGCGCGACGACGCCGCCCTCCTCGCCGCGTTCAAGTCGATGACCGACGCGATGTACGACCCGCGGCGCGGGCGCTACGGTTCGATAGGCAGGGCTTCCGTGCTCAAGTCCAACCGCATCGTCAAGGACGTCGCGATAGGCGAATCCGCCTACGTGAAAGGCGCGAATAAGCTCAAGAACCTGACTATCCTCTCGAGCGACGAGGAGCGCACCCAGATCGGCGAGGGCGTGGAGCTGGTCAACGGCATCGTAGGCAGGGCCTGCAGGATCTTCTACGGATGCAAGGCGGTGCGCTTCGTGCTGGGGCCTAACTCCTCGCTAAAGTACGGCGCCAGGCTGATCCACTCCGTGCTCGGCGACAACTCGACGATCTCCTGCTGCGAGATGCTCAACAACCTCATCTTCCCGGGACACGAGCAGCACCACAACACGAGCTTCCTCATAGCGTCCCTGGTGCGGGGCCAGTCGAACGTCGCGGCCGGCGCGACCATAGGCTCGAACCACAACTCGCGGGCCAACGACGGCGAGATCGAGGCGGGGCGCGGATTCTGGCCGGGGCTCTCCTCATCGGTCAAGCACTCCTCCCGCTTCGCCTCATTCTGCCTCCTCGCCAAGGGCGATTACCGCTTCGAGATAGACTTAAGCCTTCCCTTCTGCCTCGTCGACGACGACCCCTCGCGCGATCGCCTCGTGCTCGTGCCCGCCTATTGGTGGTCGCATAACCTCTACGCCCTCATGCGCAACGAGGGCAAGCTCCTCGCGCGAGACAAGAGGGTCGTCAAGGCTCAGAGGATCGAGTTTTCGCCCTTCGCCCCCGATACTGCGGAGGAGATGATAGCGGCCATCGACCTTATAGAGGGCTGGGCAAAAGGCGCCGAGCTCGGGACGGATTCCGACTTCATCGAGCTGCCCCCCCGCCTCTTGGAGAACTCGGGCCGCAAGGTCGTGCTAAAGCGGCCGCGCCGCGCTCTTGCCGCCTACCGAGAAATGCTGCTCTGGTACGCCTCCAACGCTGTCCTCGAGTACCTCGAGCCCGTCGCGCGGGCCGCGCCCCTCTCCCCCGAGGCCGCCCTCGCGGAGGCTCTCGCCGCCCTAGACTCGCGCGCCGCCGACCGCGAGGCCGAGTGGGAGAACCTGGGCGGCCAGCTCGTCCCCTCGACAAAGGTCGAGGCCATCCTCGCGAAAGCGCGCGAAGGGGCCCTGCTCGACTGGTCGGCCATGCACGCCGAGTACGCTCGCCTCGCCGCCGAGTACCCCGCGGACAAGGCCGCCCACGCCTGGGCAGTGCTGCGCCTTCTCGACGCCTCGCCGGCCGCCGCGGTAAGCGCCGTCGGCGAAGCGCCGAATCCGGCATCGCTGCTCGGCTCGGCCTTGAGCCGCCTCGTCTCCTTGAGCGCTCACGTGGAAGCGCAGGTTTTCGCGACCCGCGCCAAGGACTTCTCCAACCCTTTCCGCAAGGCCACTTATAGAAGCGAGGCCGAGATGCGCGCCGTAGTCGGCTGTCCCGAGGACAATGCCTTCGTAAAGAGGACTAGAAAAGAAATGGCCGCGCTGCGTGAGCGTGTGGAGCTCCTGCGCGCGGCCATGTGAATCGCGGAGGCTGCCTTATCCGTTGCGCTTCCTGAAATCCCGCATGAAGTCGGCCGATATCTTGACGTTGGCTACGAGGTTGGCGTTGTAGATCGAGAAGCGGATGCCGCCCACGGAGCGGTGGCCCTTGACGCCGATGATGCCGGCCGCCTTGGCTTCCTTCACGAACTTCTCCTCGAGCTCCTCGCTTCCCAGGCGGAACACGACGTTCATCCTCGAGCGCGCGTCCTTGTCCACGGGGCAGTTGTAATAGCCGCCCGAGGAGTCGATCGCCTCGTACAGCGCCCGCGCCTTCTCCTCGTTGATCTTCTGCATCCCGGCGAGGCCGCCCATCTTCTTTATCCAGTCCAGGGTGAGATCGAGCATATAGATCGAGAAGCAGGGGGGGGTGTTGAAAAGCGAGTTGTTGGCGGCATGGACTTTATAGGAAAGCATCGACGGGAGGTCTTCCTTGGCCTTGGCGAGGAAGTCCTCCTTGACGGCGACGACGATGACGCCCGAGGGGCCGAGGTTCTTCTGCGCGCCGGCGTAGATCAAAGAGAACTTGTCCGCGGGAAAGGGGCGGGAGAAGATGTCGCTCGACATGTCGGCGACGAGGGGTGCCTTCCCGACCTCGGGCCAATACTGCCACTGCGTGCCGAAAATCGTATTGTTGCTCGTCATGTGCGCGTAGGAAGCCTTGGGGTCGAGCTTGATATCGGACTGCTTGAGGATGGATCGGAAGACTCCGTCCTTCTCGGATGTGATCGTGTTGATCTGCCCGTAGCGCTTGGCTTCCTTGACGGCCGTCTTGGACCAGTGGCCGGTCACGAGGTAATCGGCGGACCCGCCCTCGGGGATGAAGTTCATGGGGATCAGGGAGAACTGGGTGTTCGCCCCTCCGGAGAGGAGGAGTATCTTCCAGCCCTCGCCCATGCCCGCAAGCTCCTTGAAGGATGCCTGGGCGTGGTTGTGCATCTCCTCGTACTCCTTGGAGCGGTGGGAGACTTCCATCACCGACATGCCCGTGCCCTTCCAGTCGAGCATCTCTTCTTGAGCCTTCTCTAGCACTTCCTGAGGTATCGCCGCGGGGCCAGCGTTGAAATTAATTGCTCGCTTCATTTTAGTCTCCTACTTCTTGCCGTACTTCTGCATACGCTCGACTATGCAATCGCCGAGCCTGACGAGGTTTTCCTCGGTGGACGCGCCAAGGTGGGGCGTAAGGAGCATCCGGGGCGCGGATAACAGGGGCGAAGCCTCCGGCGGCTCCTTGTCGTAGACGTCGGTCGCATAGCCGCCCAGCTTGCCTTCTTTCAGCGCGGCCGCGATATCCTCGGTCTTTACGACGGGACCGCGGCAGGTATTGATGAGATAGGCGCCCTTCTTCATCTTGGCGATGGAAGCGGTATTGATCATGCCGCGCGTCTCGTCGGTGAGGGGCGTGTGCAGAGAGATGTAGTCGGACTTGGCGAGCAGCTCGTCGAGGCCTACCATGGCGGCGGCGTCGGAGGCCTGCACGTACTTGTCGTAGGCTATCACCTTCATGCCGAAGGCCTTGGCGCGGAGGGCGAGCTCTCGGGCTATCCGGCCCATGCCGACGAGGCCCAGGGTCTTGCCGCCGAGCTCGGTGCGCTCCAGCTCTTTCTTGAGCCACTTGCCTTGCTTCATGGAAGCGTCGGCCTCGGCGATGTGGTTGGGCAGGGCGATCATGAGGGCGAAGGCCAGCTCCGCCACCGCCAGGCTCGATGCCTCGGGGGTGTTGTCCACGACGATGCCCTTGGACTTGGCGTAATCGACATCGATCGTATCCACGCCCACGCCGCCCCGGATAACGTACTTGAGCTTGGGCGCCGCGTCGATCATCGCTTTGTCGACCTTGGTCTTGGAGCGGACGATGATGACCTCGGCCTCGGATACGCGCGATAGATCCGAGACTAGCTCCCCGAAGGGCTTGAGCCTCGAGGGCAGATCCGACGCGAAGGCGTCGGCTAGCAAGATGACCATGGGTTCCTCCTGTTTTCGGGAAACGTTCTTTTTTTAGCGAAACCAAAAAAGATAGCGCCATTGTACAGAATATGGGGAGCGTGTCAAGTCGAGTAAAAAAGGACGAATAGGTTGTGGGCGGGATGATCTAATGGACGATCTTTATATAAACTTGTTTAAATTATTATAGATTATTCTTAATAAGGCAGCCGGCGCCTCGCGGCTCCGGCACGCAACTGAAAGGCATAGTACCCCCTATGGCCGATATGGAAAGTGAGTATTTATACTCTAAAAATAGAGTATTCTTACTCTATCCGACCTAGAAACATCTAACTAGAATGCAATGATGGACTCAAGCGGGGGAAGGTCCCTGGATTCCGCCACTATTTCCCAACGCGTAGCGGCAACCCTGGTCATGATGGCCGTGATGGCTGGGGCGGGCGCCGTCCTCGTATTCGTGGCGGATCGCCGACCCGCCGACGCTCCTCGCGCTGCCTCCGGCCGGGTCGATCTCATGTCATGGAACTTCGCTCGGTCGGGTCCGGTGAGCCTATCGGGCGACTGGAACTTCTACCCCGGCGCATTCGTCGAGCCCGACCCCGCCGGAAACTCCGCGGCGCCTACAAGCGTCAAGGTGCCGGGCGACTGGCGCGGCTCATCGAGCGGGGGGCCGGCGATGGCGAGCGCCTATGGATACGGCAGCTACGCCTTGAGCGTCCGACGGCCCCCCGGACAGCCGGGCCTCGCCCTCCTCATGCCCGATGAGTCCATATCCTGGAGGCTTTTTGTAGACGGCAGGCTCCGCGCCGCGAACGGCCTTCCCGCCCGGAGCGCCGAGGCCGCGATAGTCCGCAGGGAATCGATCCTCGTGCCCCTTCGGGATATCGCCGAAAACGAGGGGCCCACGCAAATAGTGATCCAGGTCTCCAACTTCACCTACGATGTCGGCGGCCTGATAAACCCGATCCTCATCGGCCCGGCTCACGCTCTCGCGGTTCGCATAGAAGCCATGTCCGCGCTGAACGGTTTTTTCCTGGGCGGACTCTTCGTGATGGCCCTTTTCCAGTTCTATCTTTTCATTTTCCGGATCGGCGACAAATCCTCGCTCTACTTCAGCCTCTTCTGCTTCCTCTGCCTTCTCCGCAGTTTCGCGATCGCTCACTACCCCGAGCGTCTCTTCGCGGGCGGCCCGCTCGAAATGGAAATTTTCAAGCTCTCGACCCGGGTCGAGTACCTTGCCTTCTATCTCGGCCTTCCCGTCTACCTGGCCTTTGTCCTCGATCTCTTCCCGGCCGAGTCCGACCGGCGCGTCTTCAAGGTCAGCCTCGCGATAGGCATCGCCTTCTCGGCCGTCGTAATTGCCGCGCCCCTTCCCTTCTTCATGGCATGGACTACCAAGCCATATCAGGCGCTGACCCTCGTCGGGGCGCTGTACGCCCTCCTCGTCTTCGCCAAGGCGGCGGCGAGAAAACGGACAGGCGCCCTCTACGGCCTCTTCGGATTCGCGGTCTTCTTGCTGGTGATCATCAACGACATCCTCCACGCCAATCTCGTGATCAGGACGGCCCACCTCTCTCCCCTCGGCCTCATGATATTCATGATCACCCACTCCTTCATTGTGTCGTCGCGCATCGCGACGACTTTCGCCCACGAGAAGCAGCTCGCGCGCGAGCTTTCGGAAGAGAAAAGCCTCCTCGACCGCAGGATAGCCGAGCGAACCGCCGAGCTCACCGCTTCCAACCAGAGGCTTCGCAACATGGACAAGGCCAAATCGCGCTTTCTCGCCACCATCTCGCACGAGCTGCGCACGCCCATCACGCTGATCGTGTCGCCCGTCGAGCAAGTGGTGAGGGGCAAATACGGGCCTTCCGTCCCGAAGGACGGCGAGATCTTCGCGCGCCTCCTGCGCAACGGCTACCGCATGCTCAACATCATCGAGGGCATGTTCGACTTCGCGCGCCTGGAGCTCGGGCGGCTCTCGCCTCGCCTGGAGCGCGTCGACCTAGCGAAGACCCTCGCCTTCTACGCGTCCGAGTTCGAGTCGCTCGCGCGGAAGAAGGGCATTTCCCTTGCCTTCGAGGACAGTCTCGAGAGTCCCTGCGGCGTCCATATCGACCCCCGCCTTTTCGAGATCGCATTCTTCAACGTCGTCTCGAACGCCCTCAAGTTTACCCCTCGGGGCGGCTCGGTGCTGATAGGGGCGGCAGGGCCAGGCCCCGACGGGCGCACGGCCGTCGCGATACGCGACAGCGGCATAGGAATAGCGCCAGAGCTCCTGCCGCGTATCTTCTCGAAGCTCGACTGGCAGGCCGACGAGTCCGATCGCCTCTACGACGGCGCCGGAATAGGCCTTTCGCTTTCCAAGAAGATCGTCGAGCTCCACGGCGGAGAAATCAGGGTTCACAGCGAGAGCGGCGTGGGATCGACCTTTACGATACTCCTGCCCGCATCTTTCGAGGCTGCGGATCGCGGCTGCGAAGGATCGACCGCCCCCTCGGAGATCGGCAACCGAGGGAAGTCCATACTCGGCGAGTCCCTGGGCGAATCGCCGGCCGATCCGGCCGAGAGCGCGGTCGGAGAAGAAGGCGCCTCCCTCCTCCTTGTAGAGGATAATCGCGAGCTCCTCCAGTTCATGTGGGAGCGGCTCGCTGCGCGCTTCCGCGTCCACTGCGCCTGCGACGGGGAGGAGGCGCTGCGCGTCCTCCGGCAGGGGCTGCGGGCCGATCTCGTCGTCACCGACGTCATGATGCCTAAGATGGACGGCAACCTGCTCTTCCGCGAGGCTAGGGGGCTCTTGGGCGATCGCTGCCCCCCCTTCGTCTTTCTCACCGCGCGCAACGACGGCGAGGAGCGCCGCGAAGCCCTCGCCGAGGGAGCGGTGGACTATCTCGCCAAGCCCTTCGACATGGACGAGCTCGCGCTCAAGATCGAGAGCCTCCTCGCGATGTGCGCGAGGGACCGCGACGGCGCGAAGCGCGACGTGAAAGAAGCCCTGGCCCGCTTCCTCGACAACGAGGCGGAACCGGGCCAGGGAGGATCCGGCCAGGCAAGGACGCCTCAGGAGAGCCATAGGGCGGGCGCCAAACGGCGCGCCGAACTGCTCGCGCGCCTCAGCCCCCGCGAGTCCGAGATCGCCATACGAGCCGCGAGGGGGATGCAGGACAAGGAGATCGCGACCGAACTCAAGCTCGCCACGCGCACGGTCTCCAACACCCTCTTGCGCATCTACCGCAAAATCGGCGTCGGCAACAGGCTCGAGCTGATACGCTTGCTCGGAGAAGAGGAATAAAAAACGGCGGAGATCGCTCCCCGCCGCATCTAGAGTCTCCCAGTAATTTGCTGTTCAGGAACCGCCGGATATGCCCGCAACCACAAAAGAGCCCGACGTTCCGAGCGAAGGCACCCACTGGATCGCGTTATAACTTGCATTCTCAGCCAATCCCGGCGAAGGGAAGCTATAGGTCACTCCGTCGGATGTCAGATAAATCACGCCCCAACTGGATAGGAGAGTGAAATAGTTCATACCGAAGCATAAGCTGGTAAAGTTGGCGCCGGTGTCGGAAACCTGGGTCCAGGTTGCGGCAGTAGAACTCGAGAAGACAAACCCATTTGTATCGACTGCGAGATATATGCCATTCCCATAGCTTACGCCCACGACAGCCGAGGGGCGCCCAGTATTGGGATAGGCCTCAGTCTGGGACCAATGGATGCCATCGCCGCTCTTGTAGAACACTTCCGTAGGGGCTGATGTGGATGTGGCCGCAAAGAAGCTCCCATTCGCGAAGCTTACGCTCTGGAAAGGGTACAAGACAGAGAGCGGCGTTGCATCCGTCCAATTATCGCCGCCGTCGCTGCTCTCGACGAGCATGCTTTGGCCAGCGCCATTGCTGCCTACGGCCACAAAAGCGCCTCCGCCATAAGCTACGCTGGACAAAATATCGCCTGAACCTAGAGGCGTATCGGCTGCATAGATCCAAGAAGCGGCGGTAGAATCCGTGCTGTGAATGATCGTTCCGCCGTCCCCGACCGCGACAAAAAGCCCTCCGCCGTAGGCGACCGAATGCAGTCCCCCGGTGCCTGAGGGAGCGTCGGGATTTGCCCAGGTCTTGCCGTCGGCGCTTGTGTAAATACTTCCTGCGGTTCCCTCGCTTATTATCACACTGTTGACTGCGACGATTGTCCCGTTGCCGGAGCTCAGCGCGGTGGCACTGTAGCTAGCCGGTACGAAAACTATCGGGATAGTGGCCGGGTTGCCAGAAGCACCCGTCGGTCCCGCGGTTCCCGCAGGCCCCGCAGGCCCCGCCGGTCCCATCGGCCCCTTACAGGCCGCTAGCGACAATAGAGCTAGAGCTATTGGGATGTCAACTTCCGTTGATATGAATAGTAATGGGATTGCTGGCAATGCCCGAACCATCCTCCGCTGTGGCTGTAACAATGACGGTCCCGCCGCTGCTGCTGATGGGAATCAAAACTCCGTAAGAATCGATTACCGCTGCCAGCGATGCGGTGAGCGTGGACTGATCGACAACGGACCACGTTAGAACTTGATTTGTGGCGCTTACCGGGAGCACCGCAGGGGTGAATTGCAGTGTTGCGCTATATGATATTGGCCCACCAGGGCTAGTGATGGCGATATCCGCAATAGGGACGGGAGTGACCGAATCGGCGCCGTCTTTGCCCGCTGGACCCAGGGGTCCCTTGCAGGCGAAAAACAGGAGAGCCAGCGCCGCGATCAAGAAACTTCCTCGTTTCATGAATCCTCCAAATCGAGGGACGACCAAAATTGGACCTCAGCCGCCGACGGTGACATCTATGGCATTGCTCTTGATGCCCGAACCATCCTCCGCGGCGGCGGCGACAATGACATTTTCAAGTCCGGTGCCGGTTAGTACGCCATTTGCATCGATTACTGCGCCGGTGGCCGCTGTGCCTAAGGTCGCATCGACCACAGACCAGGTTAAAACCTGGTTAGAGGCATCCGCGGGAAGCACCGCGGCAGAGAATTGCAACAGCCCATTAGCTGGCGAAACTAAAACAACGCCGCCAGCGCTCGTGATCGCGATGCTTGCGACCGGGATAGAACCATTTGTGCCATCTTTGCCAGCGGGTCCCGCAGGACCTGCGCAGGAGGTTAAGGCCGCAAAAGTCATTACTGCAATAAAGGGAAATGCGCGTTTCATGCATCCTCCAACTCTTTTTATAATATATATCTTTTTTTTTATATCTCAATAGTACTATTGTTAATAAATGAGAAAAACTGCCGAGGCAGTATCAGCGAACGATCTTTCTCGCCTCTATATAAAACCTCTTCTCCGGAGCCTCTCCCATCGAGAAGGTCTTTCTGGGCATGACGCCGTGGCGGATGACCGTCTCGAAGAAGCCGGTCTTGTCGATGGGCGGGAGGTAGAGGCCGAGACTGCGCGGCTTGGCCGCTAGGGCCAGAAGGCTCTCGGTGCCGTGGATGTAGTCGATGGAGGCGCCAGGACGGGTCTTGAGAAATGGATCGAGGAAGTCCTGCAAGGTCCCCGCCGCGAGCTTGGCTTTGGGCCTTGGAAATGTGATGACGAGGGAGCCCGCGGGAGAAATGCAGGCGACACGCTGGGCGGGGCCGGAAGCGGCCGCGTCCACCGCCGCGACGGCCGCCTCGGGCGAAGCGCAGCGGTCGATCTCGAACTCCAGGCCGTCCGCGGGCGCGGCCTCGAGAGCCCCGATGAACTCGCTCTCGTCGATGCCGGACAGGAGTCGATGAATCGGATGGAAGGGCAGGCCCTCGTCGTAGACGTTGACGAGCTCCGCGAGGGCATAACGCGCCGGGTGCTCCATGATGCCGGCCTCGCCGGCGTGGGCGGCCTTGATCTCCTCCCACACCGCCTTGGCCGTCGCTAGGGAGTGGTTGCCGTCACCCACCGCGAAGAGCAGGGGCTCGGCGAAACCGTATCTTGCGCGGAAAGCGGCCGGGTCGGCCAGAAGAGCGATGTTATCAGCAAGGGCTCCCAGCAGCGCGGCGTCGGCGACCTGCCAGCCCCGGACGCGGCCTGAGCCGAGCATGAGCTCGAAGTCGTAGAGCTTGGGCAGGCTGTCGCGCGCGGCGTAGACGCTCTCGATCGCCCTGCGCCCCGGGTCGTCGAGGAGAAGCATGATATGGGGCAGCTCGAGGGCGGCGGCGCGGCGAATGCGCATGCGGGGCGGCAGGCGCTCGACGATCGTGCCCTCGCTGGGGCGGATAAGCGACTTCGAGTCGGCGCCATAGCCGTAGGACTCGAGATCTACGGCGAGGACGAGGCCCACGCGGGGCTTCTTCTCGAAGGGCGTAAAGCGCTCCACGAGGACGAGGCCGTCGCCCGCAGGGACGAGAAGGCCGCGAGAGAGATAGTCGCGCATGGTCGATTGGATCCTGCCGATCCTCGCCTCGGCATCGGCGTCTTCGAGGTATGCCTCGGGGAAGATGAGGCTCAAGCTCGAGGGCGCGCCGCCGACGAGGCTTTCGGCGCGCTTCCAGTACTCGCGCTCGGAGGAATATTGGTCGCAGGCGACTGCCGCCCACTTCGCGTAGTCCGTCCCCGCCGCGGGGAGAAAGACCTCGGGCACCTTAACGCCGAAAGATGCGAGCAGTTCAGCATATGCAACCATCGCGGGCCGCCTATTTGAGGAGGCCGAAGCGCTCTACGAGTTCGGGCCGCTTTTGCAGCGCTTTGAGCACCTTGCTGTAAGCGAAGCCCGACAGGACGATGCCTGCCAAGAAGGAGACGATGATGATCGCGGTTCCCGCGTTCTTTAGGCCTATCGCCATAAAGAGGGCGTTCAAGGCTATGAATATAACCACGATGATAATGACGGTGAGCAGCATGTTAGCCGCCGTGGCGACGAGGAGGAAGAGGGTCCTCCTAACGTTCTTGGTCATTGTTTTCTCCTTGCGCCGATGACTATCGTCGAGATCACGAGAAGCATGGCGCAGACGACGACAGTAGAGTCGGCGACGTTGAAGGTGGGCCAGCGCTCGAAGCCGAAAATGCCGTAGAACTTGACGCTTATGAAGTCCACGACGCCCTCGCTCCTGAATATCCTGTCGATGACATTGCCGAGGCCTCCGCCCACGATGCCGCAGAGGGCCCAACGCTGGAGCGCGGTAGGCTCTGAACTCCTGAAGTAGAAGACGATGACGGCGGCGACGAGGGCAAGGGGCAGGATGACGAGGATGAGGCTCCTCGCGACCGGCGGCAAGCGATCGAGAAGGCTAAAGGCCATGCCGAGATTCTGCTGCCGCACTATCCAGAAGAAGTCGCCGAAAGCGCGAAAGCCGATCGTGTCCGGCGCGACATGGGCCGCGACGAGGGCCTTGCTTATCTGATCCAGGGCGATGACGGCGAAGCTCAGGGCGAAGGGAGCGAGGGGCGCCCTTTGTTTCTGCATTTTTTGTCCTTTCTCGAGCAGGCTCATAATCCGGTCGGCAGGTCGATGAAGAGGGTCTTTATCCCCGTCTCCCGAGCAAGACGCTCGGCCACGGCCTTGACGCCCCAGACCTCGGTGGCGTAGTGGCCGGCGGCGAGGAATCCCATGCCGCCCTCTAGGACGGAGTGGTAGATCGAGTGGGATGGCTCCCCGGTGACGTAGAGGTCTATCCCCTCTCCGATAGCCTGGAGGGCTTCCATCGCGGCGCCGCCGGAGACGAGGGCTACGCTCGCGATCTCGGCCTTGTTCCCCGGAATGAGGGTTCTGGGCCGAGAGCCGTCGGGCAGGATGCGATGCACGATCTCGTCCAGGTCGAGGGGCGGATCCAGGAGGCCGCGAAAGCCTATCTGGACGCCATGGAACTCGCCGAAGCCCCGTACTTCCTTTAGGCCGAGGAGGCGCGCGAGAACGGCATTGTTGCCCATTTCGGGGTGCTTATCCAGGGGGAGGTGACAGGCGTACAGGGCCATATCGGCCTCGAGGAGGAGCCTCATGCGCTCAAGCAGGGCGCCCTCGACCCGCGCCGGCCTGCCCCAGAAGAGGCCGTGGTGGACAAAGAGGACCTGAGCTCCCGCGGCGGCCGCTCGGCCTATGCTCTGGGCGCATGCGTCCACGGCAAAGGCGGCGAACTCGATCTTCCCCCCCGATCTGCCGACTTGGATGCCGTTGAGGGAATCGTCGATCTTAGCGAGGGCGTCGATCTCGAAGAGGAAACGGCACCAAGCATCGAAGTCCTTAAGATCCATGGCGGCGAGTATAGGGAACCACTATTGACTTATGCAAGGTAGTTTGCCTAAGGGTGAAATCCAGGGTAATAGCTCGTTCGTCGCGGACGAAAACGAGCTTTAGGCATGTCCTATATAAAAATGGCCTTCCGGGGAAGGAGGCTAACCCCGGAAGGCCAAGACGGCACCGTCTGGCCGGCATCGTCGACACGAGGAAGGAAGGAGCCTAGGAAAGCCATTCCCCCCCTCAAAACCTATTAGGCAGAATATATTCATATATTTAGAAAATCACAATATAACAATTTAGAATAATGCATATATGGCGACATAATATCACCATGCGCCTTCCAAGATCGTCATGAACTCATCCGGAAGCAGAGAGATGGGGTTGCCGCGCATGGAGCTGGCCTGGGCAGCTTTACGAACGATGTCGGGAAAGTCGTCCTTTTTCACTCCATAGAAACCCAGGCCCCGTATGCCGAGCATCAAGGCGAGTTCGCCGAGGGCTGGCCCCGCGTCTTCGGGCCGAGAACCCTGAGAACCTGCCCTCGCGGACCTCAGTATGGATGCGATATCGGCGTAGCGCCTCAGGACCGGGCTTTCGGGATTCCGCGCGCGGAGGGCGGCCACGTTGACCGCGGCGACGGGGGCGAGGAGGGCGGCGCAGACCGCGCCGTGGGCTATCGGGAAACTGCCACCCAAGGGGCCGGCGATGCCGTGCACGGCGCCGAGACGGGCGTTGGTCAAGGCCATGCCGCCCGAAAGGCTCGAATAGGCCATATCTTCGCGGGCGGCTTTGTCTCCCCCGTCGCGATAAGCGCGCGGCAGGGCTCTCGCGGCGCGCGGCAGGGCCGCGCGGCAGATCGCATCGACGAAGGGATTGGGGCTGGAGCAGACCAGGGGCTCGATGAGCTGGGCGAGGGCGTCCATGCCCGTCTCGGCGGTGACGCGCGATGGCAGGGCGTAACTAAGCTCGGGATCGACTAGGGCGAGACGGGGCAGCATGGACGGGGAGCGGAGGCTCACTTTGACGCCGTGCTCGGGCGAGGCGAGGACGGCGTTGCGCGTCGCCTCGGAGCCGGTGCCGGCCGTCGTCGGTATGGCGATGCAGGGATAGGATGGCAGCGAGAGGGCCCTGCCCCCGCCTATCGCCTCGGCGTAGTCGAGGGGATCGCCGGGGTTGGCGAGGAGCGCGGCCGTTGCCTTGGCCAGGTCGAGGGCCGAGCCGCCGCCGAAGCCGATCACCACGCGGGCGCCTGCTGCCCTGGCGAGAAGGAGGACGGCGCGGAGGTCCTCGAAGCGCGGCTCGCCCCCGATCGAGAAGCGCTCGCAGACGAGGCCGGACGCCTCGAGGGAGGAGAAGAGGGGGGCCGCGCGCGAGCTATCCCTGCCCGTGACGACGAGGATTGGACCTTCGTTCGGGGCGAGGGCGGCCGCGGCGGGCCCGGCTTGGTCGATCGTGCCCGGGCCGAAGAGGACGCGGCCGGGCGTCGAGAATTCGAATTTCATAATTCGATATAGAGGGCGCGCGTCCTCGGCTCGGCCATCATGCTCTCGGCGACATCCTTCCATCGGAGGTAGTGGGCGGTCTCTCTATGCTTGGCCTGGGCCTCGGCGTCGCGATAAGCCTCGACGAGGACGAAGCGGCAGGGGTCGGCCTCGTCCTGGAGAAGCTGGAAGCTCGCGATGCCCGGCTCCTTGCGGCTCATGGCAGCGTTCGCCCTGGTCGCGGCGATGAATGCCTCGACCCGGTCGGCCGATATCCTGATATGCACGATCAGCGTTTTCATTTATCGGACCTGGGCGATCAGATCCTTTAGGTATGGCTTCTTTTCCAGGTCGAGCGCGAGGCCCGCGGCGCGCGCCTTGTTGACGTAGCCCTTGTCCTGGAAGAAGTATCGGTATTTCGTGTGCTCTTTATACGTACCGGCCATGAGAGCGTAGGCGTCCTCGGTCATCACGAGTTCCTCGTCGGTGGGAATGACGAAGACTTTTACCTTGGAACCCGGCCCCGTAATATCGAGTTCAGCATTTCGGCACTTGGCGAGCTCGTTCTTCTTCTCGTCGATGGCGATGCCGATGTGCTCGAGGCCCGCGGTCGAGAGGCGGCGGATGGCGGGGCCCATCTCGCCGACGCCCGCGGTGAACACGAGGGCATCGACGCGGCCGAGCGCGGCGGTATAGGCGCCTATGTACTTCTTGATCCGATAGGACTCAAGGTTCTGCGCGAGCATCGCGAGCTTGTCGCCCTTCTCGACGGCCTGCTCGACGTCGCGGCGGTCGGCCCATTTGCCGGTGACGCCCAGAATGCCCGACTTCTTGTTGAGCGCCTTGTCCATGTCGGCGGCCGAGAGCCCCGCCTTGCGCATCATGTGGAAAATGATGCCGGGGTCTATGTCGCCCGACCTAGTGCCCATGACCAGGCCTTCGAGGGGGGTCATGCCCATGGAAGTGTCCAAGGAGAGGCCGTCTTTGACCGCGTTGATCGAGGCGCCGTTGCCGATATGGGCGATGATGAGGTTGGTAGCGAATGGATCCTGCCCTAGGAGTACGGCGGCGCGTTTCGCGTTGTAAAGGAAGCTCGTGCCATGGAAGCCGTAACGGCGCACGGAGTAATCATCCTGCCACTCGCGGGGAACCGCGTAGCTGTAGGCGTAGTCGGGCATCGTCTGGTGCCAGGCGGTATCCATGATAGCGCAGTGCGGCACGTCGGGCAGTACGGCCTGGGCCGCCTCGATGCCCATGAAGTTGGCGGGATTGTGGAGGGGGGCGAGCTCGTTGATGTCGCTGCAGGCGGCGAGAAAGGACTTTTCGATTATTACCGAGCGGGTGAACATGGCGCCGCCATGGACGACGCGATGGCCGACCGCCTTGATGCTCGACATGTCCTTGATGACGCCATGCTCGGGCGGGGTAACCAGCGTGCTCAGGATCAATTCGATCGCGACCGTATGCGTGGGGCACTCGTGCTGAGCGACGAAGTCCGGCTTGCCCTTGGCCTTGTGGGTGATCGACGAGCCGCCGATAGTGACCCGCTCTACGAGGCCGGTGGCGAGTACGTCTTTCTTTTCCCAATCGTATACCTGGTATTTTACGGAGGAAGATCCGCAATTGAGGGTGAGTATTACCATGGAGTTCTCCTTGCAAGAGCCGCTGAAATTTCGCCTAGTCTAGCACTCGAGGAGGACTTGGGCAATCGATCGATCCCTATTCGCCGTCATCGGCGGCCGTCTCCACCGACGCAAAGATCCCGTCGATATCGCTGTCGGCCTCCAGCGAGGAGGCGTCCGCCGCGAGGCCGACCATGGCCTGCACGCCCCCGCCGGAGACGATGAAGCGCGCTCGCGCCTCGGCCTTCTCGCCGTCGCCTTTCGTGGCGATGCCTTTGTAGTCGGCGGATAGGAGGCCCTTATCGGTATAGGGCTCGCCGTCGGCCTTGAGGGAAAGGGCTACGCTCGTCTCGTCCTTGAGGCGTTTTGCCAGAGCGGCGTAGGCGTCGGCGAAGACTTTCTTGGCCTGCTTGGCCGGATCGACCTTGGCGGGCAGCGGATAGGCGGTAAGAAAGAAGACGAGGCTCTTGCCGTCGGGGGCGAAGAGCCCGACCCTCGACTGCGCGCTGAATTCCTGCATCTCCCATCTCTGAGGATAGGTGAAGGAGAGGCCCGAGGGATGGTCGTAGCGTTGAGGCCCTTGAACGTCGCTATCGTCGGTCCCCGCGCTCCCGCTGTCATAATAGGAATCGTCGCTCGCCGGGGCGACCGAATCGGACTCCCAGTTCTCGTCGAAGCTGTTGTCGGCGAACTGGCAGCTCTCGGTGACCGGCAGGATCGTGGAGAGCGTGAAATAATCGACCTGATTGCCCTTGAACGCGCAGAGCTCGAAGCGGATGGAATCCGCGCTTCCCGACTCGGCGTAAATCTCGATGAAATTGCCACCCTGATTGCCCTCGAACTTCGTTCCCTTGAAAAGGACCTTGTCGGAATCCTCGAAGTAGAAGAGGGGATAGCCCTCGCAGTCCGAGATCCGCGACGAGCTCAGCTCGAGGCCCTGAGTGTAGGAGGCGGACAGCGCGCCCGAGGCGGCGCCCGATATCTCGCTACGCTTGATCGCCGCGTCGGAGCATTCCCAGAGCTCTATCGCGGTGTTCGTCGGTCCCTCGAAGACGCAGCGATCGAGGGTTAGGCCATGGACGGATTCGGCGTAGAAGCTCCCCGCGCCGACCGTCGGGCCCTGCTTGGGGAGTCGGACGAAGCGAATGTTGTCGAAGGCGACATTCTTGGAATCGTAGAGACCTAGTATCGAGGAGGACCCCGAGTCGGAGACGATCCTGGCGCCGTCCGCCCCCCGGATCGTCACGTTCTCGAGCTTTGAGAGCGTCAGTTCCTTGCCGTCGTCGCCGTCGTTCCAGGACGCGTATTTAGTCTTGACCCCGTAGGCGGTGGAGAGCCTGTAATCGCCCTTTTGGAGAACGATAGTCTTGCCGGGGGCTATGGCGTTGATGAGCTGCGAGGCGTCGGAAACGCCGATGGACTGGGCTGTCTTCGCCTGGGCGAAGGAGGCGCTCGCGGCGGCGAGCATCGCGAAGGCTAGCGCGAGACGACGGGAACGCGTCATTGTATGTCCTCCATGGCGGTTCGGCGACCCAGTGCGCTTGAGTCTCGGCCCCGTCGCGCGTATATTACCTTCAAGAAGGGGATAAAGTAAGCCCGACGGAGCTCCGGAAGGGCGGCGGCGCCGATTCCGCGACGGGAAGGGAGTACGCGATGGGCGAAATAGGGATGAGCGGGCGAACCTCCGAAAGCGCGCTTTCCGTGCTGGAGGGGAAGGCCAAGGGAGGCATGCTCAAGCGCCTCCTGCCCTTCCTGGGCCCCGCCTTCATCGCGAGCGTCGCCTATGTCGATCCCGGCAACTACGCGACCAACATCCAGGCGGGCGCCCAGTTCGGCTACGCCCTGCTCTGGGTCATCTTCGCCTCGAACCTCGTCGCGATGCTCGTGCAAGCCATGGCGGCCAAGCTCGGCATCGCGACGGGCAAGAACCTCGCCCAACATTGTCGCGCGTCCTATCCGGAATGGGCCAACTGGGGCCTCTGGGCGATGATGGAAATCGTCGCGATGGCCACCGATCTCGCGGAGTTCCTCGGCGCGGCGGTGGGCATTCAGCTCCTCTTCGGCATTCCGCTGTGGGCGGGCGGCCTGATCACCGCCTTGGCCACCTTCCTCATCCTCGGCCTCGAGCGCTACGGCTTCCGTCCCCTCGAGGCGGTGATAACCGCCTTCGTCGCGGTAGTGGCCCTCTCCTACCTGCTCGAGCTCTTCATCGCCAAGCCCGACTGGCCCGCCATCGGCGCGTCCCTCGCGCGCCCGACCCTTCCGGGCAAGGAGGGGATACTGCTGGCCGTGGGCATACTCGGCGCCACCGTGATGCCCCATGCCATCTTCCTCCACTCGGCCTTGACCCAGAACCGAATCAGGCCCAGCGAGGGCAAGGGCCTAAAGCGCCTCTTCCGCTTCGAGCTCATCGACGTCTTCATCGCGATGGGCATCGCGAGCTTCGTCAACGCCGCCATGCTCGTGATGGCCGCCGCCGCCTTCCACAAGACCGGCTTCTCCGACGTCGCCACCCTCGACAAGGCCTACATCACCCTCAAGCCCCTCCTCGGCAATGCCTCGAGCTACATCTTCGGCATATCGCTCCTCGCCTCGGGGCTCTCGTCCTCGGCGGTGGGCACGAGCGCCGGCCAGATCATCATGGAAGGCTTCATCCACAAGCACATCCCCGTCTGGGCGAGGCGCCTCGTCACCTTGCTGCCTTCCCTCGCGGTGATATTCGCCGGCTTCGAGCCCACGCGCGTCCTCGTCCTGAGCCAGGTGCTCCTGAGCTTCGGCCTCCCCGTCACGGTCTTCTCCCTCCTCCGTTTCACCGCCGACAGGAAGATCATGGGAGAGCTCGCGAACAGCCGCCTTTCCAATCTCGCCCTCGGCTTGGTCGCGCTCATGATATCGGCATTGAACGTCTACCTGATCGTCGCCACCTTCTTCTAGCGAAGGCAGGCGTTTAGAAAAGGAGAAAGCGCCGTGCTCGAAAGGATAATCGTAACGCTCGACGGCTCCGCCAGCTCGGAAGCCGCCCTCCCCGCGGCCGAGGAGCTCGCGCGCCGCCTCGGCTCGTCCCTCGTGCTGCTCCACGTCATCGAGGCGAGGCCGCCCAAGGCGATTCACGGCGAACGCCACCTGGCGACGGTCGGCGAGGCCGAGGCTTACCTCGCGTCCGTCGTCCGGCGTCTCGAGGCCGGGGGCATCGGCGCGAGGGCCCATGTGCATTTCGTCGGCGCCGGAATCGCGGATGCCCGCGGAATCGCGAGCTCGGTCGCGGCCCACGAGGCGGAGTTCGGCAACGACCTCGCCGTCATGGCGGCCCACGGAAAGCACGGCCTATCGGAGGCGCTCTCGGGGTCTCTCCCTCTCAAGGTGGCGGCCTCCGGCGGAGCGGCCGTCCTCCTCGTGCCGCGTCCGGCGTCGGCGGCCTTCGCGCCGCGGCGGCTCCTGGTTCCGCTCGACGGCCGGATCGAGCATGAGGCGGCCCTGCCCGCCGCCGTCGCCCTCGCGCGGGCCTTCGGCCTCGCCCTACGGCTTGTGGCCGTAGTGCCCCGCTCCGGCGCCGAGGCCGGAGGGGCCGGAGCCGCCTTCGCGCGCCTCGCGCCCGCCCTGAGCGGCGCCTCGCTCGAGTACGCCGCCCTGGGCGAGGAGCGCTACCTCGCCGGCGTCGCCGAGGCTCTCGCGGCGAAGGGCGTACGCTCCGATTGGCTCGTCCTGCGCGGCAGGCCCGCCAAGGCCATCGTCGCGGCCGCCGAGGAAGGCGAGCTCATCGTGCTGTCCACCCACAGGCGGCTCGGCCTCGACGCGAGCCTCGACGGCTGCGTCGCCTTCGGCGTCGCGCGCAGATGGAGCGGGGCTTTGCTCATCGTGCCGGTGCCGCGAGAGGCCTAGGGAGCCTAGGGAGACGCCCAACGCGAGGGCGCGATGCCCGTCTTGCTCTTGAATAGCCGCGAGAAATAGTATTCGTCCTTGAAGCCGAGCCGAAAGGCCACCTCCTTGATCGCGTACCCGCCGCGCTCGAGGAGGTCTTTCGCCTTTTGGATCTTTATCCCGATGAAGTACTGGTAGGGCGTCATCGCCGTATAGGCCTTGAAAACCTCGTTGAAATGCGAAACGCCGGTGCCAAGGGATTCGCATATCGCGCTCAGGTCGATCTCGCCGTAGATGCTCTCTTCCATCAGGAATTTCGCTTTCTGGACGAGGCTCTCCGAGTGGCTGAACTGGGCCGACTTGCGATCGCAGGCGAGGATCTCGGCGACGAGGCTCAGAGCGGCCGAACTCGCCCTGATCTGATAGAGGGGCTCCTGGCTGCGGACGATGTCGAATATCCGCGTGAAGGCCGCGAGGATATCGTTGCGAAGGCCTATCTCGCAGAGGGGCCTATCGGGGGAGAGGAAGCCCTGGCTCAGGAGGTTGTCCGCATAGGGTCCCTTAAAGCCCACCCAGTACTCGGTCCAGCCGATCTCGTAGTCGGGCTTGTAGACGTGCCAAACCCCGGGGAAGAGAAACATTATAGCGCCGGCCGAGAGGGGCAGACTCATCCCGCGAGTCTCGAAGACGCCGCTTCCCTTGGTGATGTAGACGACTTGGAATTCGTTCAGCTTCCTGCCCACGGCGACGGACTTGAAGGACTTGGGATGCCCCTCCTTGTGGGGCGGGTACTCGGTGCGGGGACTTATCTCGTTGTGCCCCGCGTCGGTGCAGACGATCCGCCATTTCTCGTCCTCCTCGCTGTACGTCAGGTAGCGGAAAAAACTCTTCTTCTGGTCGGGCTCGGACTCGGGCATGATTTCCTTTATATCCGCGTTTTCGCGCGTCGGCAAGTTTTATGCATCCCGCGGCCGGTATAGTCCATGTACGGATCCGGATATCCGCACGATACTCGATGGCATGGACGGCATGCGCGCAAAGATAGGCCTCTTCGGCATAGGCCTGGACAGCTACTGGCCCCAGTTCAAGGGGCTCAAAGAGCGGCTCCTCGGCTACCAAGGCTATATCGCCGGCCGACTCGGCGGCCTCGGGGTAGAGCTGACCGACGCCGGCCTCGTCGATTCCCCGGACAAGGCCATCGCCGCGGCCGAGGCCTTCGAGCGCTCCGGCGTCGATGCGATCTTCCTCTACATCTCGACCTACGCCCTCTCGCACACCGTCCTACCCGTCGCCCAACGCGCCAGGGTTCCCATCATCGTGCTCAATCTCCAGCCCGTCGCGGCGATGGACTATGCGGCCTTCAACGCACTGGGAGACCGGGGTCTCATGACCGGCGAGTGGCTCGCCCATTGCCAGGCATGCTCGGTGCCCGAGATCGCCAATGTCTTCAACATCTGCGGCATCGACTACCGCTTGGTTTCGGGCTGGCTCGAGGAGAAGCGCGCGTGGGAGCAAATAGGCTCCTGGGTCGATGCCGTCTCGGCGAGGCGGGCCATACGGGACGCGCGGGTCGGCATCCTCGGCCATTACTACTGCGGCATGCTGGACGTCTACACCGACGTGACTCGCCTCGCGGGCGTGTTCGGCAGCCACTTCGAGCTCCTCGAGATGGACCTCTTGAAACGGCTGCGCGACGAAGTGACCCTCATCGACGTCGAGGCAAAGCTTGCCCAGTTCCGCGAAGAATTCCTCGTCTCGCCCGAATGCGAGGCCGCGGAGCTCGAGCGGGCGGCTCGCACTTCGTGCGCCCTAGATCGCCTGATGTCCACAAAGCGGCTCGGCGCCTTGGCTTATTATTACGAGGGATCCGAGGGCAGCGCGCACGAGGACATCGCTAGCTCGGTCATCGCCGGGAACACACTCCTCACCGCTCACCACCTCCCCGTCGCGGGCGAGTGCGAGGTCAAGAACGTCATTGCGATGAAGATACTGGACGCCTTCGGGGCGGGAGGGTCCTTCTCCGAATTCTATGTCGTCGATTACGAGGACGACGTCGTGCTCTGGGGCCATGACGGCCCCGCCCATCCCGCGATCGCCGAAGGGGCTGTCTCTCTCGTTCCATTGAGCGTCTACCACGGCAAGCCCGGCAAAGGCCTATCCATCCAGATGAGCGTGAGGCAGGGGCCCGTCACCTTCCTCTCGGTCGTGCAGGGCCCGCTCGGATCTACTTTCCTGCTCGTAGCGGAAGGCGAGTCGGTGCCCGGCCCGACCTTGCAGATCGGCAACACAAACAGCCGCTACAGATTCGATCTCGGGGCGAGGGAGTTCGTCGAGAAATGGTCCCGGGCAGGCCCCGCGCACCACTGCGCCATCGGGGTCGGGCGCGTCGCCGATAGGATCGAAAAGCTCGCGAGTCTCCTGGGCATAGCGTGCAAGAGAGTATGCTGATCGTAGAATCGCCCCCCGTCCATCATAGAATCGGCCCGTGTCGCGTTTGCGAAAGCGGACGTAGAATTAGTCTGTACGGCATAATCGCAAGGAGCGTCGTGGCGTGTCCGATATCATACTCGAGCTGAGGGAGATCACAAAAACCTTCCCCGGCGTGAGAGCCCTCGACGGCGTCGGTTTCCAGCTTAAAAAGGGCGAGATACACGCCCTCATGGGCGAGAACGGCGCGGGCAAATCGACTCTCATCAAGGTTATCACGGGCGTCTACCAGCCCGACTCCGGCCAAATTCTCCTGGACGGCAAACCCGTGTCGATCCGCGGCCCTCTCGATTCTCAGCGCCTCGGCATCGCGGCTATCTATCAGCACGTAACCTGCTACCCCGACCTCTCGGTCGCCGAGAACATCTTCATCGGCCACGAGAAGATCAATCCTATCACCCGCGGCATCCACTGGAAGGAGCTGCACGCGCAGGCCGCCGAGCTGCTCGAGAGCCTCGACGCCGACTTCGACTCGAAGGCGATCATGGGCAACCTCTCTGTCGCCCAGCAGCAGATAGTCGAGATCGCGAAGGCCCTGTCCGCCAAGGCCCGCATCGTGATCATGGACGAGCCCACCGCTCCCCTCACCAAGCGGGAGAGCGAGGACCTCTACAGGATAGCCGAGGGCCTGCGCGACCGGGGCGTCTCCATCATCTTCATATCGCACAGGCTCGAGGACATGTACCGCCTCGCGAGCAGGGTCACGGTGTTCCGCGACTCGCGCTTTGTCGGCACTTGGGCCGTAGACAAGATCAGCCGCGACGAGCTCATCGTCGCCATGGTCGGCCGCTCCATCACCCAGCTTTTCCCCAAGCGCAAGGTATCGATCGGCGAGGAAGTGCTCAAGGTCGAGGGCCTTTCGCGTACCGGTTACTTTAAGGACGTTTCCTTCTCGGTCCGCAAGGGCGAGATACTCGCGATGACGGGCCTCGTCGGCGCTGGCCGCACGGAAGTATGCGAGGCGATCTACGGCATCACCCGGGCCGACTCCGGCCGCGTCTTCCTGGCCGGCAAGGAGCTGCGCGCCGCCCACCCCTCCGAAGCCCTCGCTAAGGGCATCGGCTATCTCCCCGAGGACAGGCTCAAGCAGGGCCTCGTCCTCGAGTGGGCCATCGCCGCAAACGTCACCCTGCCCTCCCTCGCGCAGTTTTCGAGCTTCGGCTGGATGAATAGGCGCCGCGAGGAGCTCAAGGCAAAAGAGCTCGCGGAAAAGCTTCAAGTCAAGGCGAACAGCGTCCACGACCTCGTGGCGACCCTTTCGGGCGGCAACCAGCAGAAGGTCATCGTGGCCAAGCTCCTTACGGGCGACATGAAGGTGATAATCCTCGACGAGCCGACGAAGGGCGTCGACGTGGGCGCCAAGGCGGCCATTTTCGAGATCATGAACGAGCTCGCCGCGGCCGGATACGGCATCGTGATGGTCTCCTCCGAGATGCCCGAGGTCCTCGGCATGAGCGACCGCATCGTCGTGATGCGCGAGGGAAGGGTCTCCGCGACCATGGATACCGCCGACGCTACGCAAGAAAAGATCCTCGGCGCGGCGATGGCCGCCGCGCGCACGGCGGACGCCGCCGTTACGGAGCAGGCATGAGCGCCGATACCAAAACACCGACAACGCGCGGCCGAATCGTCCGATCCGGGGAGGGCTTCCGCGAGCTCGGACTCCTCGTATTCATCGCCATCCTCGCCGCGGCCTTCCAGATCCGCAACCACAACTTCCTAACGATCGCGAACATCAAGGACCTCCTCACCAACACCGCCATCCTGGGCATCCTCGCGGTGGGCATGATGCTGGTCCTGATCACGGGCGGCATAGACCTGTCCATCGGCGCTACGATAGCCCTCGCGGGCATGACGAGCGCGTTGACGGGGATGGCGCTGCCCCACATCAACCCCCTGCTGTCCATACTCGAAGGCATGGCGGTCGGCCTCGCCGTCGGCAGCGTGATCGGACTTCTCGTCGCCCGCTTCAAGGTCCTGCCCATCATCGCGACCCTCGGCATCATGAACATAGTCCGCGGCGTCACCTACATCGAGAGCAAGGGCGCCTGGGTGAGCTCCTACCAGATGTCCAAGGCCTTCACGGACATCTCGACCGGAACGACGTTCGGCGTGAACAACCTAGTGGTCATCGCGGTCTTCATCTTCATCGTCTTCTGGTATTTCGTGAACCATACCAAGACGGGCCGGAGGATCTACGCGATAGGCTCCAACCCCGAGGCGGCCGATATCTCCGGCATACCCCGGCGCAAGCTGCTCTGGCTCGTCTACGCCATCATGGGCGTCCTATCCGGCCTGGCTGGCGTGCTATGGGTGAGCAAGTTCGCCTCGGCCCAGGGGGACACCGCCCTCGGCTACGAGCTCAACGTCATAGCCGCCTGCGTCCTCGGAGGGGTGAGCATATCCGGCGGCGCGGGCAAAGTGTCGGGGCTGTTGCTGGGCACCATCCTCCTCGGGATACTCAACAACGCCCTGCCTCTCATAAATGTCTCGCCCTTCTGGCAGCAGTTCATCCAGGGCATCGTCATCCTCGCCGCCGTGCTCACCAACGTGGCGGTCAAGAGGAACAACCAGCGGCTCGCGCTACGCAAGCGCGCGATATAGGGGCGGCACGCGATGTCCGAACGAGAGATCAGCATAGACAGGCCCCGGAGCCTCAAGCGCTTCTTCTTCCAGTGGGAGTGGCTCCTCGTCCTCATCTTCGTAGCCGTCAACATCATCAACAGCGGCCTCTCGCCTTACTACCTCAACTTCGGGAGCCTGATCGGCTCCACGAACTCCTTCCTCGACATGGCCTTCCTCGTGCTTCCCATGACCTTCGTCATCATCCTCGGCAATATCGACATCTCCGTCGCGTCCACCGTCGCGCTCTCGGCCGTCATTATGGCCGTAGGCTTCAACGCCGGCTTGCCGATGCCTCTGGCGATGCTCCTCTGCCTCGTCGTGTCCACCCTCTGCGGCCTCTTCAACGGTTTTCTCATGGTCAAGTTCAAAGAGCTGTCGGCCGTGATCGTGACGCTTTCCACGATGATCATCTACCGCGGCATCGCCTACGTCATCCTCGAGGACCAGGCCGCGGGCCACTTCCCGCCTTGGTTCTCCTTCCTCGCTTGGGGCTCGATCGGCCCCGTGCCCTTCATCCTCATCGTCTTCGCGGTCTGCGCCCTCGCCTTCGGCCTGCTCTTGCACAAGACGAGCTTCGGGCGCAAAGTCTTCGCGATGGGCAACAATCTCACCGCGGCTCGCTATTCCGGCATCAAGACCGACTCCGTCATCATCGCGGTCAGCGCCCTCACCGGGCTCATGGCCGGCTTCACCGCGCTGTTCCTCACCTCGCGCATGGGCTCGACGCGGCCCAACGTGGCCCTCGGCTACGAGCTCTCGGTCATCGCGATGGTGGTCCTGGGCGGAGTGAGCACCGCCGGCGGCGCGGGCCGGATAGGCGGGCCCATCCTCGCGATCTTCATCATCGGCTACCTCAATTACGGCCTGGGCCTGGTCAACATCAAGGCCAACGTGCTCCTCATAATCATCGGTTCGCTCCTGATCCTATCGGTACTGGTACTCAACCTTCGTTTCGGCGGGCATCGACGCCCGGCTCCGCCCATCGCGAGAATGATCGCGGCGGGCAAGGCGCCGGACGAGAAAGCATAGAAGAGGAGGGAATATGAGAAAGTCCTTCGTGAAGGCTGTCATGGTCCTCGTGGTCATGACCATCGCCGCGACGAGCCTCGTCGCGCAGAGCTACGCCATCGTGTTCAAGAACACCGGCAATCCCTACGGCGAGAAGCAGATGGCTGGCTTTAAGGCCGGCATCGAGGAGCAGAAGCTCACGGCGATCCTGCGCGCCCCCGACGCTCCCACCGCCGAGGCCCAGATCGCGATCATCCAGCAGCTCATCGCCCAGAAAGTGGCGGGCATCTGCATCGTCGGCAACGATTTCGACGCCCTGCAGCCCGTCCTCCAGCAGGCGATGAAGGCCAACATCAAGGTATGGTCGCTCGACAGCTCCGTTAACCCGGCCAGCCGCGCCTTCCACGTCAACCAGTCCAGCACCGACCTGATCGGCCGCACCGAGGTCCAGGCCGCCTACGACATGATCGGCGGCAAGGGCGAGATCGCCATCCTCTCCGCTACCAGCCAGGCGTCCAACCAGAACGCGTGGATCGAGGTCATGAAGCAAGAGCTCAAGCTGCCCAAGTACAAGGACATCAAGCTCGACAAGGTAGCCTACGGCGACGACCTCCGCGACAAGTCGGTCTCGGAAGCCCAGGGCCTCCTCGCGTCCTTCCCCAACCTTAAGGTCATCATCGCCCCGACCACCGTCGGCATCGCCGCCGCGGGCAAAGTGATCACGGACAAGGGACTCATCGGCAAAGTATTCGTAACCGGCCTAGGCCTGCCCTCCGAGATGGCCACCTACATCGAAAACGGCGCCTGCCCCTACATGTTCCTCTGGAACCCGATCGACCTCGGCTACCTCGGCGCCTATGCCGGCGTCGCCCTCGTGAACGGCAAGATCACCGGCAAGGTCGGCGACAAGTTCACCGCCGGCAAGCTCGGCGCCTACACGATCACCAAGTCCGGCGACGGCGGCACCGAAGTCATCCTCGGCCCCCCCTTCAAGTTCGACGCGAAGAACATCGCCGACTGGAAGTCCGTCTACTGATCTGATCTAGTTCCGATCTCTGTCTAGCTAGGGGCGGTTCCGGAAGCGATTCCGGGGCCGCCTCTTTCTACGTTCCAGCGAAAAGCGAAATTGACTTTGAGGCGAATTGGCGAGAGCTTATAGTATCTCGCAAGGAGGATTATGTGCGGAAAAGCATCCTGCTCCTCGTTCTAGCGCTGAGCGCGGCCTTCGCCTTTAGTCAGGACATCGCCTTGAGCAAGGCGCCAGCCAAGCTCGGCGTGGACGTCCTCGACGCCATCAGGGCGCGTTCGGCGGCGCGGGTCTTCGTAAAGGGCGATCTGCCTCTCGCCGACCTCTCGGCCATCGTGTGGGCCGCCGACGGCCTCAAGGGAACGCCCGACGCGATATCCTCGGCCTCCAAGGCCGGCGGTACCTTCCCCGTCTCGGGCGAAGTCAACTACATCAGCCTCTACGTACTGACCGAAAAGGGAGTGTATCGCTACATCCCGGAAAGCAACCTGCTTAAGCAATTGGGCGCCAAGGACGAGCGCGGCAGCGTCACGAGCGAGAACATCGCCGCGGCCGCCTTCATGCTGTTCTTCACCTACGACGCCGCCAAGCTCCCTTCCTTCGTGAAGGGAAACGCCGCCGCGGGCAAGGACATGGCCATGGGCACGGCCAGCTACGGCGGCGAGAACGCCGCCCTCGTAGCGGCCGGACTCAAGCTCGCGTCCATCGTCATGTACAACGTGGCTCCCGCAGCGGCGGCGTCGGCGGCCAAGCTGTCCAAGGACGAGGCGCCCTTGTTTATAATGCAGCTCGGCTATACGAAGTAGCGCCCCCATCAGGATCGGCGGCGACGCGGGCCGACATCGCGAGCAGGAACCAAGAAGCGTGGGGCAGCCATTGCTCGGCCCAGCGCCAGTTGTCGGTCACGCCGTCCTTCGCGGAGCGGAGGAACTCGATGCCCTCCTCGTCCTCGAGGCCGCTCGTGACGCCGTTGCAGATCCCGCCCGGGCAGTTGACGAAGTCGTAGCGGCCGTCGAAGGAATACTGGATATTGTTGCGGCCGTATCCTTCGATCATGCAGGCGTCGAAGGGATTGAGGCCCATGATCCAATCGATCTGGTCGGCCGAATATCGCATCAGCTCGGCCGCAAGACTTGCGTCTCCGGCGGCGGCCAGAAGGGCGGCCGAGCAGGCGAGGGAGGCTAAACGCGCGTTCTCGCCCTGCCACCAGGGCTTGGCCCTCGAGTTGTGCGGGAAGAAGAAGCGCCGCTTTATCGAACCGTCGTCCTCGTCCTTATGCATGAACCTGGCGTAGCCGAAGGGATTGGCCGCCTCGCGCGTGATCGCCAGCTCGAAGCGCATCGCCTTGTCGCAGGCTTCCCGCGCGGCCGCCGCGGCCCTCGCGTCCTTCTCGATATCCGCGTAGGACAGGAGCGCGAAGACAGGCATCCCCGCGTCCGAGGCATGGTGGAAGGGCCGTCCGGGCGCCGCCTCGAAATAGGACCCGCAACCCGCGTCGGGGCGCATGCGCGCCATGACCTTCGCGGCCATGTCCCGAGCCTTGAGGAGGTAGGCGTACTCGGCCGTCGCGCGATAGAGCTCGACGAGGGCGCAGAGGGCGCAGTACTCGTCGAGGAGGTTCCACTGACCGTCGTTCGCATATAGCTCGTTGTCGCGCTCGAGCGCCGCGTATGCCGACTTGGCCGCCGTGACGTACTCGGCCTGGCTAAAAGAGGCTCCGGGGTAGTAGCGCCTCGATGCCGCGGCTAGGGCGGCTATCGCGAAGCCTCCGCCCGAACGGAAGGACACCTCGTAGTTGTAATCGGTCACCGTCTCGCGCGCGGCCGTGGACGCATCGCCGAACTGCGAGCTCGAGCCGTGGTACTCGAACTCGATCAGCCGCTTTTCCGACACGATGTCGAAGGCATGCCCCCGGCCGATGGACCTGAAGAAGGAGCCCGAGGGCGAGCGCATGCGCATGAGAAAGTCCGCCCCCCAGGTCCCCTCGTCGAGCAGGCGGCGCGAGATCATGGAATACTGCTCGTCGAGCGAAGAATCGAGGAGTTCGAAGGCGCGGAAGAAGGCATAGGCCGAAAATGCCGCCTGCTGGGGATTGAAGTAGCTCGAATGAGAGAGGTGGGAGAGGTGAACGCCGTAATCGCCGGTCGCGTCCAGCCATCCGCCGTGGAGGTCGAGGCCGGCGGCGCCTCGGCCCTCGACTCCCGCGCGCGGCGGCGCGAAATCGAGGTGGCCGTCCCTCGCCAGCCACTCGCCCGAAGAGCGTTGAGCCTTGAAAAAATAGCCTATCGCGGAGATCATGCGGATGCCGATGAGGCTTTCGCGCAGCTCGAACGAACTCGAGCGAATCGCGCCCGCGCTCGTCGCGAGCTCGATGAAGAATCGCCCCTCGCCGCGCAGGAGCGAGAAGTCCAGCGTCCAATAGCTCCCCGTCTTCCACGAGGCGACGGGGCCCGCGTAGTCGGCCTTCCCCGAGAAGACGGAGCCGCCGCTTTTTTCCTCTATCACGGCGAAGGCGTCGGCGCGCAGGCCTTCCTCGGCCTGAAATACGGCCTTCTTGGGACCGCGGCTCGAGTACCCGATGTGATTCGTCAGGAGGATCATCGAAGGGAGTCTAGGTCCGGTCGATCGGCCGGTCAAGCGAAACCCGACCGCGTCGTCGCCTGCCCAAGAGAAGGAAGGCAGAGGCGGCGAGACCGATGGCGCCGCTGATGGCCATGCAGAGAGCGGGCCCGACGAACTCGGAGACGATGCCGGCGTAAATGGATCCGATGGGCGTGACGCCGCCGAAGACCAAGGAATAGACGCTCATGACCCGCCCGCGATGCTCGTCGTCCGAGGCGAGCTGGATGGTCGCGTTCGTCGATGTCGCGAAGGAAATCGTGGCGAATCCGGCGAGGCCGAGAAGTACGCAGGAGAGGGCGTAATTGCGCTGGAGACCGCAGGCGAGGATGGCGGCGCACAGACCTACCGCCCCGCCGAAAAGCCTGAGGCGGCTGGGGCCCGATCCGCTGCTGACGGCGAGGGCGAGGGCGGCGACCAGCGAGCCTATTCCCATCGAGGTCATGAGGAAGCCGTAACCGGAAGCGCTTCGTCCCAGGGAAATCCTGGCGAAGGTCGGCACGAAGACGTTGTAGTTGATGACCACCGTCGAGATGACGGCCATGAGGGCCAGGGGGAGGGCTATCTCGCTCCGTTTACGGATATAGGCGATCCCGTCCTTCGTGCTCGCGAGGAGATCGCGCACGCTCACGACCGGGTGGCTCGAGACCCGGGCGGGGGTATCGATGAAGAGAAGGGCCACGATGACCGCGATAAAGGATGCGGCGTTGAGGAAGAAGCAAGGGGCGATGCCTATCGCCTCTATGAGGATGCCCGCGATGCCGGGGCCGAGGATGCGCGCGGTGTTGAAGGCGGCCGAGTTGAGCGATACCGCGTTCATCAGGTATTCCCGGCCCGAGAGCTCGATCACGTAGGCCTGCCTGGTCGGGTTGTCTATGAGCGTGACCATGCCGAGGAGGAAGGCGAGGACGAGGACCATCCAGTAGCGCACGATATGCGTGCCCGTGATGATCGCGAGCGCGAGCGCGAGGAGGGCAAGGGCGCTTTGCGTGAAGATGAGGGTACGGCGCTTGGGGAAGCGATCGATGAAGGGGCCGGCGAAGAGGGACAGGAGCATCATGGGCAGGAACTGGACCGCGGTGACGACGCTGAGCTTCGCGGCGGAGCCCGTGAGCTCGAGGACGAGCCAGGCCTGGCCCACGTTCTGCATCCAGGTGCCGACCACCGAGACTAGCTGCCCTATCCAGAATATCCGGAAGTTGCGCTGGGCGAGGGCTGGGAAGTAGCGTTTAATGATCACCCTCGGCCTCGTTCAGGCCTTGCCCAGGAATGCCTCGACGACGCTTGGGTCGCAGAGGAGCTCGTCGCTCTTGCCTTCTTTTAAAAGCCTCCCGTGGGAGAGGACGAGGCCGCGGTCAGCGATGCGCAGGGCCTGGCGCGCGTTCTGCTCGACGAGGAGAATGGTAGTGCCTGCGCGGCGTATTTCGGCTATCGTCTCGAATATCGCGGCTACTAGTTTAGGCGCGAGGCCCATGCTCGGCTCGTCCAGGAGCAGGAGCTTAGGCCGGGCCATGAGGGCTCGGCCTATCGCCAGCATCTGCTGCTCGCCGCCCGACAAGGAGCCGGCGAGCTGCCTGGAGCGCTCGGCCAAGCGCGGGAAAAGGGCGTAGACGCGAGATAAATCTTTCGCGATGCCGTCGTCGCTGGTCATTTTTTGGTGGAGCGCCACCTTTTGGTGGAGCGCCACCTTTTGGTGGAGCGCCACCTTTTGGTGGAGCGCCACCTTTTGGTGGAGCGCCACCTTTTGGTGGCGAGTCCAGCCGCCGAGCTCGAGATTTTCCGCGACCGTCAGGGGCGCGAGGATCGCGCGGCCCTCCGGCACCTGCACGAGGCCCGCCCTAACGATGCGGTCCGGGCGGAGCGCGGCGATGTCGCGGCCATCGAATAGCACGGAGCCGCCCGCGGCGCGAACGAGGCCGCTTATCGCGAGGAGGGTGGAGCTCTTGCCCGCGCCGTTCGCGCCGATCACGGCGACGATGCTCCCCGCCGCCACCGAGAACGAGAGGCCGCGCACAGCCTCGATGCCGCCATAGCGCACTTCCAGGTTTCGGACTTCAAGGAGCCCGGCCTCTTCGAGGCCGGGCTCGAAAAGCTTGTCCATCACGCCCTCCCCAAGTAGGCTTCGAGGACGGCCTCGTCGCGAGCGACGGCCTGGGGCGGCCCCTCGGCGATCTTGCGCCCGAAGTTGAGGACGACGATCTCGTCGCATATTTTCATGATGAGGTCCATGTGATGCTCGACGACGAGTATCGTGACGCCGTGGCCTTGCAGTTCCAGGATAAAGTCGCCTAACGCGGCGGTCTCGATCTCGTTCATCCCGGCCGCGGGCTCGTCCAGTAAAAGCAGGCGCGGCCGCATCGCTAGGGCGCGCGCGATCTCGACGCGGCGCTGGTCGCCGTAGGAGAGCTTGGAGGCCTCCTGACCCGCGATGCTGCCGAGAGCGAGCCGGCTGAGGAGGCCCATCGCCTCTTCGCGGGCCTCTGCCTCCTCGCGCTTCTGGGACGGCAGGCGGAGCCAGGCGGCGGCTAGGCCCGAGCGCATATGCGTATGCCGCCCGACGATGACGTTTTCGAGGGCGCTCATCTCGCCGAAGAGCTGGATGTTTTGATAGCTGCGCGCTATCCCCGAGCGGGCGATCCGGTGCGCCCTGCGTCCCTGTATCTCTCGGCCGAGCCATTCTATCTTTCCCGAGCTTGGAGGCATAAGGCCCGAGACGAGGTTGATCAGAGTGGTCTTGCCCGCCCCGTTGGGGCCGATGAGGCCGTAGATCTTGCCTTCTTCCAGGTCGAAGCTCACTTGCGCGAGAGCCTCGACCCCGCCGAAGGAGCGGCTGACTCCTTTGAGCGAGAGAAAAGGCTTGCCCTCGGCGCCCGCGCGCCGCGCTGGGGCTTCGGCTACGCCGGCTTTGTCGGCGACACCGACTTTGTCGGTGATGCCGGCGGCGGGAGCGAGCGGCGGCGGGACGGACAGGAAAGCGCCCCTCACAGGAGCGCGGGCGAAGAGAGCGGCGATGCCGCCGGGCGCGAAGATGATGACTAGCATGAGGGCGAGGCCGTTCAGGATGTTCGGGAGTTGCGCGAAGTTTTTGAGAAAGCCTATCGCGGAGCCGAGAAGGTCGCGCAGGAGAATGGGCAGCGCGGTGAGGAAACCGGCTCCGAGCGTCGGGCCGAACCAGGCGCCTGAGCCGCCGAGGACGGCGTAGCCGAGGATGTCGACGGCGCGGTTGAACTTGAAGTCGCCGTTGTCGAGCGAGCCGACGGAGTGCGCGTAGAAGGCCCCGGCGAGGCCCGCGATGAGGGCGCTCGCGAGGAAGGCCATGTTCTTGTAGGCGACGACGTCAATGCCCATCGTCTCCGCCGCCTCGGAATTTTCGCGGATGGCGCGCAGCGCCCTGCCCGCCCTGGACCTCGACGCCGCCCAAAATAGATAGCAGAGGAAGGCGAGAGCGAGGGCCAAGGTCCAGGTCTTCGTCTTCTTCATCGCTTCGTAGGCGAAGCCCGTGGAGAGATTCGCGCCCGTCGAGCCGCCGGTGAGACCCGGCAGGAGGATGATGGACACTCGCACTATTTCGCCGAAGCCGAGGGTGCAGATGGCGAGATAGACGTCCTTGAGGCGCAGCACGGGGAGACCGATGACGAGGGCGACGAGGCCGCAGACGAGGGCGGCCGCGGGGATGGAAAGATAGACCGGCAGACCCAGCTTGACCGCGAGGATGGCGGAGGCATAGGCGCCGATGGCGGCGAAGCCCGCGCTCGCGAGGGAGAGAAGCCGCGCGTGCAGGGTCGCGAAAGCGCTCAAGGCCAGCATCGCGTTGATGAGGAGGCGGTCGAGGTCCTGCGGGTTCTTTATGCAGAGATACGCGTCGGCCGCGACTATGAGGGCGGCGACGATGTACGGACTCGCGCGGCGCCTGGCTTCGCTCATGCGCGCTCCGCCTTGCCCCTGCCCATGATGCCGTTGGGCTTCACGAGGAGGATGAGGAAGAGGATGAGGAAAGCTATCGCGTCCTTGATGTCGCTGCCGCCGGGCAGATAGGCGATAGTCAGGGTCTCGACGAGGCCAAGAAGAAAGCCGCCGACCACCGCGCCCTCGATGTTGCCCATGCCCCCCAGGATGACGACCGCGAGGCCGCGAAGCTCGATCTGTCCTCCCATCCCGGGGACGATGTTGTTGGTGAGGAGAGCGACGAGTATGCCCGCCGCGCCGGCCAGGGCGCCGGCGACGAGAAAGGTGACTACTATCACGCCGTTTACGTCGATGCCGAGAAGGCGAGCCGCCTTTTGGTTGGCGGCGACAGCTCGTATGGCCTTGCCCATGCGGGTCCTGCGGATGAAGAGCCCGAGGCCGACCATGAGCACGATCGAAGCGGCGAGTATGAGGATCTGCGCCCGGCTTATCCTTACCCCGCCGCTTCCCCCGATGAAGAAAGGCTTGGGGTCGAGGACTTTATCGGGAAAGCGCCTCGTCTGGACTCCGAATGCCGCCTCGGCGACGCTCACCATGATGAGGGACGCGCCGATGCTGCTGATCATGGAGCTGAGCTTGTCCGCGCCCTCGCGCCTCAAGGGACGGAAAGCGAGGAGTTCGAGGACGAGGGCGATAGCCGCCCCCGCGAGCATGGCCGCCGCCAGGCCGAGGGGCAGGGGCAGGCCTCCCGCGGCCATGACGAACCATCCCGCGAAGGCGCACCACATGAAGGTGGCGGCGTGGGCTAGGTTAAGTATGTCCAGGACGCCGAAGATGAGGGTAAAGCCCATCGCGAAGACGCCGTAGAGCGCGCCGCGCGACAGGCCATCGACGAGATTCTGGACGAGGAAGACCGGATCCGCGAAGAAGCTCAAATCCATGAATTACTGAAACAGGACGTACTTGCCCGCCTTGACGGTCAGTGGAACGCTCTGGCAGATCGGATCGCGGTTCTCGTCGAAGGAGAAGGGCCCGAGCGTTGTATCGAGTCCGTGTATCTTGACGAGGGCGTCGCGGATCGCGGCGCGGTCGATCGAGCCGGCGTTCTTGATCGCGTTAGCGACGATGTAGAGGCCGGCGTAGCCCTGGGAGGCGAACTGGTCGGGATCGCCGCCATATTTTTTCCTGAAGGCCGCGACGAAGGCCGTGCTCGCGCTCACCTTGCTGTCGATGAACCAGGAGGAGCCGACGATGAGGCCCTCGGAGGCTTCCGGGGCGTTCTTGAGGATGTTGGGGCTGTTGAAGCCGTTGCCGCCGACTATCGGAACGGCGATGCCGATCTCGCGCGCTTGCTGGAGGACGGGGATAGCCTCTCCGACGAGGGAGCAGAGGACGAGGATGTCGGGTTTCTTCGAGGAGAGCTTCTGGAGCTGGGTGCGGAAGTCGGAGTCGCCCTTCGAGTAGCTCTCCGAGCCGACGAGCTGAATGCCCAGTTTGGCGAGGGAGGCCTTGAATACGTCGGCCTCGCTCTTGGAATACTCCTGGTCGGCCTGGAAGAGGAGGGCGGCCTTCTGAGGCTTGTACTTGGCGATGACGGCCGCGAGCGTGCCGGGGATGACGGCGGCCTGAGGCAGGCTGTCGCGGAAGATATAGTCGCCCATCGCGGTGATGCCTACCGCGGTGGTGCTCGTGCCGAGGACAGGTACGCCGGCCTTCTGCGCTATCGGGTCGGCGGCGAAAGCGGTGCCGCTGAGGGTCGGCCCGATGATGGCCGCGACCTTCTCGTCGTTGATCAACTTAGTGAAGACGCTTATTCCCTCCTGCTTGTCCGCCTTGTCGTCGGCGACGACGAGGGCGAGCTGGCTCCCGCCGAGGAGCTTGGAAGCGTTGATCTCCTGGGCCGCGAGCTCGATGCCTTTGCGGATGGAGATGCCGTAGGCGGAGTTGTCGCCGGTAAGGGTCTCGACGACGCCGATCTTTATCGAGGAGGACAGAGGGGCCGCCGATGCGGCGGCGGCCGCGGCGAAAACGGCGACGCAGAGGAAAGTTCTCTTAGCTTTCATGGATACCTCGCTTTACGAATCCATCGATCCGATGAGCGATTCTCCAAAACGGAACGCGCCTTGTCAACACGTACGACTTGCTTCGCAGCCTCTAGGGACATATCTTCGGTAAATAGGGTGTTTATTCGAAGGAGAAGACCATGGCTCGAGGCAATCATATCGCCGTACTCCTGGCGCTTTTGTTTTCTCTGCGTTTCGTGAATCCTCTCGATATCTTCGGGCAGTCCATCGGCAAGGTCATGGGAGTCGAAGCAGGTTATGGCTACATCGCCTCAAGCAAGGAACTCAGCCCGCAGTCCGCGAGCGGGCTCATCGCGGGCCTCCGCTACGGCTACCTCATCCTCGATCGGCCTTCCATGAGCGCGCTGCTGTCCTTGGCGCTCGGCTACGACTTGTTTCCCCAGGGAGCCGGCGGCAAGCCTCTGCAAGCATTAGTGTACGGGCTGGAATACGAGCACCTATTTTTTAGGCAGGGACCGGTCGCCCTGTCCGTGGAATACGGGCTCTTATTCGACCTCATCTTCGAGGGCGGACGTCAAGGCTATGCATACGGGAACCATACCAGGCTAGGCTTGGGACCCGACTTCAAGCTCGGCGAGAAGGATGATCTGGCGCTCTTGATCGACTATAATGCCGTGGATATGCCCTACTTCGAAGCGTCCTCGGGCAAATTCAGCTTCCCTTCGGTCGCGCTGCGCTATCAGAGGCGGCTCTGAATCGCGAAGCCGCCGATAAAATCCATAATCGGGGGTCGCCAGCCCTTTTCGGGACTGAGCGCATAAGCTCCGTCCAGAGAAGCGCACACTTCCAGCATGACCCGTCGCAGTTCGTCGGCGTTTCCTAGGCGCGCCGCATCCGAGGCGAATAGGTCCCTGACGAAGGCCCGTGCCGCCTCGTCGCCGAAAGCCGGGAAGCGGCGCTTCAAGTAATACAACGAGGCGCCGACGCAGTTTACGCTGTGCTGCTTGACGAAGAGTACGCTCTCGGTGATGGCCAGCGCCTCGACGCGCAGGCTGGCGGCCCAGAGCTCGACCTGCTCGGCCTTGTAGCCTCGCGCCCCGTCCGCGCCCAGGCGAGCGACGATCCGCGAGGCGAGGAGCCAGTTGGCAACTACTAGTATGACATGGAGGCTCGGGACGCAGTTGAGGTGGGGATCGACGGCGTGGATGATCGCGAAGCGCAGGTTGTAGTTCTTCGAGGGCCGCGTCGTCGTCGTATGGACGACCCCGTAGACGCTACCCGCTTCGGCGTAGAGCCGGCGTATCGCCTCGAGGAAGCCGAGGATTTCCGCCTCTCTCTTAGGGCCATAGAAGCGCCGCAACCGATAGAAGGAAGCCATCCAAAGCTGGACGAACTCGAGGTACTTCTTGATGAAGCTCGGATCGAAGGGAATGGTGGCGTCCAGGGGATGGTCTACATTGACCACGGGGCGGCGATGGAGGAGGGCGTTCTCGAATTGAGGGACAAAAAAGGATCGCGTGGCTTCCGCGATTATGCGGATGGCGCTGAGGAAGAACCCGGGATGCGCCGCCGCGAGGCCGAAGGGTCTCGCGTAGCCTACCGTGCCTTGAAGGCGTTTCGAAAGCATGCCGTTAATCCTTATTCGCAAAGACGCGATATTCGCCGTCGGGCTCGGTATCGAATTCCCTAAACAGAGCCGGACGGGCGCACCTGATCGCGCACTTACCGCCGAGCCGCGAGAGGACGGTCGCTTCGACGAGCGCGCCTGCCTTCCACGCGATGCCGACCTCGAAGCCGCCCCGGCCGCGCAGGCCCCGAACCTCGCCCTCGGGCCAGGCCGAAGGCAGGGCCGGCAGAAGTCGCAGCTCGCCGCCGCCGCTTTGAAGCAGCATCCCGGCGAGACCGGACGTAAACGCGAAATTGCCGTCGATCTGGAAGGGCGGGCAGGCGTCGAAAAGATTCGGGTAGAGCCCCCCGCTCTCGCCATCGACTTTGACTGGGTCGGCTGGCCGCAGAAGGAGCCGCGCGACATCGTAGGCTCGATCGCCATCGCCGAGGGCCGACCAGAGCGCGATCTTCCAGCCGAGGGACCAGCCGGTCGAGGCGTCGCCGCGAAGCTCGAGGCTGCGCCGAACCGCCGCCGCGATGTCCGGCATTTTTTGCGGATCTATCGAGCGGCCGGGAAAGAGGCCGTACAGCTGCGAGACGTGGCGATGCTTTTCTTCGGATTCGACGAAGTCCTCGGACCACTCGAGAAGCTGGCCTCTCGCGCCGATGGAGTAAGGCCGCAGGCGAGCGCGGGCGGCGGCCAGGCGATCGGCGAAATCGGCATCGACGCCGAGGAGGCGGGCCGAGCGCTCGCAGTCGGCGAAGAGATCCTCGATGAGGGCGCGGTCCATCGTGGCTCCCGGAGCCAGCGCCGCCGTCCCGCCCGCCGGATCGACGAAGCGCAGCTCGGGTGAGGCGGAGGGGGCCGTCGTGAGCCGGCCCTTCCCGTCATCGACGAGCCAGTCGAGGCAGAACTCGGCGGCTCCCTTCATTACGGGATAGGCGAAATCGCGCAGGAAGCCCAGGTCGCCGCCGTACTCGTAGTGATTCCACAAGTGCGAGCACAGCCAGGCGGCGCTCATCGGCCACAGGGACCAGATCGGGTCCATGTGCCCGTAGTCGCCCACAGGCGCCGACTGGCGCCATATATCCGAGTTGTGGTGGGCGACCCAGCCCGCCGCGCCGTAGTTCGTCCGCGCCGTCCTCGCCCCGTTTTCCGAGAGCTCGCGCACGAATTCGAGAAGTGGCTCGTGGCATTCCGCCAGGTTGCAGAGCTCGGCGGGCCAATAGTTCATCTCGAGATTTATGTTGAGGGTGTAGTTGCAGGACCAGGGCGGCCGCGTCGATTCGTTCCAGATGCCTTGGAGGTTGGCCGGCTGCCCCCCAGGCCGCGAGGAGGCGATCATGAGGTAGCGGCCGTATTCGAAGAGGAGGACGGCTAGTTCGGGATCCTCGGTCGCCGCGAATAGCCGTATGCGCTCGTCGGTGTCTAGCGGAGGCGGAGCCTCGGCGGCCTCTCTCGAAGCGCCGGCGCCGGGCCGCCTCAGGCTCAAGGAGACGCGATGAAAGAGCGGGCGGTAATCCGCGAGCTGCCGTCGAAGCAAGCTTTCGTAGCCGAGGGCCGCGGCCGCGGCGATGATCCCCTCGCTAATAGGCGCGGGATCGCCGCGAGGCGGAAGGCGAAAGCCCTCGAAGCCGGTCGCGGCCGTGACGATGAGGGTCGCGGCGTCGCCGCCCTCCAGGGCCAGGCATGCCGCGCCATCCGCGCCGCTCTCTACCGCGACGACGCGGCCGCCCTCCGCGACGAGGCGGACGCGGGCCTCGAAGGCCATGCCGGCGCGCTCGCCTTCTTCGTAAATTATTGCGTCGGGCCTTGGGCCGAGGTAGTCCGGAACGACGTTGGTCGGGGCATGGCCGCGGACGACGAGGTCGGACGCGCCTCCGGGGCCTAGCGGCGCGGTTAGGCTCGAGGCGGCGCGCAGCTTGCTGGACAGCCCGAGGCGGAAGGAGAGAGCGCCCCGTCGGCTGCACTCGAGCCTGATGACGAGGACGCGGTCGGGATAGCTCGCGAAGGCCGCGCGCGAGTATTGGATGTCCCCGATGGCGTATCGGACCGAGGCTATCGCGGTGTCGAGATCGAGCTCCCGATGGTAGTCGTCGGCCTGGCCCTCGGCCCGAAGCGTCATAGCCAGGTCCCCGAGCGGCATGAAAGCCTGAGTGAAGGGCCCCTGCATGCCTAGGCTGAGCTCGTCGGCCTCCCGGTAGCGCCCCTCGAGCACGCAGGCGCGGACCTTTGGCAACACTCCCGCCGCTCCCGGATTGTCCCAGTCCCTGGGGCCGCCCGACCAGAGAGTGCCCTCGTTCAGAGCGATGCGCTCCGAGAACGGCCGGCCGAAGACCATGGCAGCGAGCCTTCCGTTGCCGAGGGGCAGGGCTTCGTTCCAGACGCCCGCCGGCTTGCCGTATTGAAGTTTCGACATTGCGTAAGATTCTATCCTAGCCCATACTTGTTGAGCAACGATTGCCTATAGGTTAAATGTCCTAGCCTCGAATGCGGCGTTTACCCTATTCATGGAAGGGTGAATGGGGTTTAAGGTTAACGATCGAGAACGCGGCTCGCGGTCGCGCATCCCCATTTCCCCCCACGGAGGAACTTTAATGAAGAAGCGCAGTATCTTTGTGTTGATCGTCCTCGCACTGCTCATCGGTACCCAGGCCTTTGCCGCCCCGATAACCCTATGGCATTGGTGGTCGGCCGCCGACGGCAACATCCCCGCCTTCAACGCGGTGCTAGCCCAAATGGCCAAGGACCACCCCGAATGGAACGTGGAAGTGACGGCCCAGGACGCCAATTCCTACGACGCCAAGATCAAGGTCGCCCTCGCCTCCGGCACCGCCCCGGACATTATGATCATGCAGGGCCTCGGCCGCATGAAGCCCTTTGTCGATAGCGGGAAGATCCAGAGCCTGGACGCCCTCATCACGAAAAACAAGACCAAGGACAGCCTCGTCGGCGGCGTCCTCGCCAACTTCACCTTCGGCGGCAAGGTCTACGCCCTGCCCACCTCGATGGCGATCGGCGTCCTGTACTGCAACAAAGAGATCTTCGCGGCCAACAACCTCAAGCTACCTGCCACCTTCGACGACCTCATCGCGGACTCCAAGGCCCTGAGCGCGAAGGGCATTACGCCCATCATCGTCGGCGCCAAGGACAAGTGGCCCGCTATGTTCTATTACGACATCATGGCCATCAGGTCCGCCGGCGTCCAGACTTCGATCGACGCCCTCAACAAGAAGGCCTCTTTCAACCAGAAGGGCTTCATCGACGCCGCGAAGCGGATGCAGGACCTCCTCGCCGCGGGCGCCTTCAACGACTCCATGTTCGCGACGAGCTGGGACGAGGCGACCAACGCCTTCATCACCGGCAAGGCCGCGATGGTCTTCAACGGCAGCTGGGTGGCCGGCGCCTGCGAGAGCGACGCTTCCACCGTCAAGGGCAAGATCGTAGCCCTCAACTGGCCCGTCATCGCGGGCGGGTCGGGCAAGGCCACCGAGTTCTTCGGCGGCGCCAACGACTCATTCATGCTCAACGCCGGAACCAAGGACCAGGACACCGCCTACAAGGTCATGTCCTACATCTCATCCAACATGGCGCTGCAGTCCTATCTTACCGGCTCGGGCCTCCCCGCCTGGAAGATCCCGGCAGTGGACACCTCCAAGATCAACCCCCTCACCGTGCAGCAGGCCAATCTTATCAAGAACGCGACCGGCTTCTGCATGTGGTGGGACACCTTCCTCGGCGGAGCCCCCGCCGACGTCCACAAGGACTTGGTGCTCCAGGTTCTCGCGAAGAAGATGACCCCCGAGCAGTACGCCGCGGCGATGCAAAAGCAGGTCAATGAAGCTTCGGCTCAGTAGGCCGCGGCTAAGTAGAGCATAGGCGTACCGACTTATCGTGATTCCGAGGGCGGGGGCTAGCGGGCCCCTGCCCTCGCATTTCGAGACCGACGCCAGGGAGTCCATTCCAGCATGAAGAGCGCCGCCAAAACCAGGGCATCCCGCAAAAGAGTCGCGAGCAACAGAGTCGCCCTCCTCGTTTTCGTCATGCCGGCCTTTATCCTATTTACGGTCTTCATGACCCTTCCTATCTTCGCCTCGGTCTATTACAGCCTCTTCAGCTGGGACGGCATCGGGAAGATGCTCTTCGTCGGGGCGAGAAATTACGTCCATTTGATATTCCAGAACTTCGACGATTTTTACACGACGCTCAAGAACTCGCTGATCTTCGCGGGAATGTCGGTCTTTATCCAACTGCCCATAGCCCTCGTTCTCGCCCTCGTGCTTTCGTCCGGCGTAAAAGGAGAGAACTTCTTCCGGACCGTGTACTTCATCCCCGTGGTCATATCGAGCGTCATCATCGGCGTCCTCTTTCTCAAGGTCTACAATCCGGATTACGGCCTGCTCAATACATTCCTCAAGGACCTCGGCCTAGCCAAATGGCAGCGCGCCTGGCTGGGCGACACCAAGACGGCCCTCGTCGCCGCCTTCGCTCCGCTGATATGGCAGTACGTCGGCTATCACATGCTGCTGCTCTACTCGGCTATTAAGCAGATTCCCCAAGAATACAACGAGGCGGCGAAGCTGGACGGCGCGACCGAGCTCCAGGCGGCCCTAAGAATCAAGATCCCCCTGATAGTGCCGATGCTCGAGGTCTGCGTCATCTTCGCCGTCATCGGCAGTCTCAAGATATTCGACCTCGTCTACGTCCTGACCGGCAACGGCCAACCCTTCAACAGTACCAGGGTGCCCACGGGCCTCATGTACACGCAGCTATTCCAGCACGACATGTACGGGATGGGTACCACGACCGCTATGTTCATCGTCCTCGAGTGCTTCGTCTTCACCGTCGTCATCCAGAGGGCCTTCAAAAGCTGGCGGGCGAAAGTATGAGCGACGCTAGGAGAATAGATCGGATGGGTTCGAAAAACTGGAGCCTCCCGCGAAGCATCGGGAGGTCGATAACCTTCCTCGCGCTATGCGTAGTCGCCGCGATCCAGATTTATCCCCTGATCTGGATGATCCTTTTTTCCTTCAAGAGCAACCCCGAGATTTTCGGGGGCAACATCCTCGGCCTGCCGCAGAAGTGGCTCTGGAGCAATTACCGGACGGCCCTCGAAACGGCGAAGATCGGCGTCTACTTCTTCAATAGCGTCAAGGTCTCCTTCTTCTCCATCATCTTATCCATAGTCACGGCGCTGATGGTCTCCTACGCCATCGCGAGGATGGACTGGAAGTTTAAACGAAAGACCCTCAACTACTTCCTCCTCGGCATGATGATCCCGGGCCAGGCCATACTGGTGCCCCTCTACATGCTCGCGCTCAGGATGGGCCTCATCAACACCCATTTGATCCTGGTGCTCATGTACTCGGTCTTCGCCCTGCCCACCTCGATCTACATCTTTGTGAGCTTCCTGGAAGGCATTCCCAGGGAGATGGAGGAGTCGGCATTCATGGACGGCGCGAGCGTCTACCGCACTTTCCTGCAGATCATCGTTCCCCTAATAGCCCCGGCCGTAGGCACCATCGTCATTCTCAACTTCCTGGGAGTGTGGAACGAGTTCCTCTTCGCCTTCATCTTCGTCGATAAGGAGAGCCTGCGCACCATCCCGGTCGGCCTCCAATCCCTCAATGGCCGGTACTTCACCAACTGGGGGCCCATCGGCGCCGGAATGGTCGTCGCGACGATGCCCACGCTCCTCATCTACCTGATCTTCAGCCGCCAGATACAGAAAGGCATGGTCGTCGGCGCCGTGAAGGGCTAGGCCGCCTCGCGAGCGTGCGCGCGGGACTAAGGGCCTGGCGGCGTGGACGAGGAGGCCGCCTATCGCTATCCTCCTAAGCGATGAAGAGCGATATGCCGATGAAGGACCGCAGAGCGCCGATAATCGGCTTCCTCGCCGCCCGTTTCGACGAGGCCTACCAATACGCCGTATGGCGGGGCGCGGTCCAGGAGGCCGAGCGCATAGGCGCCGCCATAGTCTTCTTCGGCGGCCAGCGGATCGGCAGCCCCATAGGCTACGAGGCCCTGGACAATATCGCCTTCGACCTCGCCAAACACAGCCGGATGGCCGGCCTTATCGTCATGTCCAACGTCATCGGCACCTATATCTCCAACGAGGAGCAGCTCGAATTCCTCGGCCGCTTCGGCAGCGCGCAGATCGTCTCCATCGGCATCGAGTTCCCGGGAATCCCGAGCGTCCGCGTCGACGCGTCGGGTGGCATGAGCTCCATAGCCGAGCACTTGGTGCGCGCCCACGGCCGAAGCCGCTTCCTCTTTCTCGCCGGCCCCAAGGGGCACATCGAATCCGAGGCCCGCGAGGCCGAGTTCCTGCGCGCCGCGTCCGGCCTCGCGACGGCAGCCGCGGAGCCAGGCCTCATCGAGCTGCTCTACGGCGACTTCACCGAGGAGGATGCCCACGATAAAGTCGCGCGTTTCCTCGATTCAGGGAGGCCGATAGACGCCATCGTAGCCGCCAATGACCTCATGGCCGTCGGCGCCATGCGCGCGCTCGCCGATCGCGGCATCGATGTTCCGCGCGAGGTTTCCGTGACCGGCTTCGACGACACCGAAGACAGCCGTTTCTCGGTGCCGCCGCTCACGACCGTGCGCCAACCCGCGTCTGAGCTAGGGCGTATGGCCGTGATCCGCATCGCCGCGAGCCTCGGTCTGGTGAGCGAGCCTCCATCCATCCATCCCAGGGTATCCTTCGTGGTCCGCGAGTCCTGCGGATGCCCCTACGCCCCCGAGCAAGGGGAGCTTCTCGACATAGTCGAGCCCGACATAGTCGAGCCCGACATAGGCGAGCCCGACATAGGCGAGCCCGACGGAGCCCCTGCCCTCGAGCCCCTCGCGGCCCTGTCGGCCGAAGTAAACCGCGAGATCCGCACCGGCAGGAACCCCGCGCGCCTGCGCCGCCTGGCCTTCGATCCCGTGATACGCGAGGGCGCCCTCCTCGCCATAGCCGAGGGCCAGTGTCGCTTCCTCGCATCGCAGCGCTTCGCCGCCGAGCGCCGCGTCTCCGTGCTCGGCGAGATAGAGTCGTCCCTGGTTTCCTCCTTCGCCACGGAGGACATACTCAAGCAAATCGCCCGAGGGACGCGCGAGCTGGGGATCAGCGGCTGCTGGCTCAGCCTCTTCGAGTCCAAGGGACTCTCCCCCGAATGGTCCAAGCTCTTTCTCGCGTCGGACTCGAGGGGAGTCCGCATTCTCGCGCCCTACGGCCTGCGGTTCCGCACCGCCGAGCTCGTCCCGGGAGGGCTGCCCGGCAGCTGGAGCGCCTACGTCTGCGAGCCCCTGCGCTTCGGCGACGACAGGCTCGGCTACCTCGTCTGCACCGGCGACTCGACCGACAGGAGAATGTACGAGGCCCTGCGCGACCAGGTCTCGAGCGCCCTCAAGGGAGCCATCCTCATGACGGCCGAGCGCGACAGGGAGCGCAGCCTCGAGCGCAACGTCAGGACGCGGACCCTCGAGCTGTCCACGGCCAACGCGCGACTGGTCGAGGAGATGGCGAGGCGCAAGGGACTCGAGCGCGAGCTCCTCGGGATATCGAACCGCATCGTGGGCAAGATCGGCCAGGACATCCACGACAATCTCTGTCAGGACATAGCGGGCCTCGGGATCATGGCCGCCGTGCTCGAGGGCAAGCTGCGCCGCGCTGGCGCGGGCGCGGGCGCAGTGGACGCTGCCGACGCGGCCGCGGCGCTCTCCCGAACCGCCGGCGAGACGGCCGCGCGCGCCAAGGGCATAGCCCGCGGGCTCTACCCCGCCGAGCTCGAGGCTAAGGGCATCGTGTCCGCGGTGGAGCGCCTCGTCAAGTCGGCGCGGGAGCGCAATGGCCCCGATGTGCGCCTCGAAGTGACGGATGGCTTTACCGTCCGCGACTCCGAAAAGGCCCTCCACCTTTACAGGATCGTCCAGGAGGCCCTTAACAACTCCCTTCAGCACTCGCTGGCGAAGGAGATCCGAGTCGGCCTCTACATGGACCGCGAGACCGTCACCGCCGAGGTCGGCGACGACGGCGTAGGCATTCCGACCGGAGAGCGCGAGGAGAACGGCATGGGCCTGCATATCCTCAAGTACCGCGCTAGCGTGATCGGCGGGGAGCTGCGCATACGGTCGAAGGACCGCGGTACGACAATCACCTGCAGGGTCGCGAGGTAGCGCATGGCGATCAAGCCGAGCTTTATCGTGGTGGACGATCATCCACTGTACCGCCACGGGGTCACGATGCTCATTGGCCAAGAGCTGCGCCTCGAAAGCGCGGGCGAGGCGGGCAGCCTGAGCGAGGCCCTCGACCTCCTCGCGGCGACGAGGCCGAGGATCGCCATCGTGGATATTTCCCTGCAGGGACAGAGCGGCCTCGACCTCGTGCGCATGATCAAGACCGATTATCCCGAGACCATGGTCCTCGTCGTCTCCATGCACGAGGAGAATCTCTATGGGGAGAGGGCGCTCAAGGCGGGGGCGCGCGGCTACGTGATGAAGCACGAAAGCCCCAGCGTCCTTATAAGCGCCGTGCGAGAGATCATGGAGGGGCGCATAGCCGTCAGCGAAGAGCTGCGCGAGCGCATGCTCGAGGGCCTGATCGGCGGCAATACCGACGTCGATCCCGTGGGCAGGCTCTCGGACCGCGAGCTCGAAGTATTCACGCTGATAGGAAAGGGCTGCGGCGCGGCCGAGATAGCCGAGCGGCTCAGCCTCTCGGTCAAGACGGTCAACGCCTACCGTGACCACATAAAGGACAAGCTCGGCCTGCCGAGCGCCTCCGGCCTGCGCAAATTCGCGGTCGAGTGGGGCGCGGGGAGCTAGGAATCGTGTGAATTGTCCGAGGAAAGCAACCTTTCGATGGGCGAAAGGTTTCCTTCCCCGGGCCCCATCCTTCCAAAGCCCCGCGGCTTGCGCCCCTTCCGACCTATGGGTAGAATGGTCATGCCGTAACCGGATAAAACAAGAGCCGTGAATGAATCGCGGAGAGAAAATCCGTTACTGGATCGATTCCTCCGATATAGACGCCCTAGCGATGCATCATCTCTGTGCGAATAGCGACTATACCTGGGCCCTTTTTTTAGGGCATATCGTCGTCGAAAAGCTTTTAAAGGCTGTGTTCATCAAGAACAAAGATGAAACGCCTCCGTTCATTCACGACCTTTCGAGATTAGCCGAAAAAGCGGAACTCGGGCTCGATCAGAAACAGATGGATTTCCTGGATACGGCGACGACTTTCAATATCCGCGCGCGCTAAGACGATTACAAGAACGAATCCGCTTCGCGTTGCACGAAAGACTACGCCGAAGACGCAATCCGTAAAATCGAGGAGCTGCAGTCATGGATCAAGAACAGGCTTTAGTCATAGTCCGCGCGTTTCTCGAAGCGATGCGGCTGGCGGGGTATAAAGTGAAAACCGCATTCCTCTTCGGTTCAGCCGCTCGCGGCGCTGCCGGCGCGGACTCGGACATAGACGTCGCGGTCATTCTCGATGGTATATCGAACAGCTTCGATACGCAGGTCGAGCTAATGAAGCTCAGGCGCGGCATCGACCTTCGCCTGGAGCCCCACCCTTTCGCATCCCAAGACGAGGACGACCCTTCCGGATTCTTGGCCGAAGTCATGCGGGGCGGAATTCGAGTGGCGTAAGTTATCGGACAGCCTGAATCCAATATTTGCGACGCGCAGTTAAATGTTTCATTGCCGGGTCAGCAGGCTCTCGGGAGAAGGAGGCGGAAGATCGTCCCCTCGTTCTTATCGGAAGTGAAGCCGATCTCGCCCCCTAGGTAGTCTTCGGTCAGCATCCTCATGCTATAGGTGCCGATGCCCCTGCCCCTGCCCTTCGTCGAGAAAGAGCGCTGGAAAATCTGCAGCTGCAGATCGCGCGGGATGTAAGCGGAGTTGCGGACGGAGAGCTCGACGCGGTCGCCCGCTTCCGCGATCCTAAGCGCGACTTCCTCGCCGATGAGCGAGGCCTCGAGCGCGTTCTTGAGCATATTGACGATCACGCGCGCGAGGAGGATGGGGTCTGTCGATACGAGGATCGACGGGTGCGGAGAAGAAAGCGCGACGCGCTTGCCCTTCGCGTAGTCCGCGACTTCGACGTTTTGCACCGCCTGGCGCGCGACGCGGCCGAGATCGACCTCGCGTATATCCGCCTCGAGATCGCCTGACTCCATCGTCATGAGCCCCCGCTGCTGGACGACTTCGTCGATTAGGCCATCGGTGGCCGAGGACAGCCGGGCGAAGTAATCGTGCTCGCTGACCATCGATCCGAATTCTTTATTGATCAGCATCACGCAGGCTTGCAGGCTCGAGAGGCTGTTCATAAGGTCGTGGAAGAACAGGCGCTCCAGCACCTGGCGCCGCTTCGAGTCGCTTATGTCGTGCATCGTGACCACGGCGAAGCGGCCCTTGGCCGTGGCGATCGGCACCGCGGTGACGAGAAAGTCGAGGCTGCCCTGCTTCCCGTCGGCTAGCGTGGAAATGCGGCATTCCTTGGCGGCCTTCTTGCCGCCCTCCAGGGCCTCGAGGACGGCCCCTACCGCGCCGCAGACGCGGCAAGCCTCGGAAGTGCCGCAGCCGCCCGGCATCTCGCCGGCATGGACGCAGTTGACGATCTCCCCGGGACGCGCCCCGAGCGCTTCCGAGGACTCAGGCCCGAGCATGGACAATGCGGCCTCGTTGGCGAAGAGCACCTGCCTCCGCTCATCGACGATGAAGGCGATACTGGGAACGAGGTTGAGCACGATGTCGTACCTGAGTTCGGCGTTCAGCTCGGCGAAGGAGCGGCGAATTTCCTCTACACCGCTCCGCGCGGCCGGCGCGAACTGTGTTTCCTGCATCGCCCAAAATAGGCCGCGGCGTCCGCGGCTGTCAATCCGGCGGACTTCCCCCTAAGTCAGGCGCGGTCCAGGCCCAGCTCGACCATCACGCGGCCCCCGGGCCCCGGCAGGATCTCCAGTTTGCCGCGGTTGCCCTTTAAGAGGCTGGCGACGAGCTTGTAGCCGAGAGTCTTGGCTTCCCCCAAGCGGAATCCCGGCGGGAAGCCCGGGCCATCGTCCTCGACGAGGATCCTCGCCGAGGCCCCGACCCGGACCAGGTCGACATTCAGGCTGCCTCCGCCCTTGGGCAGAAGGCCGTGCTTAACGGCGTTGGAGACGAGCTCCGTCACTATCAGCCCCGCGTTGAAGCAAGTGTCCACGTCGACCTCGACCGCCTGGACCTTGACCGTCAGCTCGATCTTCGCCGAATCGAGCTTGTCCTTGGAGACCAAGAGCCCGACCAGGTCCCGCAGGTACTCTCCCAGGTCCAAGCTTTCGGAACCGATCTTCCCGTAGAGCTTCTCGTGGACGAGGCTCATGGAGATTATCCGAAGCCTGAGGAGGGAGAAGACCTCCTTCGTCTCGGGATCGTCGACGTGGCTAGACTGCAGGGACAAGAGACTCGCGACGACCTGAAGACTGTTCTTGACCCTGTGGTGGATCTCCCTGATCAGGAGCTCCCTCTGTTCCAGGAGACCCTCCACTCCGGCGAAGGCGGTCGTCATGCGCTTGACCATGATGACGACCAGGAAGCCCACGAAGACGGTGAAGCCCCAGGGCGCCAAGTTGCCCGTCCACCAGATGAAAGAGGAATAAAAGACGTCGTTGACGACGCTCGCGCCCAGGAGCACGGCCCCGATGAAGAGGGTTATCCCCTCGGGGTCGGACTTCAAGACGGTGTTCACGAACATCGCGCAGGTCAGGACGACGATATCCATGAAGGCGAAGCAATAGAAGGCGAACAAGGATCGAGTCAAGAAGTCCAGGGGAGAGAAAAAAGTCAGGAGCGCGAAAGCCAGGGGGGGAAGGATGCAGGCCCACTTCAGGCGCCGATCCATGAGCCGGGGGAAGAGCGAGCAGAAGAATTCGATACCGACGGGAAAGGCGAGGAAAACCGTGAGGTATTCCATCCTGATCATGAGGTCGAAGGGCAGGGCGGGCCAAAGGCGCGTCACGATGTACTCGCCGGTCACTAACAGGCGCAGGGCGAGCAGCAAGGCCAAGAGCCCGCTAAAGAGAAACGCTCGGTCCTTCCTCCTCAGGTAAAAAAGCAGGAGGAGTAGGAGGCTCATGACGGCCAGCGCCATGGACTGAGCGATGGCTACCGCCAACTCCGAGAAGTAAGCCGACTCGACCGACTCCGCGGACCCTAGGGAAATGGGATACCACAGGCCGCCGGAGCGGTACACGTAATTGGAAACCCGAACCATGATGTCCAGGCGGTCCCCGGCGCTCTCCAGGCGCGCGAAGCCGGGTTTATACGCGGCCCTCGCCTCCCGCGAATCCGCCGAGGGCACTCCGACCTGGACGACGCTCTTGCCCTGGACCTCGATCCGGAAGGCGGTGGAGGCCGAGAGATAGTGAAGGGCCAAGGGAGGCGTGAGCGGGGGCAAAAGGACGGTCAGGTGATAGGTCCCGGAGCCATGGCCCCTCGGTCCCCCGGCATCGTCGCCCTTCCATAGGTCGGGGACTTTCCTTTGTACCGGGTGGGACACCATGAACGCGTCCAAGGGAATGTCCACCGAACCCGGAAGGAAGTCCCACAATCCGGTGAGGGGATAGCTCTCTCCCTTGCTGAAGTCGCGGCTTCGCAGATCCAGCACTCCGCCCACGCTCTGCGATGCATCCGGCCTCGGCGCGGAACAGCCCGCGAAACCCGCCAGCATGAAGAAGAGCAAGGCCGAGGGCCCAAAAGGAAAACGATTCGTCGGATGCATGCATTCCCCCTCTGGCGAAGCAGTAAGGGCCGAAGGCTCAGAATCTACCACAAAAGACCGGAAGATGCAGAGGGTAGAATTTGACTACCGGCTTCGGGGCCGCTAGGCTTAATGGAAAATAGCCCTAGCCAAGCTCAATTTGCGCATCTACATGGGGAGTCCGGAATGGCAGTGCCAGCGAACATAAATCAAGCAAAGCCGACTCGCAGTCGTTCGGGCGGGTATAGGCAAATAGCGATAGCGGCCGGGGCCGGTTTCCTCCTGCCCGTGGCCTGCTGGCTTCTCGGGCTCCTCGCCTCCCTCATCCGCTTTTGGGGCATTTTGCCCACTATCCTGCTGTTCATGCTCATCCTCGCGTCGGCGCTCCTGGTTGCCGTCCTTGGCATCCTACTGCGTCCGATGGCCGATATGGCCCGCAGGCTCAAGACGCTACGGGGCGACCTTACGGCCCGCCTGCCCGTGGGAGGGACGCGGGCGCAGGGCGAATTGGCGCGATTCTTCAACATCTTCGTGGCCAACATCCACAACATAGTCTTCACGCTCAAGAACGTCGCCGAGGAAGAGAAGAAAGTCGGTACGGTCCTGGCCAACGGCACGGCCGAATCGGCGTCCTCCGTCAATGAGATCGTCCATAACCTGGAGTCCATGCGCGACAACTCCGCCAAGTTCGAGAAGAAGATCAACGAGATCACCCTCTCGGTAAAACGCATCGCTCAGGCCATAGAAGGCGTCTCTCAAACCTCGCAGGACCAAATGACTTCGCTCGATCAGGCATCGCTCATCATCATGGGCCAGGTGCAGGCCATCAACCGGCTCGACGATCTCTCGCGGAGCAAGCTCGATACCGTCGCCTCGCTCAAGGCCGTTTCGTCCTCGAGCATCGCGATCATGGCCCAGACCTCGGTTTCCATACACGAGATCGCGGACTCGGCCCAAGCCATCCGCGAGCTGATGGACGTCATCGGAAACATCGCGACCCAGACTAACCTATTGGCCATGAACGCGGCCATCGAGGCCGCCCACGCCGGAGCGGCCGGCCGCGGCTTCGCCGTCGTAGCCAGCGAGATCAGGAAACTATCCGATACCACGCGCCAAAGCACGGTCGGCATCGCCGCCAATATCAAAAGGATACTCGACCAGATCAGCAAGGCGGTCGAGCAGACCGGACAGTCCGAAAAGGGAGTCCGCAGCCTGACCGACGGCATCCAGGATGTTCTCAAGGCCCTGGAACAGCTTAGCCAGGAGCTGACGGCGATGGACGCATCGTCCCACAAGGTGTCCGACTCGCTCTCGTCCGTCACGGGCCTCAGCCGCAACGTGAAGGACGTCACCGGCGACATTCGCGCGCAGGCTTCGGCCATCGCGAGCGGGATGGGCGAATCGGAGCAGCTGTCCTTCGCCAACAAGACGGCCATGGAAGAGATGCTCGTCGGCGTGGCAGACTTCCGCACTCAGTTGATGCAGCTGTCCGAGCTGGGGGCGCGCAACTCGGAGGTGATCCGCGTCCTCGAAAAGAGCATCAGCCAATTCCGCTTCATCGACCCATCGGACTTGAAGTCCAGCGACGGCCAAGCGCTTATCGACTGGAGGAACGAGGAGCGCAAGATCCCGCCCCGCCCGGCCAATCCGGGCGCGTTGCCCGAAACCGATGCGGGCCATTGGTACGACCTGGAATATGCAGGCCTCTCCGGCAAGAAGCTGATTATGCCTGAGTCCACGGCGGAGGGCTCCGCGGGCAAACGCGTCCTCCTCCTCCAGCCCTATGTCGATGATTACCACAAGGCGCTTGCGCGCGGCGTCGCGAAGATGGCGCAGGCCTTCGAGGTCCAGCTCGAGGTACAAAGCGCGGATTCGAAGCCGAAGCTTCAAGAGCAGCAGTTCCGCGCCGCGATCGCCAAGAAAATCGACCTCATCATCCTCTGCACCACCGATGCGGAGGGTTGCGTCGTCCTGCTCAAGGAAGCCTACGAGGCGCGGATTCCCGTCATATCCTGCAACACCATGCCCGTCGAGGCGGCCTTCCCCTACATCCTTTCGTGGACAGGGCCCAATGACTGGCTGCAGTACCGCCTCTTGGCCAGAGAATTCGCGAAGGCGATGAATTACGAAGGCGATTACGTCCTGACCCGTCACTATCCCGGAAACTCCTGCTACGTTTCGCGCACCTGGGCCTGCGTGACCGAGCTGAAAAGCATAGCGCCCAAGATGAACTGCCTAGCCATGGAATCGGCCATAGACAAAGAGAAGGCCGAGAGCTTGATGGGCAAATGGCTCGATCAGTTCGGCGGCCGACTCAAGGGAGTCTTCACGACGGACTCGGGCTTTTGCGTATCGGGAGTAGCGGCGGCATTGAAGGCCCGCGGCCGAGGCGATGTCGTATGGGTATCGTCGGGCAACGGCAAGCTAACCCAGGACCTGATCAAGGACGGCATGATCAAAGCCATCAATTACCAATCGGCGGAGGGCGACGGCGCCCTGGCCATGGACACGGCGGTCGCTTGGTTCAACGGCCTCGACATCCTGAGGATGCGCTTCTTGCCGATCGAGACGATCAACAAGGACAATGTCGAGGAGTTCTATCCGGTCCAGTGGTAGCGCCCATTCCCGGAAGGCCGCCGTAATTCGGGAAAAAAGGCGCTTTTCCAAAGGCCGCCCTTCGCGGATTATTGAGGGATGAACGAGCGAAGCAGCTATCGCAATCCCATCCTTCCCGGTTTCTACCCCGACCCCTCGATATGCCGCGTCGGAGAGGACTTCTTCCTCGTCAATTCCTCTTTCGCCTATTTCCCCGGCATCCCGATCCACCACAGCCGCGATCTCGTGAACTGGGAGCAGATCGGGAACGCGCTCGACAGGCCTTCCCAGCTTCCCCTCGAGGGAGCGGGCGCATCGCGCGGCATTTTCGCGCCGACGATCCGCTGCCACGCCGGCCGTTTCTACATCGTCTGCACGAACGTCGATCGCGGCGGCAGCTTCGCCGTGACGGCCGAGGACCCGGCCGGCCCCTGGTCGGAGCCCGCATGGCTCCCTGACGCGCCGGGCATCGACCCATCGCTCTTTTTCGACGACGCCGGCGGGGACGGCGAGAGCCGCGCCTGGTACTGCGGCACCCGTCCATCGCCCGAGGGCGAAAGGTACCCCGGCAACTGGGAGATTTGGCTCCAGGAGTTCGACCCCGTCTCGCTCTCGCTCCTGGGCCATGCGAGGGGTTTGTGGCGCGGCGCCCTCCTTGATTGCGCCTGGCCCGAGGGGCCGCATATCTACCGCCGAGAAGGCTGGTATTATCTCATGATAGCCGAGGGCGGCACGAGTCTGTGCCACGCGGTAAGCGTCGCCCGCAGCCGCGACCTCGCCGGCCCATGGGAGAGCAATCCCTCCAACCCCATCCTCACGCATCGCCACCTCGGCAAGGACTACCCCATCGTCAACGTCGGCCACGGCGATCTCGTCGACGATTCGAGGGGCGACTGGTGGATGGTCCATCTGGCCTCGCGGCCCTACGGCGGGCTTTACCACAACATGGGACGCGAGACCTTCCTCGTGCCCGTCGTCTGGGAGGATGAGTGGCCCCTGCCGAGCCCCGGCTCGGGGCGGGTCGAGGAACACTATCCTCTCCCGCGGCTTCCGCGCTTCGATACGGAGCCCATCCCAGCCTGCGAAAACTTCGAAGGAAGCGTCCTCGCCCCTTGCTGGCTCTCGCTGCGCGGCCCGGCCGCCGGCTTTTCCAGCCTCGCCGAGCGCCCCGGCTTCCTCCGCCTCCGAGCCCTGGCCGGCACCTTGCGCGACAAAACCGCGGTAAGCTATGTCGGCCGCCGACAGAGGGACATGTCCTTCTGCGCGCGGACGGCAATGGAGTTCTCGCCCGCGCGCGAGGGCGAGGCCGCGGGGCTGGCCCTCTTCCAGAGCGAGGACTACCAGTACCGTCTCGAGCTAACGCTGTCGCATAACGTACAAATCCTACGCCTCGTCGCGGCCGAGGGCGGCAAGGACAGAGTCGTCGCCGAGAGGGCCTTCGGCGGCCCGCGCATCGTCCTCTGTGTCGAGGCGCAGGGCCAGGACCTCTCTTTTCACTTCGGCCCCACGCCGGGCGTACTCGAACTCCTGGCCTCCGGCGTGGACGGCCGCCTCCTCAGCACGGAGCGCGCGCTCGGCTTCGTCGGCACGACGATAGGTATGTTCGCGTCGGGCGGCGGCCGCGACTCGGCCCTTAGCGCCGATTTCGACTGGTTCGAGTACCGGGCCCTATGAGCGCCTTCGGCTTCGCCGGGACTTCGTATAGGTAAAAAGGCCGATGGAATAAACGGCCTCCTTCCCGATGAGCAGAGGGGGGCCGGAACGGTATGATTTCACCAGAAGGGGCAGCCCCATCGGCGGGGCGCCGCGGAGAGGATGAAACGATGGCCGTACGTGTGCCCGAAATAGACTACTATTCGCTCCACGGGATCTGGGGAGCCTATGCTTCCCTCGTCCTCGGCCGCCTCGGCCGGGGCGCCGGCATCGTCGTAGGCGACGTGAAGCCCCCGCGCGGCGGTCTCTTCGTCGGCTACCGCGTCGGGCGCGAAGAGCCGCGCCTGCTTCCTTTCTCCGCCGGCATCAGCTTCGGCCTGGGCGCCTCGGCCTATCGCGAAGACGAGGTCGACTCGAGCCGGGCGGACAGTCAGCGCAGCGCAGCCTGCTTCGGCCCCGGAGAGATAGAGCGCTATGTATCACTGTCCGGCGAGGAGTGGAGGGCGGGAGCTCTCTCCTTCCGCGTCGTTTCCTTTTTCGGCGAAGTCCCCGACCCCCAAGCCGTCGTACCCGCTTCCGCGCGCTCCGCCCTCAGACCCTCGCTCCTCCTTCGAATAGGCTTCGACAATTCCGCGGGCTCGGGCGCCATGACCGGCCTCTTCGGCATGCAGGGCATACGCAGACCCCTCTCCGATTCCACCGCGGGCGGCCTCATCGGCATGGCGGGGGACAGGTCCTTCGGCTTCGCGATACGCCCTAAGGCCGGCGTCGAGGAAGTGATGGACTGGTCGGTGGTCGATGCGGCCTTCGCGGGCGCCCCAGACGGGCTCCCCATGGAGGCGAGGCCTCTTCGGCGCCTTGCCTCCGAGGGGGGCTTGCGCTTCAGCGTGCCGCCCGGCGAGAAGGCCGAGTACATCATCGCCTTGGGTGTTTTCCGCGACGGAATAGTCACCTCGGGCCTAAGCGCGCATGCCTACCATAGCTGCCTATTCAAGGACCTCGAGGACGTGCTCGAGAGCGCCCTGGACGACGCTCCTGCATCCCTCCTCCGCGCCGAGCGCATCGATGCCCTCCTCGACGGCTCGAAGCTTTCCAAGGACCGCAGGTTCCTCATCGCCCATGCGGCCCACAGCTATTGCGCCAGCACCGAACTCCTCCTATCCGAGTCGGGCGATCCCATCTTCGTGGTCAACGAAGGTGAATATCAGATGATGAACACCCTCGACCTCACCATCGACCAGGCCTTTTGGGAGGCGCGCTTCTCGCCCTGGACCCTGCGCAACGAGCTCGAGTCCTTCGTCGAGCGCTCCTCCTACCTAGACTCCCTCGGCCTCGCCTTCGCTCACGACCAAGGCGTCGAGGATTGCTTCTCCCCAAAGGGAAGGTCGGCCTACGAGATGCCGGGCTTAAGCGACTGCTTCAGCTTCATGAGCTACGAGGAGACCCTCAATTGGCTGCTTTCGGCCTGCCTCTACGCGGGCATGACAGGCGACCTGGACTGGGCGAAGGGGCGCCGGCCTACCCTCGCCGCCTGCCTGTACTCCCTCTTGGCGCGGGACGCCAACGGCGACGGCGTGATGGACCGCGACTCCGATCGCTGCGCGGGCGGCTCGGAGATAACCACCTACGACTCGCTGGACATAAGCCTGGGGCAGGCGCGCAACAATCTCTACCTGGCCGTTAAGGCATGGTCGGCCTTCGTCTGCGTCGAAGCCCTCATGCGCAGGATCGACGGCCTCGATTCCGCCGACGCGAAGGCCGCGGGAAACTCCGCGCGCGCCGCGGCGCAGACCATAGCCGGCAGGATGCTCGAGGGCGAGGGCTTCATACCGGCCGTCTTCGAAAGCGACAACCGCTCCTGCATAATCCCGGCAGTCGAGGGCCTCGCCTATCCCGGCTTCTGCGGCGCGAGCGAGGCGGTCCTGCCCGACGGCCCCTACGGCGAGCTCGTCCGCGCGCTTAAGCGCCACCTGGGCACGGTGCTTGCGCCCGGAGTCTGCCTCGACTCGAGCTCGGGCGGCTGGAAGCTCAGCTCGACGAGCAAGAACACCTGGCTCTCCAAGATCTTCCTCAACCAGTACGTGGCCGAGAGCGTCCTGGGCTTCGACGACGAGCGCACCAGGCGCGACGCGGTGCACGCGCGATGGCTGCGGACCGGCAGCGCGGATTACGCCGCGACCGATCAGATCGACTCCTCGAGCGGGAAAGACCTTGGCTCGCGGCTCTATCCGAGGTTGGTAACTTCGATACTCTGGCTCAGCCCAATTCTATCGCAAGACAGTTCGCGTAGGGCGTAGGCCTCTCGCTCGGCAGGCGGACGACGAGGGCGCCGTAAGCCTGCTGGAAGGGCAGCTCGCCGGCGCCCAGGAGCCGCACCGACTTCACCTTGTCGGCGGGAGTCAGGGACTGGATCACGGCGAGGCCGTTCTCCGGCCAGCGCATCTGGAAGGCGAAAAGCGTATTCCCCTTCTGGGTGAATCGGAAATCGGAAGCGGTCCACGAGGTCTGCTCTTCCTTGAACCCGTCGATGGCCACCGAGGCCGGTCCCTCGCCGAAGACGCGGAAGGGCCTCGTGCCGAAGACGCCCTCTCCGCAGACCACCCGCCAGGCTGCCAGCTCCTTGACGATGTACGCGCACTCCTCGTCGATCGTCCCGTCGGGCTTCTGGGGGATGTTGAGGAGGAGGTTGCCGTTCTTCGAGACGATATCGACGAGGATCTCGACGACATGGGCGGGCTTCTTGTAGGTCGTCCGAACATCGTAGAACCAGGCGCCGACGCAGGTGTCGGTCTGCCAGGCATCCTTCTTGACGCCGGGCTCCTGGCTGCGCTCTATGTCGAGGACGCCGACCGAGTACACCGCCTCGCTGCGGTCCTTTTGGGTGTAGACGGCTCGGTTGGCGCCGCCGTGGCGCGCCGCGCTCGCGTTGTACAGGTAGGCCACGGCCTCGAGACCGGCCTCGTACTGCCCCTCCCCGAAGGGCAGGGGTCCGTCGGAGTAGAGGAGGTCAGGATGGTAGAGGTCGACGAGCTCCTTGACGATCGATAGCCAGCGGGCCTGCCAGGCCTTGTTCTTGGTGTACCAGGGATCGAGGTCCATGAACTTGCGGCCAGCATTCGGGTGCTCGCGGTTGTCGAGGTAGAGGTCGGCGTAGTCGGGATCGTTGCCGTCGTAGGGCACTCCCGCGTAAGGCCCGAAGGCGTCGGCGCCCTTGTTGACCCTCCACCAGCTGAAGGTGGCGCCGAGGTGCTCGGTGAGGCCGAAGGGCAGCCCCCGGCGGTCCGCGGCGGCCTTCCACAATCCGACGATGTCCTTCTCGGGGCCCATCTGCACCGAGTTCCAGCGATGGATCTTGGAGCCGTAGTTGAAGAAGTGGTCGTGGTGCATGGCCTGGGATACGAAGTACTTTGCCCCCGCGGCCACGTAGAGGTCCATCAGGCCTTCGGGATCGAAGCGCTCGGCCTTCCAGGTCTTTACGAGGTCCTTATAGCCGAACTTCGAGGGATGGCCATAGTGGCGGATGTGGTAGAGGTAGTGCTCCCCGCCCTCGAAGTACATGCCGCGCGCGTACCAGTCCCCGAACATGGGCACCGACTGCGCCCCCCAGTGCGACCAGATGCCCAGCTTCGCGTCGCGGAACCAATCGGGGCAACCAGCTGTCCTCAAGGATTCGAATGTCGGCTCGTACATAGTCACAACCTCCGGGATGCCCCATTATAGCCAAAATTCGCTTGACGATGCGCGTAAGCCAAGTAAAATGCGAGCATTCGGCATTCTGAAAATCCCAATGTAAGCAATCGGAGGCAAAATGCGTAGAGGCTTGTCATTCTTCCTAGTAACGATCGGCATCGCCGCGCTCGCCCTGACGGGTTGCGCCACTCAGCTCGCCGGAGATATCCGCGCGGATTTCCGCTCGGAGCGAGTCCCAGTCATGCTCGGCGCCATAGGCGCGCCCCCCGCGGGCAGGGTCATCGGGTTGCGCGGCTACTTGAATACCAGCAACTCCCAATCGGTCTACGACACTCCCTACTACACCATCACGGTCCACACGACCAGCTACACGGCCTCCAGAGACCCGATCTGGAGCCAGCTCGAGCGGAGTCTCAATCCAAACGACGGCGCCGTCGTCATGCAGTCCACGGGCAAGAGGACCTTTGTCGTTGGGATCGAAGGCGACCTAGCGAAGCGAAAGTAAACCCACGTCCGCGTGCCTTCGCGCTTGCATGTCTGGGTATTGAGATATCCCTATGTTTCCATCATACTCAGCCAAAATCAAAAGCCGGTCGCTTTTGATTTTGGCTCTGCATTTGCTCGGGTTTCTTGAAACCCTGCGCAAATGCGTAAGCTAATGTAGCTTTCTGAAATGCGTCCGCATTTCAGAAAGCCTGTTGGGAGCGTCGCGGCATGTGCGGAATCTTTACCGTCCTTGACATCAAGGGAGACCCCGTAGAGCTCAGGAAGCAGGCCATCGCCCACGTGAAGCGCCTGCGCCACCGGGGCCCGGATTGGAGCGGCGTCTATTCCGACAATCGCGCGGTGATCTGCCACGAGCGCCTGGCCATCGTCGATGTCACGCATGGCGCCCAGCCCCTCGTCGATCTGGACACGGGAAGAGTCCTCGCCGTGAACGGCGAGATTTACAACCACAAGAAGCTCCGCGCCGAGCTCCTGAAGAAGCCGCATAAATTCCAGACCGAGTCCGACTGCGAGCCCCTGCTGTACCTCTACGACGAGCTGGGGCCCGACTTCGTTAAGCTGCTCAACGGCATCTTCGCCTTCGTCATCTACGATCCCCGCGACGCTTCCTTCTTCATCGCCCGCGACCACATCGGCATCAACCCCCTGTACTGGGGCCGCGACGGCGAGGGCAACCTCTTCGTCTCCTCCGAGATGAAGGCGATGTACGATATCTGTCCCACGGTCGAGATATTCCCCCCGGGGCATTACTACCAGTCGAGCGAGGGCAAGCTCGTACAGTGGTATAAGCCCGAGTGGGCGGCACCGGGCCGCGTGCCCAAGGGCGAGGCCGACCTGGACGAGCTGCGCGATTCGCTCGAGAACGCGGTCAAGCGGCAGCTCATGTCCGACGTGCCCTACGGCCTCCTCATCTCCGGAGGCGTCGATTCCTCGATCATCGCCGCCATCGCCGCCAAGCACGCCGAGAAGCGCGTCGAGACCGACGGGGTAGATCGCGCCTGGTGGCCGCGCATGCACTCCTTCTCGGTGGGCCTGCCCGGCGCGCCCGACACTAAGTTCGCCAAGAAAGTAGCCGCCCATATCGGCAGTCAGCACCACGAGATCGTCTTCTCGGTGCAGGAAGCCCTCGACGCCATACCCGACGTCATCTATCACCTCGAGACCTTCGACGTCACCACGATCCGCGCGGGCACGCCCATGTACCTCATGGCGCGCACGATAAAGGCCATGGGCATCAAGATGATCCTCTCGGGCGAGGGAGCCGACGAGATCTTCGGCGGCTACCTCTATTTCCACAAGGCGCCCAACCCGACCGAATTCCACGAGGAGCTCGTGCGAAAGATCTCCATGCTCCACCTCTACGACTGCCTCCGCGCGAATAAGTCCATGATGGCCTGGGGCGTCGAGGCTCGGGTGCCCTTCCTCGACCCCGAGTTCCTCAACGTCGCCATGAACATCGACCCCAAGCACAAGATGATACGAAAAGACGAAGGTCGGATGGAGAAATACATCCTGCGCAAAGCCTTCGACGGCTGGATACCCGACGAGATACTTTGGCGCCAGAAGGAGCAGTTCTCCGACGGCGTCGGCTACTCCTGGATAGACTCGATCAAGGCCTACGCCGAGAAGGAGATCTCCGACTCCGTGATGGCCAACGCGCGCTACCGCTTCCCCTCCAAAACCCCGGTCAGCAAGGAGGCCTACTGGTTCCGCGCGATCTTCGAGGAGCACTTCAAGAACGCCAGCGTCGTAGACCTCGTGCCCGACGGCCCCTCCATCGCCTGCTCCACTCCCACCGCGGTCCGCTGGGACTCCGCCTGGGCCGCGATGGCCGACCCCTCGGGCCGGGCGATTCAGGGCGTACACGAACACGCGAATACCTAGGCTCGCCCGCTAAAAGGTTATCTCTTTCGATTTCGAGACCTTCATGAAGACCAGTAGGGATACGATAGTGAGGGCCGTCAGGACGGTCGCCAGCGCCGCCGCGTAGCCGTAGTTCCCGCGCGTGACGAAAGTGTAGACCGCCAGGGTCAGGGTGATCGTCTTGGAATTGTACAGGATGATCGCGGTCGAGAGCTCGGTGATGATCGTCACCCAGCTGATGATGGCCCCGGAGACGATGCCGTTGGACATCATCGGCACGGTAATCTCGAAAAAAGTCTTCATCTTCGAAGAGCCGAGGCTGATGGACGCCTCCTCCACGGTAATCGGGATCTGCTGCAGGATGGCGACCGACGACCTGATCGTGTACGGCAGGCGCCGTATGCACAGGGCGATGACCATGATGGCCACCGTGCCGGTGAGGATGAGGGGCTTCTTGTTGAAGGCCATGACGAGGGCGATGCCCACGACGGAGCCGGGGATGATATAGGGCAGCATCGACATCGTATCGATCGTCGATGTTATGAAATTGCTTCTGCGCACCACGAGGTAGGCGATGACGATGGCGATGAGGACCACGGCGATCAGCGCGATTCCGCCTATAATAAAGGTGTTCGGTATGGCGTCGCTCATCCGCTTTAGCGCCGTTTGATAGCTGCTCAGGGAGTACCCTGGCTTGAACAATTTTCCGGAGGTGTTCTGGAAGGACTGGTACACGATATATATTTGCGGCAGGAAGGCGAGGCCCACGACGAGATAGGTATAGAGATGTATGAAGACCTTGAACAATCCCTTGGCGGGCCTCCGCTCGATGGGATGCAGGGCGTTCATGGTAAACGCGAAGCGCTTCGACAGGAATCTCTGGAACAGGAAAAATACCGCCGTGATGGCGATCGCTATGACGCTTATGGCGGCCGCGAAGTTGAAGTTCGTCCCCGTCTCGCCCAGGAACTGCGCGTAGATCTCTACCGGGAAGACCCGGTAGCCTTCCCCGATGAGCAGCGGCGTGCCGAAATCCGCGAAGGCGCGCATGAACACCAACAAGGATGCCGCGAGTATCGTCGGCATGCACAGTGGAATGACGACCTTGAGGAAGCGCCGCACGCCGGAGCAGCCGAGGTTGTCGGACGCCTCCAGCAGCGAATTGTCGATGTTCTTCAACGCGCCGGATACGTAAAGAAAGACCAGGGGAAAGAGCTGCAAGGTAAGCACCAGCACTATGCCGTTGAATCCGTAGATATTGGGAACGGCGATGCCAGTCGCCGACTTGATCAGGGCCGTGACTAGGCCCGCGCGGCCCAGGAGCTGGATCCACGCGTAGGCGCCGATGAAGGGCGCCGACATCGAACAGAGGATGATCAGCACCTGTATGAGGCCTTTGCCCTTGATCTCGTACATGTTGTAGAAATACGAGAGGGGCACGCCGATGATCAGCGTCAAGGCCGTGGTACATATAGTCACGCTGAAACTGTGGATGAGGGTCTGAGAATAATACTTGGCGCTGAAGAACTTGACGAACCACTCCAGGCTTAAGTGCCCGCTTTCGCTTACGACGGAATTCCGCAGGATCGAGTACATGGGATACAGGAGGAATACGGCATATGCGGCGAATATCGCGATGTACGACGCGGTCCAGATATCGAAGCCCCGCCTGCGCCCCATGTCATGCCTCGTCGCTCGCCGCGTTATCGTCGCTCACGCCTTCCAGGAAATTTCTTGCCCCGTCTTGCGAGAAGACGTTGATCTTCTCCGGCTTGACCGTGAGATAGATCTCGCTCCCGCCGGGGATGATCTCGTCGATCTTGGACTCCTGGATGATCTCGACCTGTTGAGACGTATCCAGATGGACGAAATAGTGCGTGTTGAGCCCGAGGAATACGCTTGAGTCGACGATCGTCCGCAATCCCGCATTGGATTCCGTCGAGATCACGAACTCCTCGGGCCGGATAGAGGCGATGACATTCCGGTCTTGCATGAACTCGGCTCTGACATTGCCCAGTTTTACTTCGTAGCCGCCCGGGAAACGCAGCTTCGACTCCCCGCCCTCTACGACGAGCCGCGCCTCCAGCAGATTGGTCCTGCCGATGAAGGTAGCCACGAAGAGGTTGGCGGGACGCTGATAGATGTCCTTGGGCTTCCCGATATGCTGTATGACGCCATCCTTCATTACTGCGATGCGGTCGCTTATCGCCATCGCCTCTTCCTGGTCGTGGGTGACATAGACCGTGGTGATGCCGACCCGGTTCTGGATCTCCTTGATGGCAAAGCGCATCTCGACCCGCAATTTGGCGTCCAGGTTGCTGAGCGGCTCGTCCATTAGCAGGACGTCCGGCTGGATGACGAGGGCTCGAGCCAAGGCGACGCGCTGCTGCTGCCCGCCGGACAGGTTGCTCGGCATGCGGTCCTTGTACTCGTCGATCTTCATGAGCTCGAGGAACTTCCGCGTTTCGGACTCGATATGATCGCGGGGGAGTTTCCGATTCTTTAGGCCGAAGGCTACATTGCGCTTGACCGACAGATGCGGGAATATCGCGTAATTCTGGAACACCATCCCGATGTTCCTTTTACTGGGATCGATCTCGTTGATCCTCTTGCCGTTGAAATAGAAATCGCCGCCCTCGATCGTATTGAAGCCGGCGATCATTCGCAGCAAGGTCGTCTTGCCGCATCCGGAAGGGCCCAGAAGCGTAAAGAACTCGCCCTCTTTGATCTCGAGGGAAAGATCGGGAATGACCGTGCTCGCGCCGTAGCGCTTCACTGCGTGTTTGATCTTTATCTTTACGCTCATGCCTGCGCTAATTCAGTTTTGCCCAGAGATCCGCCCACTTCTTCTGCATGTCCTTCTTGTGGGCCGAGGTATAGGCGATATCCTCGAAGGCCAGCTTTATCTGCGAAAGCGGCTGCAGGTACTTATTCGTATTAGCGATCTTCGTATTGACCGGCCTATTGGTCAGGCCGGCGACGATCTTCTGGCACTCGTCCGAAACGAGAAAATCCATGAACAGCTTGGCGTTGTCGATGTTCTTGGCGCCGGCGACGATCGCAGAGGCGGCGGGCAGCCATACCGCGCCTTCCTTCGGATATACGACTCGGACGTTCGTGGCGCCGTCGGCTAGGAGGGCGACCGAGGGATCTTCGTAGGTCAGCCCTACCGTGTATTCGCCTTGGTTCACGCCCTTATATACCGCGGATGACCCGGAAGTCAGTTTGCCGCTCAATTGCTTGATCAAGGACTCGATGTAGGCCCAGGCCGCCGGGCTTTCGTAGCCGCCCTTATCGAGGAGGATGTTGCACAATTGAGCCCAAGCGCTGGAGGACTCCACCGGATTGGCGGACGCGATCTTTCCCTTTAGGGCGGGATTGAGCAAATCGTCATAGCCCGTAATGGCGAGGCCCAAGGATTTCTCGAGATCGGTATTGACCAGAAGGCAGCTGCCCGATAAAAGGTAGTTCGTGAAAAATCCCGTAGTGTTCTGATAGCCTGCGGGCAAGGCATTGTTGCCCTTGGCGACGTACTGCTGGAAGAGATCTTTGTTCGTCAGGTATACGCCCATATTGACGCCGCCGAACATTACGTCGGCCTGAGGGTTGCCCTTTTCCGCGTTCAGCTTGGACAGGACCTCTCCGGTGCCTATGGACTGCAGACTGATCTTGACGCCGTAGTGGTCCCCGAAATAGTACAGGATGCCCTGTATCTCGCCGTCGGAATTCGGAGAGTAGACGACGAGGTTCCCGCTCGCGAAGGCCATCGTGGACATCAGAAACAGAACCAGCGCCGCAATCGCCAACCTTGAGATGCTTTTCATGTGTCCTCCTTGTACCTTTTAAAGAAGCCAATGAGTGTGCGGGCAGCCAATGCCGCAACTTTATTAGTATAGGTGCAGAAAAATTGAACCGTCAATGTTCTTATCGGAAATGAACGAACCCCGGAGCAGAGCTTCGAGGTATGTACCCGCGTGCGAATCATGATTCTCCCCCATCGGTTTCCGCGGCCCCGCCGAGCCGAACCCTGATTACTACCTTGCCCCGCGCGTGGCCCTTGCCAAAATGACGAAAGGCCTCGGCGATATCGCGCAGGGGATAGACGCTGTCAATGATGGGCTTTACCTTGCCAGCCTCGATGAGATCCTTCATGAAGGCCAGGTCCTCGGCCTTGGGCGAGTACGTGAATCGGCCGAAGCGTTTGCCAGCACCCGCCAGCACACGTGGCCCACGCGCCATCGATTGAAAAACCTGCTTCCACGACCCGCCGGCCATAACGTAGCAGCCGCCAGGCGCGAGGGCCCGCGCATTGGCCTCCATGGGCATGTAACCCCGAATAGCAAGAATGAGGTCGAAGCCGCCCTCGTGCAAGGCGAAGCCTTCCTTCGTATAGTCGAGGACCTCGTCGGCGCCCGGGACGGGCTTCGGGACTTCCTCGAGCTTGAGGTTTCGCAGCCCATAGCTCCTCGATACGATAGCTTTCATCCTTCATTCCTTGGATAGTCGGAGACGCGATAGAGCGACAGCAAGGGCAGGCCCAGGTCGCGCACTTTCCTGAGCAGACCGAAGAGGGCCGCCTGGTCGGGCACGCAGCAGGTCAGGAGCGTCACGCCCTCTCCTTCCCGGACAAGAGCGAGTCCCTCGAACCAGTCGGCCCACGCGTCCCCCAGCTCGCCTTCGATCCGTATCTCATACTCCATGACGCTCACCGCGCCGCCGAAGCGCTATTCCTTGTAGCCCTTTACGATCAGCCATACCGCAAGAACCATTTCCTGAAGGGCGATAGGCAGATTAAAAAGAATTTGCATCGACGACATGGAACCCATAAACCCGAACATCGCGCCGAAGGTGGATACCAGCATCAGCGCAAGTCCAAGCAGCCCCCAAAGGGACAGAGCGCGGGGAATAAGCCTGGTCCGGTAGAAAATCGAGTAGTAGATGGAAGCCCCGATGCACCACGGTAAGAGATAGACGTCGGCTACCCAATCATTCACTGCCTTGATAGCCGCGCCAGCGCTCTGGAAAAACGAGTCGGGGGGACTGCCTGCCTTCACGAATGCCTGGCTGAGCGCCAAGAGGGCGACGAGGCCGATTGCGCTCACGACCTGGAGCGTCCCCTCCATGAGGCGGAACCCCATCGCGGCCAAAGCCGGGCCCTCGCCATGCCGTTTCAGGATAGGATACAGCGATATCCCGATACCTGCGCAGACGAGCCCCATGAACATGATTGTGAGGGCATATAAAAGAATATGAACTCTGTTTCCCGCCATGGAGGACAGGTAATTCGGAGACGAGACGCTCTGCCCCCAAAGCGTCATTGCGACGATTATAGGCACTGTTCCCAAGATGAACAGGACGCCGGTAATCCGGGCGTTTGTCTTTGAATTACTCATGATAATCCTCCTTTTTTACGCCTCTGATAAGAATCCAGACGGCGATCGCGAGTTCGAAGGGAATATAGAGGACGTAGAGAAAGATGGGAGCTTTCATCCCGAAGAGACCGAGTAAAACCCCCGCGAAGATGCCCTGGGCGCTTACCAGACCCCATAAAGACATGGGTCGAGCGACGGTGCGTGCTTTGAATAGGAGGGCATAGAAGATCGTCCCGCCAAGGCAGAAGGCGAAATTCAGCATTTTGGATGAGCACTCCATGACTTCGTACACCAACCTGGCCGTCAGCTCCAGCGAGGCGGGACTTCCCGCGGCGATGAACTGCCGGCTTAAAACCAGGAGGGCGAAGAGCGCGAGCTTGGTAACTGCGATCAGGACACCTTCCGTAACGTAAAGACCGAAAGCCGTCAAAGCCAGTCCTTCGTGCTGCTTTCTCACGGCCGAGTACAACATCGCGCCGAGGAAGATCACACCGGCCGCCGTGACGAGTTCCATGAAGATGTTTAGCTGGATGAGCCCCGCGTTTTTGGCGATATTGGCCATGGTCTGGCCGATGTCATCGGGCACGCCGAAGCCCCGTACTCCTGTAGCCATCGGGAGCACGATGACCCCGCTCGTGAACGACGTTACAAACTGGATCAGAAAAGCCAACCCAAGCAGTCGTGATTTCCCCTCTGTTGCTTCCATGAGGACCTCCTAGTAGGTTCGAGCCCAAGTCTATCGATACGCGCTCCGCGGCGCGTAGACACGAAAGTGTGGATCGAAGTGGGAATGAATGATTAGGAAACGCTTATAGCAGCCCCAGCTCGCGGGCGCGGGCGATTGCCTCTGTGCGCCGCTTGACCTCGAGCTTTTCGAAGATCCTCCGGTTGTGGCCCTTGATAGTGTCCAGGGCGAGGAAGAGGCGCTCGCCGATCTCTTGGTTGGAGAGCCCTTCGGCGACGAGGCGCAGGACCTCGAGCTCGCGCTGGCTCAAGGGATCGATCAGCGCTTGGGAATGTGGCTTCTCGGACTCGGCGCGAGCGATGTCGCGCATCGCTCGTTCCGCGGAAAATGCCGACAACAGCGACTCGGCGTAGACGCTCCGCGTCCCTCGCGCGGCCGCCTCGGAGAGCAGAGCGGCCATCCGCTCGCCCTCGTCCAGGAAGAGGCGGATAAACCCACCGCCCTCCGCCAGCTCCATCGTTTCGCCGAGAAGTCGCAGCGCCTCCTCTTCCCGGCCGCTAGCGCGGAGGGCGAGCGCCTGTAGAGCCAGCACCTTGAGGCGCTCGTCCTTCCAGCCTCGCGCCTCCATTTCGCCGCGCAGTGGCTCGAGAAGGGCCAGGGCCGAAGAAGGCTCCTTCTGCGCCAACAAGACGCGAGCCCGGCAGAGAGGAAGATCGTAGGTCTCGGCGATACGGGCGGCCGCCCTTGCATCGCCTTGGCGAAGAAAGACGAGGGCTCGCTGCGCGGCGATCTCCGGCAGGCGATGGAGGAAGCCTCGAGCGCGCGCCGTGATCGCGAGCTCGTCGAGCTTGGCGGCCGCGGCGGCGGCATTTCCCCTGGCCAGCTTGACTCTGGCGAGCAAGAGCTCGCAGGGGACGAACCGGTCTATGGCCACGTCGTACTGCCTCGCGAGCTGGAGTCCTCGTTCCCCATGCGCCTCCGCCTCGTCCAGGTCGTTCCATTCGTACGAGATTCGCGCGAGGCCGAGATGGACTTCGTTGGCGTTCGGCTGCGGATGGTCGCCGAAGAGCTCGAGGGCGCGACGGAATGTCGCCGCCGCCTGATGGAGCTGGTTGCCCTGCTCTTGGGCATCGCCGAGGCCGCATAGGGCCAATTGCGTGAAAAAAACGTCTCCGGCGACGCTGCTGGCGGATTCCAGGTCGGCGAATGACCGGCCCACGGCGGCCCTGTCCCCTGCGAGGAAATGCGCCGTGGCCATGGTCCAAACGGCCGTCATGCGGAAGGGCAGGTCGTCGGGGTCCAGGTATTCGAGGGCGCGGCGCGCCTGGACTATAATGGTCTCAGGCTGGTAGCGAGTGACGGCGAGGGTAGCCCGGGCGGCGGCGATTCGGCCGATGAGGTCCCGGGTCGTCCCATCCCGCTCGACGCCCGCCAGGGCCCGTTCCGCGGCCGCGAGCGCCTCTTCGACGCCGCTGGTCTTGCCAGCCACCAGGGACATCGTGGCGCAAAGCACGCGAAGCGAGGGACGCGCGTCCAGGACTGAGGCGGGCAGGCACGCCAGCCAATCCAGGATGGCGATCACGGCCCCTCGGAAATGTATGGGCATTCGCTTGCTCGTGGCGAGGCGCTCGGCGCGATCGATGTCGTCGGCTGCCGTGGCATAGCGGAAAGCTTCGATGAACAGGCCGTTATCCTCGCACCAGCGGCTGGCCCGGATCTGCAGTTCGGCCGCGGGGCCCTGTCCCAGGCGCTGTCTGAGAAGATCGGCGAAGAGCCTGTGGTAGCGATACCACCTTCGCTCGCCGTCCAGGGGCTCGATGAAGAGGTTGGCGCGCTCGAGGTATTCCAGGGTTTCCTGGCCGGAGCCGCCCGGGATGAGGGCATCGCAGAGGGGGCCGGAGAGCCGATCCAGTATAGAGCTCCGCAAGAGGAAGGCCTGGATCCCCTCGCTCTCTCGGCTCAAGACCTCCTCGGCCAGGTAGTCCAGCACGAAACGGTGGCTGCCGGTGAAGGAGGCGATGAAGCCGGCGATATCCTCCTGCCCCCGCATGGACAGCGCGGCCAATTGCAGGCCGGCTATCCAGCCTTCGGTCCTAGTCTCCAACGCGGCGATCTCCTCGGCCTTGAGCTCCAGTCCCATCACGCGGCCGAGAAAATCGGCGGCTTCCTCGGGGCTGAAGCGAAGGTCGACGGCGCGCAGCTCGGTCAGCTCGCCCCGCGCGCGCAGCCGGGCGAGGGGCAGGTTCGGATCCTCGCGCGTGGCGAGGACGAGACGCATGCGCGCGGGCAGGTGCTCGATGAGGAAGGCGAGCTCCTCATCGACCCTCGGCGAATCGACCGCGTGGTAGTCGTCGAGGACGAGGAGGAAATCCTTCGATATGCCGTCGATCTCGTTGATGAGGTCGGCGAGGATCCATTCGGCCGAGGGCGGCTGGGGCGATTGCAGGGCGGCCATCGCGTCGGCGCCGCAGAGCGGCTCGACGCCTTGCAACGCGGCGGTAAGGTAGAGGAGGAAGCGGGAGGGGTCGCCGTCGCCCGCGTCGAGGGAGAGCCAGGCGACGGCTTGGCCGCAGCCGGCCGCCCACGCGCCGATCAGCGTGGACTTCCCGAAGCCGGCTGGAGCGCAGACGAGGGTTAGCGTCCGGCCCGTCTCCAGGCCTTCGTTCAATCGTTCGATGAGGCGGGATCGAAAAACCGCCCGTGGCCTGGGCGGGGGCATGAACAGCTTCGTGGCCAGAAGCGGCGCGCTCATGGCAAGAGTATACAATAGCCTGGGCGAGCCATGGGTCGCTTCTATCGACTCCTTATTCCGTGACCGACCCGACGCTCAAGCCGACCACGAAGTACCTCTGAAGGAAGGGATAGATGACGAGGATGGGCGTGGCGGCGATGACGGTGATAGCGGCCCGGATCGAGACCGGCGTGACCATGCTGCCCGCCGCGTTGGCGCCCTGGGCCGCCGAGTTGATGTCGGCCATGCTCCTCGACTGGTTCATCGAGGATTGAAGCAGGGCCATGAGTTGATACTGTAGGGTGAAAAGCTTAGGCCTCTGCGAGGCGTACAGGACCGTGTCGAACCAGGAGTTCCAGGCCGCCACGGCGACGAAGAGGGCCACTGTGGCGAGGACAGGCGTGATGAGGGGAATTATGAGGCTGATGAAAATTTTAAAATCCCCGGCCCCGTCCATTTTCGCCGACTCGGCGATGCTCTCCGGTATCGTCCTTATATACGTGCGGATCACGATGAAATTGAAGGCTCCCATCAGGCCGGGAACGATGTAGACCCAGAAGGAGTTGATGAGGCCGAGGCTGCGGATGAGGAAATAGCCGGGAAAGAGTCCCGCGTTCACGTACATCGAGATGATGACGATATACGTAAAGAGCTTTCGGAAGATAAATTCCTTACGGCTGAGAGTGTAGGCCAGCATGGCCGTTATAAAGACCTGGAGGATGGTGACCAGGACCGTCCTCGAAACGGAGACCAGGAACGCGTGGGGAATGTCGGCGGAGATCCACACCGACTGATAGTTGGCGAGAGTCGTGGCTCGGGGCCACAGATACACGCCGCCCTTGAGCGTGTCGCTCGCCTGATTTATCGAGATGATGATCGTGTTCCAGAAGGGGTAGAGGGTGACTATTACCAGGACGAGAAGAAAGAGAAAAAGAAGCGTCTTGAACACGAGATCTTTATTGGCGGCAGAGGACTCTTTCGCGGATGGAATGTACGACGAGGTCATAGCGGCTTATCCTCCCCGAATTTCTTCGCGATCATGTTGGCGCCGAACAAGAGGGTGACGCTCACCACACTCTTGAAAATCCCGGCGGCCGTGGCCAAGGAATAGTTGTTCAGGCCCAGGCCGTAGTTGACGACGTAGATGTCGATGCTCTGGGAATACTCCTGATTCATTCCGTTGCCCAAGAGGTACTGGATCTCGAAACCGGATTCGAGGATGTAGCCGATGCTTATGATCAAAAGGATGACGATGGTAGGCTTGATGGATGGCAGTGTGATGTGCCGCATCTTTTGGAAACGGCCGCAGCCGTCTATATCGGCCGCCTCGTAGAGATGCGGATCTATGGAGGAGATGGCCGCCAGGTAGATGATAGTGGTCCAGCCCAGCTCCTTCCACACGTTCGTGAACCCGGCGATCCACCAGAAGGCCTCGGGCTTGCCCAGCCACTGGACTGGCTCGTTGATAAAGCCCGCCTTGAGGAGGATCAAGTTGAAGACGCCGTCGGAGGCGAGCATATTCTGGACTAAACCCGCTACGATGACCATCGAGAGGAAGTGCGGCAGGTACGAGACTGTCTGCACGAAACGCTTTAGGAAGATGGTCCTTACCTCATTGAGGAGAAGAGCCAAACCGATGGAAGTGGTGAATCCCAGCACCAGGTTTATGATGCTCATGGCAAGGGTGTTGCGCATAACCTGGAAGAAGGCATCGTCGGAGAAGAGCATGGAAAACCACTTGAAGCCCACCCACTCCTGGCCGAATAGGCCTTTCTGGGGCTTGAAGTTCTGGAAGGCGATGCTCCATCCCCACAGCGGGACATAGGTGAATAGAACGACATAGAGGATTATCGGAAGGGCCATCATGATCAATTGCTTTTGACCGGCCGCCTTGCTCCAGATGGACTTCTTCGCTCTCGACATTCCGAGCTCCTTATAGGCGACAAAAACCGGACCTCGCGGCCCGGTTTAGAGGACTTCGATCCGCCTTATTTCTTTTTCCCGAATTTAGCGATGCGCTCGTCGATCCCCGACTGCATGAAGTCCTGGTAGGCCTGAACATTGGTTTTGGCGAGGGCATCGAGATACTCTTTCCACCTCTTATCGAAGTCCTTGGGCTTGGCGAGGATGACTTTGGGAAGGAACTTCTGGGCGGTGTCGTTCGCCTTCTTCCAGGCGAATTGGGCGGGAGATCCGTCAGGCGGGGTCAATTGCCAGCCGGGATACCAGCTAGGATTGGGGGGAGGACTTTTATCCATCAGCTCCGACCAACTGGCGACGCCGTAGGTCTTCAGGATCGCCTGATCCGTCGGATCGAGGGTGCTCTGATACTCGATGCTATTGTTGGCGATGCCCGTAGCCGAACCGTCGGAGAAATGGCCTTCGAGCTTAGGCGCGTTGGCGTTCCAGATGGCTGCCTGGTTCTTCTGGGCCCAGTTGGGATCGAGCTGGGCCTTCCGCATTTCGGGCGTCCGATAGGGCTGGCCCTTGGGATCCAGAAGGTAGTCCTCGCCCTTGATGCCCCAGGCGAGAGTCTTCTGCCATTCTTCGGTCATCTGGGCGTCGAAGAACTTGATGATCCGGACGGGGTCCTTCGCTTTTACGCTGATGCCCCATCCGTTGTTGATGTTGGGGAGCGGGCGGTCTCGGTAGTGCGGGACGATAGACGAATCGAAGACGATCGGGAGAGGCATCATCGTCTGGAGTATTTTTTTCTGGGCCTGGAGAGGCGTCTGGGAATCGTTGAACTGCCATAGCTGGTCGTGGACGCCCAGGATCTGGCCGTTGGCCAGCTTGGAAAGGTATTGGTCGTAATTATCGATAAAGGAATCCCGGTCGAGAAGGCCCTTGGCGTTGATCGCATTGAGCAGCTTGTACCAGCGCTTGGCGATGTCCAGCCCCAAGTGAACGCTGTACTTCCCCGTCTTGGGATCCACGACTCCGTTCCCGTCGTTGGGATAGCCGGCCAGGAACTGCGGCGGATTGATCAAGGTAAAGGCGTGCCAGTCGTAGGTGAGGATCGAGAAGCCGATAGTGGGCTTGCCGTCCTCGGTCGTGGGGTGCTTGGCCTTATAGTCGGCGATGAGCTTGAAATACTCGTCGATCGTCTTGATCTTCGGGTAGCCCGCCTCTTTCATCACCGCTTTTTGAATCCACATCGCCGCGCCCCAATACGCCGTATCGGAGGGACCGTTATGGATCACGCCGAAGTTGGGAAGAATGTAAATATGGCCGTCCTTGGCCTTCATCTTCTCCCAGACGGACGGATCGTCAGAGTAATGCTTCTTCAAGTTGGGCGCGTACTTCTGGATCAAGTCCTCGAGGGGGATATAGGCTTCGGCGTCGATAAGCCTCGTGTCCCCGCTCATGATGTCGGGGTAGTCCTGACTCGCGATGAGGACGCCCGTTTTCTGGGTCGAGTTGCCGACGACTATGTCCCACTTGAAGGTCACGCCCAGCTTGTCCTGGATGAGCTTGTAGATCTTGTTGTCATCGGCCGGCTGGACGCTGCTGCCCCCGCTCACGTAGGCCGTGATGGTTATGGGGTTATTCTGGGCGATCGCCGGGCCGACAAGGACCATGGCTATGGCTATTACGGTCAGGACTCTGCCGAGCCTCGCGTTCTTCATGTGAACCTCCATTTGCTTCATGGTCATTCGGCCTTGTCGACGAGCTTCAAATCGCCGAAGGTCGAGGGATCGAAATAGGAATCGGCCGCGATCGTTGCCCATTTCAGGATGTTGCGCTTGCCCTGGGCTATCTCGATGTTGATCTGAAGCTCGAGGCCCACAGTGTCCCCGGCCTTGACCGCGCGGTGCAGGGGGATGGCCTCCTCGATCACGTAGCTCGTGTCCGAGACCGCCGTCTTCGCCTTGAAATTGACCTTGTCGTCGAAGTCCGAGTAGTGGTTGACGGTGCCGTCGTAGGTGACGTTGTAGTGGGCGCAGTCCGCCTCGTAGGCCCCGACGTTCTTCGCGTCGCTCTCCTCGATGAAGCTCTCGAAGCTGTCCTGATAGTAGGTGAGGAGACTCTTCTTGCTGAGCTTCATGCCTTGCTTGTCCACCTTGGCCAGGATGTAGACATTCTTGTCGTCCCACATCGCCTTCCATTCTACAGCGCCGTTGGCAGTACCGTTAGTGCCGTCGCCCCAGACGTCGAGCTTGTAAGAGGGGGCGGCGGCCCAGATCGGGTCTTCCGCTCCGTCCACCACCGGCGTGCCCCTGACGGCCTTGGCCGTGGCGATGACGCCCTGCTCGACGACGGTCTTCATCTCCGTAGTCACGGGCACAGCGGCCGCGCTCTCCACTCCCGCGGCCAGGAAGGTCTCGTAGGACTGGGCGGGTATCGTGACTTTCAGGATATTCCCTTCCGGAGCCGCGTCGGGAAGGGCGGCCATGTCTTCCTTGTCGCTGGTCCGCCATTCCTTGAAGGATGGAGCCTTGAAGCCATTGAGGTGAATGGAGACCACCTGGTCGTTCACGTTGGTGTTCACGAGGACGAAGGCCGCCTGCTTGCTCGGCTCGTCCTTGAAAGCGGTGAGGAAGACATCCTTGTTGGGCTGCAGTGTCGCGGAAATCCGGTACCAGCCCGGTCGGACTACCTTGGAGTAGGCGCCCACCGCCCAATAGCGCTTAGTCGTCGAGAGGACGTTGTCGGAATCGAGGGAGAGGAGGTAGCCGTTGCCCTGGCCCGCCGCCCACCAATAGTTCCAGGCGCTCACATCGACTTCGCCCATGTGCCTGGCTATGCGCTTGGCCCATACGAGGCCGTCCCTGATGCCCGTGTCTTCCTGGTAGTAGCCGAGGATCTCGGTCATCCAGACGGGCTTCCCCTGGACTACCGCGTCCTTGAGGGGAGTGAAGCCGTTGGAGTAGCCGTGGACGGCGGCGATGTCGAGGCGCGAGGCCGCGGCCGGATCCAGAAGCGTCTCCTTGAGAAGCTGCTCGGTGAAGTTCATGTCCTCGGCCGCCATGAACTTGGCCTGGACATTGTCCTTGGCGAAGGTCGGCTTGACGTTGTTCAGGATGAAATCGTGGATCTGCTTGGCGGTCCACTTGCAGCCGTCGTAGAGAGGCTGGATCGTGGGCTCATTGGACATGGAGATGGCGTAGAGATCCTGGCCCGTGGCCTTCTTGTAGCCGCGCGCGTACTCGGAGAGAAAATCCGCGTAGGCCTGGTACATCTCAGGCTTGACCGATCCCTTGATCTTGTTGTCGTTGTCTTTCATCCAGACCGGCGGGGACCAGACCGTGGCCATGAACTTGGTGGCGCCCCGCTTGGCGGCTTCCTTGATCATCCAGGCCTGGCCCGACTCGCTCGCCCAATCGATGGGAGAGTCGGCCTTGACCTTCATCGTGGGAGTGATCATCGAGCGCAGTATGTCGAGGCCGATGCCCTTGTCCTTATCGAAGAGGAGGTCCATCGCCTCAGCCCCCTTGGGGGATTTTTCCAAGGTGTTCCAGGCGCAGGAGACTCCGAAACCGTCGATTTTCTGTTTAGTGTCCGCGTAATTGATCCAGGCTTCCGACTCTTTCACGGCGTTCGGCTTGGTCGGCAGTTCCGTGATCTGGGCCACGCTCGATGCCGTGGTCTCGGTCGTTTCCGTGATGCTCAGGTCATCGACGACAAAATCCGAGAGATTCTCGTCGGCGCTGCAGATATACAGCATAAGGCGATCCAGCGGCTTCTTATTGTTCAGGGTAAAAATGCCCCCGATCTGAGTCCATGCCTTGGACGTGATGAGAGTCGCCTCTCCGAGCATCGGGTAGTTAGCTTCTTTGCCGTGCTCGATATAATCGAACTGCATATAGAAATTGTGGTCTTCCACGTCCTCCGGCATACGCAGCCAGGCCGTGATCTTGTAGCTCTTGCCTGTCTTCAGCAGCTTGAGGGTGTCGAAATAAGCCAGGCCGTCCCAAAACTGAGTGCGTTTAGAAACCATGCAAGCCCAATTGCCCGAGTGCACGGGATCGTCCACTAGCTTTAGCTTGCATCCCGCCCAGTGGTCCGAGTAGCCCAGGGTGGAACCCTTGCCGTTGCGCCCCTCGAAGCCGGGGTTGTGGAGGAGCTCCTTGGGGGCTCCTGCCGCGGCGGCGCCGGGAGCTGGGCTTGAGTCAGCCGCCGGCGCGGCTTTCCCGTCTTTAGAGACGGAGGCGCAAGCGCCCAGGATGAGGAATGCGGCTAAGACCAACAACGAAAACCGGCGCTTGATCATTGGTGTACGGCTCCTTGACGGGAATGCTCACGCTAAATTTTCGAGAGACAGGAGGCCGCCCCCCGAAGGGGACGGCCTCCTAGAACCTAGAGGGCTAGATCACTGGAAGGTGATCGAGCTGATGAAGAAGTCCATGCCATTCGCATTTGCGCCGAATCCAAGTTTCAATGCAGTACTCGAACCAATAACGGTTTGCGTATCGGCAGAGATTGTGAAGCTCATGGTGATCCATTCACCATGGGAACTACCATTACCACTAGTACCTACATTGATCGCACCTGTACCAGCCAAGGCCGCCGTGCTTGCGATGTTTTGGTAGCATTTATTGCCATAACTATCAGCGACAATATTGTCTGGCGTGTTTGTCCATTGCGTCGCAGTTCCAAGATCCAGCATGAAAGTCTTGTAACTATAGTCACCACTCCCTGCAACCCAAACACGGACATTAATCGTAGTGTAGTTGGAGAGCGCCTGAGGCAAGTTAATGGGGATTAGTGCGCCCTGATTATATGTATTAAGGTTAGCATGGAACAGATTGGTTTGGCCATCGGCAGTGACTGTTTCGGGTGCAGTAGCTGGTGCCGCGACAACTTCTGCAGTACCGGGGCTATATGGGGCGAAGATCGAACCATATGCTCCGACCGATACCGAGTTGAAATTGAGGGCTCCGCTGCTCGCCGCGGACGCGAGGGTGTAGGTCGCAGTCGTGACATTGGAATCGGCCAGCCCCGATGCGCTTGCAATAGCCTTAACGATGTAGATCATGGTCCCGCTGCCGGGGGGAGTCATCGTAGGCGCGGTGGTCGTATCCGATGAGGTCGGATCGGCAGGAGCCGTTGGGCCAGCAGGACCCGCAGCATTGGCGACGGTGTAGTGGATAGTCGTTGAGGCCGTACTGCTCGTCGCTGTTGCCGTAGTGCTCGCCGTGTAAGTAACGCTTGGATCGTTGGTGTACACAGGCGCCACGCACTTCTGCACCTGCGCTGTGTCCGTCCAGGTCAGGCTGTCGATGTACAGCGTATCAGCCTCTCCTATCGTCGCACCGATGGAGCGGATCGCGAACTCCTTGACCTGGGCGATATTGAAAGCCGCGCTCGTATAGACGCCTTGCTTCAATACGGCATAATTCGAATCGACTTGATTGAGCGCAGGCTTGCCTCCGACGAGGTAGCTCGGATCGCATTTGAAGTAGAAGGTATTCCATTCGCCGAGGGTTACGGGGATTGCGTCGCTGATCGCGTCGTCGCCTCCGCCAAGAACCATCTGGAATTTGGTGTTAGTGGCTGCGGCAGGAACATAGACATGGATGGTCAGGACCCGATTGGTCATGTCGATATCGGTGACGCCCATGATGGCAGCCGCCTTGATGCGGGCGCCCAATTCGATAGTCGTGCCGTATTGGTCCTCTTGGGCCGTGCCGCTGATCTTCATGCTGCTTGTCCCAGCATAAAAATAATCCGTGGACAGGGCGAAAGCTGTGTTGCCGTCTACTTTGGTCAGGCCCGTGCCCGGATTGTAGATGTTTCCGGAGCCAATGAGGTCCGGACTGCTTTCGAAGGCGATCTTGGCGCTGTCGGTGCCGCCGACGCTGCCCGTTCCGCCTGCTACCGCCGGAGGCGTATCGCCCCCCCCCGCCGCCGCGACTGCCGGCTTACAGGCCCCGAACAGGACCGAAGCCGCGAGAACGATAGCTACCAGATATGCGATCTTGGTTCTCATGATGCCTCCTTGGGAATGAGTGGACATAGTGTCAGGCAGGAATTAAGTTCACGACATCAGGACTTTTCCCGATGCACCGCTCGAGAATCCCCTCCTATACTCCCGCGATACACTTAGGAGGAAGCCTTGAAGATCAATAGAATTCTGAGCGCAATCTCCCTGTTGGCGGCGGGAGTCGTTTTCGTACAGGCGCAGATGCTTCCCGCGACCGAAGTACCCCAAGAGGCTGGGCAGCCTGTCAAGAACGGCCCCATCCAGCCTTATTTCTGGATCGGCGGCTATGTCACCCAGAGTCTCGGCTACAACTTCCAAACCGGAGCCATGGGCATCAAGAACACGGACCCCGGAGACGGTTCGCAAACCTGGGTCAGCATCAGCGCGGCCATGGTGGACAGCCACTACACCGACCCCAAGATGTACGAAGTAGGGGACGACCCCGATATTTGGACAGGCCACTTCATCATGGTCAATCCCACCTTGCGCGTCGTCAGCTATAAGGCCGCGCCCGAGATGAACACCACCTCATGGCTGGCGGAAATCACGGGCCACGGCTTCCACCTCGGCCTCTTCACCCAAAACGGGCAGTATGTCGAGGGAGCGGACCTGTATACGAACAATCCGGGCTACACCTTTTCGGACTCGTCCTTGGTGGCGGGCAACGAAGTCCTCTATATTACGCCCTCCAGCACGGCGGCCACTCCGGGCTATATCGACAACGATGTCAAGGCCAACCTGAGCCCGATCACCACCTATTTCACTCTGCCGACCTCCAATCCGGGCGGGATCATGTCGATCGGCTATAAGGTTCCCGATCTATATAGCGTCAACCTAGGCGTGGAATCCCAGGGCAATGTGGATACTCCCGCTTCCGATCTGATCAAGTACGGCGGCTTCTCCGGCTCGCTGGACTTTAGCCTGAGCCCCTGGGGGCCCGAAGCGAGCGAGGACAAGCCGATGATCGCGAAGTTCGAGGCCAACGGCGTAGCTGGTACGCAGTATACCACGGCTCCCTACAATCCGGTCGGCTTCGGCGCCAAGGCGAGCGGCCAAATCTGGCTGGGCGACTACATGATCCTGACTCCGGTGGCCGCCTTCGACGGCAAGCTCAACGATACCTGGACTATCGGGGCTCCCATTCCTGCCGAGCCCTTCCAGTGGGAAGCGGGCGGCGGCTTCATCTTCTCCTTTAGCCCCAAGAAATGGGTCTACGACGATTACAGCGAGCTCCAAGGCAAGTTTTCGGCTAGTTCGATTTATGGAAAAGAGAAGATCCAGAAGTACTCCTATGCCCAAGTCTATGCCGCCTATTCCCCCGACTACGACCTGCAGATGGTATTCAAGGCCGAGGAGCCGGACGGGGCTGTGGGCTTCGACGAGAACCTCGGCGCCATGGTCGAAGTCCTATTAAACAACCTCACTGCCAACTCCCATTCCTCGCTCCTGGCGCCGAATTGGTCGGTGCTCGGACGCGTCGAATACGACCTCGCCGATCACACGATCGTCCCCTACATTCGATCTTATTACGATTCCTTCGGGGTCCTCAAACTCAGAACCGGAGTCCAGATGGGCGTACTTCCCCATACCGGCTTCGAGCTGACCTACACCAGCCAGAACCTCAATTCGGCGGCGACGCACCTTAACGCCTTCGACGCGGGCAGGCTGGAGTTCATAGTGACAATCACGACGAACGACGGCATCGTCATGACGCCGAAGACACGTCACGCGAAATCCGGCGATGAGTCCTCGACGACGATGTTCTAAGCGAGTCGGATCCGTCAGGCTCTAGTCCGGCGCGGTATCTCGAGCCGGACTACGGTGCCCATCCCTGGCCGGCTTTCGATGCGAAAGCCGGCCCCGAGCTGGGATGCCCGATACTCCATGGAGCGCAGTCCGAGGCCTCCCTTGGCTTGGGCCGATCCGTCGAGGCCGCGGCCGTTGTCGGCCACCCGAATCGTGCAGAGCTCGCTCTCGACATCTACGATCACTTCCAGGACGGTGGCGCCTGAATGCCGCACGGCATTGTGGAGAGCTTCCTGGACGATGCGGTACACATTGAGGGCTTGGGAGTCATCCAGGGGCGGGTCGAGCCGCGGCAGTTCGCTGCTGTAACGGCAGATGCAGCGATTCTGGATAGCGACCGTTTCGCAGTGGCTTCGCAGCACCCTGTCCAAGCCCCGGCGCTCCAAGTCTATCGGGAAGGACGCGTGGGCGTAGCGCCGCGTAAGATGAAGGGTCTCATCGACCAAGTCCGCCATCTCGACGAGGATCGCGGCGGGATCGTCCGGTTTTCGGCTTTGAAAGCCTCGGATGTACATCGAGATGCCAGCCAGACGCTGGCAGATATCGTCGTGGAGGTCGAGGCCGAAACGGCGGCGCTCGAATTCGCTGATCTGGAGGACTTCGGCTTCCGCGGCGGTTCGGAGCTCCACTTCCCGCGTCAGCATCTCGTTGGCGAGGGTCAGGTCTTTCGTCCGGGCATCGACCATGAGCTCCAAACTCCGATTGCGATCCTCCTGCTCCGCCAGGACGCGGAGGCGCCTTAAGGCGTTGGCCACGTGGGGCGTAGCGGCCGTCAGATGGGGCTGGGCCCAGTCATCCACCGAGTACAAGGCCAGGCCCAGGTCTTCCTCCCCCGACATGAGGTGGGACAGGCAAAGATCCCAGGATCGGCCGGGGAAGCCGGGTCGGGTAGAGAAGAATTCCTCCAACCCGATGTCCTGCCCTCCCTCCGGCAAAACGACCCGCCGTCCTCCCTTCCGCTCGTAGACGAGGAGTCCCCGATCCCCTTGGGTTTCGACCTCCTTCCCTTCGAAGAGCAAGAGGTGGAAGTCTCCGACCGCCATATTTATCAGGTAGGAATCCAGATGGGCCAGCAAGCGGGTCAGGTCCGTCACGGCGCTCAGATCGCGCCCGAAATTGCTCCCTTGGCGCAGTCTCTGTTCGGCTTCATAGGACTGGAGCCGGTCCATTTTCATGCGCGCTGCCGCCAAGCCCCATTCGGAGGGGTTCCCGGAGGAGAAGGTCCCCAGCTCGGAGGGGCCGCAGCCGCAGGACTCTCTGATGACGGGGCTTGCCAGGATGCTGTTAAGCGGGGGCACCGCCCTTCCCTCGATCAGATCCATTAGGAGATCGAGGGATCGAGCCCCGAGCTCCTCCAGAGGCTGGTGGACGCTGGTCAGGGGAGGGTCGGCCAAGACGGCCTGAGGAATATCGTCGAAGCCCGTTACGGCGCAGCGGCTCCAGGCCGGATCGTCCTGAAGCCTAAGGAATTTCATGGCGCCCAGGGCCATGTTGTCATTGGCGGCGACGATCGCGTCATAGGGAACTCCGGACAGAAGCCGACGGATCGCGTCCATGCCCGAGCTTTCGCTGAAGTCGCCGTATTCGATGTCTCCGTGGAGAGCTGGGTAGGATGCCTGGAGGGAATGCAGGGTATCTTTGAACACTTGCTCTCTGATCCAGCTGTCGTGGTGCTCCCGAAGGCCTCCCAGGAAGAGAAGCCTCCGATATCCGTGGCCGATCACCAGATGCTCGATGATCGCGGTAAAGGACTGCTGGATCTTGATCCCCACGGAAGCCACGCCTGGCAATGGAATTCCGACGGACACGCAGGGGATGGGAGGGAGGAGCGACTTAAGGCCGATGCGCTCGACGGAATCGCTCATATCGAAAATGACGGGCGATAGGATAAGGAGACCGTCGAAACGCACCTTTTCCGCAAGATCGAAGGGGCGCGAACCGGAGCCCTCGCCTTCCTTGACGGTCTCCCCTTGGCAGCAAACAAGATTGACGCCGCGCGCTGCGGCCCGAATCCGAATGCCTCGGAAGACGGTTATCTGAAACTCCTCGTCGAGGTGTCTCAGGAACAATCCGATCCGCATGGGAACCCCCGGCCCCTACTATATCATGACAAGCGAAATTTCTTCCTCAATCGTCGTTGCCCCGGTAATCGACCCAGTCGAAATCGGCGTGATCGGCGACGGCGAAAGGGCCGGCCATGCAGCCGACAAAGCCTCCGGCCACCTCGGTGGTCAGGAAGCTTCCGTCCACCGGCTCGCCGACTTCTTTCCAGTCGCGGTCGTCCTTCCCCCAGCGCAGGACCAATGTGTGGCCTTGGGCCGAGATCTCCAGAAAACGGGGGATGCCCGTCGATCTAGCGGCCACCGTTTCGATCCCATCGATCCTGGTTATCGCCCTGACCTCCACTCCGGCATCCCCGATCCCGATTTCCCACCTGAGATGAAAGTCGTCGCTCTGGATCAGGCACAATCCCGCGCGGGCCTCGGGCAGCAGGGGCTCGAAGTCGATCCGAGTCCTGAGCACCCAGTTCTCGTGGGCGATGCGACGGCCCATCCACGCTTGGGTCTTTCGAGTCCCCGGGCCTTCTTCCTGTCCGTAGAGCCGGAGCCATCCCGACCGTGCCTCCAGCGAATGCACCATCCGATCGGGGCTCCTGAGAAAGGACCAGGCGGGGTCTATGACGGATGCATCGAAGCTTTCGAAGCCTCCGGATCGATCCTCTCCCGGCCAGGAAGTCCATGGAAGCGCAGGCCGAGGGTAGCGGTCTTCGAGCCGACCCGAGCCGGGGGAAACCACCGGCCAGCCATCTTCCCATACGACGGGGGCCAGGAAAGTCTCCCTGCCCCTATTCGAGCCGCCGCCATGGTGGGGCCTGGACGCGAGCAGGACCATCCACCATTCGCCGCAGGGCAGCTCGACGAGGTCGGGGTGGCCGGGGTTTGTGACCGAGCAGCCCGAGCCAAGCTGCCGGTGCGTCAGGATCGGATTGGCCGGGTTGCCCTCGTAGGGGCCTTCGATCTTCGGGCTCCGGGCTACCGTGACCGAATGGTGGGGGCCGGTGCCGCCTTCGGAAATAAGGAGGTAGTACAGAGCGTTCTTTTTGTAGAGGTGGGGGCCTTCGGGCCAGACCGCGTCTCGGAGGGCTCCCCGCCAGATGCCGATCCGCTCTCCCTTCCATTCGAAGGATCCGAGGTCGAACTCCCGAAGCCAAATCTCGTTGTTCCCGAAGTAGCGGGCGCCCTCGGGCACCTCGGCCGTTCCCGTGACCCAGGCCCGGCCGTCATCGTCGAAGAAAAGAGAGGGGTCGATGCCCGGAGCGTCCTGCAGGAAGACCGGGTCGGACCAGGGGCCGTCTATTTGATCGGCCGTCACCATGAAATTCCCGCCATTGCCGACGTTGGTGGTGATAAGATAGAAGCGCTTTCCATCGTGCCGTAGGGTGGGAGCGTAGATTCCCTCGGAGTGGGCCTGAGCCGCGGGGGGAAGCTGAGACGGCCGCGTCAGGACGTGGCCCAAGGGACGCCAATTCACTAAGTCGCGGCTATGAAAGAGGGGGACGCCGGGGAAGTATGTGAAGCTGGAGACTGCCAGATAGTAATCTTCCCCGACCCGGCAGATCGTGGGATCGGGGTGAAAGCCCGGGATGACCGGGTTTCGGTAATACTGAGGCGGATGCAAAGCCATTACTTAATTACAGCATGAAACAGCGCAAGCGCTATCGGGGAAAGTCCGGATACCCTGCGTACGACTATTGAAATTGGATATAATGAACTTATTGGTTTTTTATTACTTTTGCGCTAGACTTTAGTTGAAGGATTGACCATGCCCTTGTTGAAAACCGTGATGGTAGTGGAGGATCACCCCATTTTCCTCAAAGGCCTCACCCATCTCCTAGGTGGAGAGCCTGGCTTTACCATCGTGGCAGAGGCCTCCAACCGAAGCGAGGCCCTCCAGGCCTTGTCGGAAAAGAAGCCGACGCTAGTCGTACTTGACCTCACTCTGGGCGACGACAGCGGTTTCGACCTGATCAAAGACATCAGATCGCTGGCTCCTGAAGTCCGAATCCTCGTGCTCTCCATGCACGACGAGCGATTTTACGCGGAACGGGCTTTGGCGGCCGGCGCCCATGGCTACTGCATGAAAGAGGAAGCCTCCGACCATTTCCTGGCCGCCCTTCGGACTGTGGCCCTCGGCAAGACCTGGCTAGGTCCGCGCTTCAAGGAGCGGACCGAGGAAATTCGGCAGGAACAGGGCTGGTTAACCTCTGTCCACAAGCTTTCGGACCGCGAATTCCAAGTGTTCACCCTGATAGGCAAAGGCCTGGGAACGGTAGAGATAGCCGCCAAGCTCAAACTCAGCACCAAGACCATCGATACCCACAAAGAGAATATAAAGCTCAAGCTGCACTGCGGCACATCCCAGGACCTGCGACAGTACGCCATCGAATGGCAGAGCAGCCAAAGCCGGACCTAATGCCGGATCGCACCGTTAGTTAGGTAAAACCCCTGATTTCAAAGATTCCAAAAAACTGATATATATAGCTACTATGAGATGTTTCCGCTTCGCCTGTATCGGCCTTCTTGCCCTTGGCATAGTCTCCTGCCGCAATTCCCTGCCCCTAGGCTCCGGAACGGTTACGGTCGATCTCTCCGCGCCCCGGCAGAGCATCGATGGCTTTGGCGGTTCGAACGCCTGGACGGGTCTCCCCGGGGATCCGGCCACAAGCGCCAAGGTCGTCCAGCTCCTCTTCTCCAAGACCAACGGCATCGGCCTGACCATCCTGCGCAACCGCATCCCTTTCAGGGAGCAGCCGGGATCGAACGACGATAAATTCATCAACAAAAATCCCGACTATACCTACAAACACAACCCGGACGGGACCTTTTCCCTCAATTGGGACAACTGGGATCTCGCCCAAACCAAGGCCCTGATCTCGGCCGTGAAGGCCCTGGGAAGCGACGCGGACGGCTTGACCCTATTCTCGACTCCCTGGACACCGCCGAACAACAGCACGACCAACTGGAAAACGGGCGTCCCGGACGCCTCCAATTACCCTCAGGTAGGAGGCAGCCTCGATCCGGCCCATTACGCTGACTACGCCGACGTCCTGGCCGACTACGCCAATGGTTTTGCCGCCAACATGGGAATCGCCCTGGGAGCCCTCTCTATACAGAACGAGCCCAACTTTACCTGCAACTACGAGTCCTGCTCGTGGAACTCCTCTCAAATCCAGAACTTCCTGGACGCGATGCAACAGGAATTCCAAAAAAAAGGCGTCTCTTCGTCACTGTCGGTGCTCGCCCCCGAGGATATGAACTTCAAGGAGGACCTGATCCTCCCCAGCTTGAGCGACGCAGTAGCCGGAGCCTTCCTCTCGATCGTGGGAGTCCACCAGTACGACAGGAACGCAAGCGACTTCGCGGCGCGCTGGCTGCCTACCGTCAAGTCGGCCGGGAAGAGGCTGTGGATGACCGAGGTCTCGGATACTTCCGCCAACGACGGCTCGATCGCCGATGGTATCTACTTAGCCCGGATGGTGCATGCCGACATGACGACGGCCGAGGTCAACGCCTTCTGCTATTGGTGGCTCTGGACGGGCTCCGGCGATACCTCGACCGCTTCCCTCGTCAACCTAAACACGGCGAAGCCCTCGGGAAGCCAGGTCCTCGACAATAAGCGCCTGTACGCGCTGGGCCAGTTTAGCCGCTTTGTCCGGCCCGGCTGGGTCCGTCTCCAGGCCGAGAGCGATCCCACTTCCCAGGTCGAGGCCTCTGTCTACCGCAACCCCGGGTCCAAGGAAGTAGCCGTGGTATTGATCAACTACGGCTCGACCGGCGACAGCGTCCAGCTCGGCCTGTCCGGAGCCTCGTCCTTCGCCTCCTTGAAACAGTGGCGGACATCGGCTACCGAGGAGCTCGCCCCGCTAGGGGCCCTCGGCGTCTCGGCCTCGAGCGCGACGGTCGCTCTGCCGGCCCAATCCATCACCACTGTATACGGGACCGTTAACTCATAAGAGCGGGCATCAGTCCGGGAAGCGGGCGTTTCCCCGGATGAGGGCGAGCCTGGCCTCGACGCTTCCGCGCGAGCGCAGGCCATCGCTCGGCGTATTCGTCAGGTAATCGAGCATGCGCTCGAGGCTCGTGGCCGCGACGTGGAGCCTGGTGTCGCTCGAGGCGTAGTAGATCAGGAGCCGCCCGTCGTCGTCGGCTATCGCGCCGTTCGTGAAGACCACGTTGGACACGTCGCCGACGCGCTCCTCGCCTTCGGGGGCGATGAGATAGCCGCCGGGGCTGTAGATCACCTTGGCGGGATCGTCTAGCGCGGTCAGGAAGGCATAGATGACGTAGCGCAGGCCGGCGGCCGTGTTGCGCACGCCGTGGACTATGTGGAGCCAGCCCGCTTCGGTTTTTATAGGCGGGGCCCCCGCGCCGTTCTTCGCTTCCTTTATCGTGTGGTAGGCCTTAGGGTCGAGGAGGCGCTCGTCCTCGACGCGGGCCGCGGTCATCGTGTCGGAGCTGCCGACGCAGATGCCGCCGCCCGAGCCTGTGTCTATGAAACCGTCCTGCGGCCGCGTGTAAAGGAAATACTTTCCCTTCACGAACTCGGGGTGCAGCACGACGTTGCGCTGCTGCGGCGAGGGCGTAATAAGGTCGGGCAATCGCTCCCAGGACCGCAGGTCCCTCGTGCGGACGATGCCCGCCGTCGCGATAGCGCTCGAGCTGTCGCCCTTGGGCGCGCTAGCGTCCTTGCGCTCGGCGCAGAAGATGCCGTATATCCAGCCGTCCTCGTGGGCGGTGAGGCGCATGTCATAGACATTGGTCTCCGGGTCCGCGGCCTCGTCGAGCAGCAGGGGCTCGCCCACGAAGGCGAAGTCGTTCACGCCGTCGGGGCTTGCGGCCAGGGCGAAAAAGCTCTTGCGGTCGGCGCCCTCCACTCGGCATACCACGCAGTACTTCCCGTCCAGTTTTATCGCGCCCGCGTTAAAGACCGCCTCGACGCCGAGCCTCTCCATGAATAAAGGATTAGAGCCGGGATCGAAATCGTAGCGCCATCGCGGCGGCACGTGGGCGGCCGTGAGTATCGGATAGCGGTATCGCTCGAAGATCCCGTTGCCGGGCAGGACTATCTCGTTGCGGCGCGCGGCAAGCTCGCGCCACTCGCGCATGACGCCGCTCTTGCGCGTCTCGAAGGTGTCGGACTTCATGGGAAAGGCTCCTCTCGTCGTTCTTTCGGCCCTTGTCATCACTTCGAGGCAAGCCCTGCCGTTATGATAGCAGGTTTTCCAAAGGCCGCCCTTGGGCCGGTCGAGGGCGGGCTTTCCCTCGGCGGAGACTCCCCAGAACCACTCGCCGCGCTCGCGGTCGATCACTCTATCTTCTATGTAGTCCCAGAGGCGCAGCGCCGCGTCGAGGTAGCGGCCGTCGCCGCTTTCCTGCCAGGCATCGACATTGCCGACGACCGCCTCCGCTTGAACCCACCAGTCGCGCTGCGCGTCCAAGCGCCCATCGGCCAGTTCGTGGGGCAGGGAGCCCCCGTTCGCGGCGAGGACGGACAAGGTGCTCTCGCGGCTCGCGCGGATCGCCTCGCGCACGGCATCGGGCGCGGCTCGCGCGCTCCCGTAGGCCAGCTCGGCCGCCTCGCCCATGAGCCAGGCCGATTCGATGTCGTGCCCCCAGGATACATGGTCGGTCCTCGCTTTCCAATCGCGGTCGAAGTAGAGGCTTAAATTCGGCTTTCCCGCGAAGACCTTGGCGGCGTAGACCTCGAGGAGGGAGGCGAGAGACTCGCGCGCTTCCGGTCTGCGCGATGCGCGATACAGGCCCGACAGCGCCTCCAGGACGTGGAGGTTCGTATTCATCGACTTGTCGCAGGGGATATCGACTTCGCTCAACGCGAAATTAATGGGCTTGGTCCATGCCCTGTCGCAGGCCTCGTAGTAGCCGCCCTTTTCCTTGTCGCGGGCGACGCGCTCGAGGAGGGCGTAGGCATCGAGGGCGAGGCCGAGGGCGGCCTCATCGCCCGTGGCGATGAAGTACTCGGAGAGGGCGTAGATCGCGAAGGCCTGGCCGTAGACGATCTTGACGTCTATCTGCGGCCTCGCCTCTAAGGGCGGCCCCTCGACGATCCACCAGAATCCGCCGCATTCGGCGTCGCGCTGTAGTGTGCGCAGATAGTCGTAGGCCGCGCGCGCGGCGTCCAGGTATTCGGATTTACGGTAGCGGATGTACGCGGCCGAATAGGCCCACAAGAAGCGCGAGTGCATCACCAGGCCCTTGGGCGCCGCTGCGTCGAAGCTCCCGTCGTTGCGCACGAGGCCGTAGAATCCTCCGCCCTCGCGGTCGATATAGGGCAGCCAAAAAGGCAGAATATCGGATTCTAGCTCGGAGCGCATCCGCGAGGCGAGTCCTTGAAGCTTGCCGATGTCCGAGGCCGCATCGCGGCTCATCCGCGCATCGCGGCTCATCCGCGCATCGCGGCTCATCCGCGCATCGCGGCTCATCCGCGATACTCGTCTTCGTCGCCCTGGACTAACTCGGAGTTGGCCTTGATATAGGCGACAAGCTCGTCGGCCTTCGCGAAGGCCACGGCGACACAGCTGTCCGCCGCGCCGTAGTAGATGGCGATGCGCCCCGAGGGTGCGTCGCAAAGGGTGGCGCAGGGGAATACCACGTTGGGCACGAAGCCGCTGATCTCGTAGGATTTTTCCGGCGTTAGGAGGTAGTCACGCGTGCGGTACAGGACCTTGGAGGGTTTGTCCTTATCGAGGATGGCCGCCCCGAAGCTGTAGACGTAGCCATTGCAGGTTCCAGACACGCCGTGATAAAAAAGCAACCATCCCTCGCTCGTCTCGATGGGCACCGCCCCCGCGCCGATCTTAGTGCCTTGCCACCAGCCGGAGCCTCCGCGGCTCATCACTTTCCGGTGCCTGCCCCAGTGCACGAGGTCGGGGCTTTCGCTGATGAAGATGTCGCCGAAGGGCGTGTGCGCGGGGTCGCTCGGCCGGGACAGCATAAGGTACATGCCGCCCACCCTGCGCGGGAAGAGGACGCCGTTGCGGTTGTAGGGATAGCTCGGGTTTTCGAGCCGCGTAAAGGCCTTGAAATCTTCCGTGACGCCCAAGCCGAGCGATGCGCCGGAGAAATCGCAGCACCAGATGACGTAGTATTTGCCCTCGAGGAAGACTACGCGGGGATCGTAGCCATAGCCGGGCTGGAAGTCCACGCCCTCTTGGTCCTTCCACCGGATCATCTCGTCCTGGATATCCCAGGCCAGGCCGTCCTTGCTGAAGCCGGCGTGGAGCTGGGCGCGGCCGTTTCTATGGTCGGCGCGGAAGACCCCGGCGTAGCCGCCCTTCCAGGGCACTACGCCGGAATTGAAGACGCGCGCGCAGCTCGGGCTGGGGTTCCAGCCGACGATGGGATTGGCGCTATGCCTCCAGACGACGGAGGCGCAACCATCCGGCCTGTCCTCCCAAGGCATCCCAGAAAGACCGTCGCCGAAGACTTTGATCGTGGACATGGCGTAGCTCATCGCATTCCCAGCTTTATCCTGTCGTAGAGCAGCTGATCCTTTTCGAGGGAGCCGAGGCTGAGCGCATAGCTCTTCTCGTCGGTCTTGATCGTCAGGTAGGACACGTTGGGCTTCTTGAGGAAGACGCGGGAGACGCCCAGGCCGTCCACTTCGTAGTCGCCCTCGCGAAAAAGCCCGAAGGCGTCGTTGCCGAAGATGCGCTTGCCCGTCGCGATGGGCGTCTTCTCGAGCGTGAGCTCGCGTATATCGGACAGGGCTACCCTGAAGCCGAGGATGGCGCGCACTCGCAACTCCGTGCCGCTCACCGAAGCCGGGTCGGTCGAAAGCTCGAGCGCCATGTAGGCGGCGAAGACTATCGCCACTGCGATTATTACGCGCAGGGAAATCCGGTTGGCTTGGCGCCTGTCGTAGATGGGGGCCATGCTCAGCCTACCCGAATCGTATAGGCCGAGCGGAAGACGGCGCCCGGCCCGAGGCTTACCGCCGCCTCTTTGCGCTCGATGTCCTGGGTGGAGCCCACGAGGGGCATGATACCGAACCAGGGCTCGATGCAGACAAAAGGACAATCGCCTTTGGGCGACCAGATGCCGAGATGGGGGAAGCCAGGGAAGCTCACTTCGACGAAGCGGCCCGAAACGCGGCTCCGCAGAGTCACTTTGCGCGAAACCGGGTCTTCGAGAACGATCGCGCCGCGCTCGAAGAGGCTGGGGACTACGGGGACCGAGGCGGAGACGCGGAGGAAATGCTCGCTCTCGCCCGTGCGCAGGTTATCGGTATTGAGGAAATGCCTATCCAAGGTCTCGCTCTTCTCGAAAATCAGGTCGTAGTCCCCGCGGCTCTCGCCGCTTACGAGAGGGGCGCGGAAGGCCGGATGGGCGCCGATCGAGAATGGCATCCTCTTGGAATCGGCGTTGTGTACCTCGTAGCCCACCTCGAGCCTGTCCCCGATGGCCTTATAGGTGACGGCTAGTTTGAAGCCGAATGGATAGATGTCGAGGCTCTCCTCGTCGCTCCCGAGCTCGAAGCGCATGGAATCGCTTCCATGGGCGGCAAGACGGAATTCGAGGTCGCGTACGAAGCCATGGTTGCTCATCTTGTGGGTTTTGCCCGCGTAGGAAAAGCTTCCGCCGGGAAGTCCCCCGACGATGGGGAACAGCAGGGGCGAGCGGTAGGTCCAGAAAGCCGGGTCACCCTGCCAAAGGTACTCGACGCCCCCGCTCGCAATGCTCTGGAGCTCGGCGCCCTTGGCCGCCGCCGTCACCTCGATATCCATCGACTTTATGCTTGTCATATTGAGCAGAGTATACATTTCCAGCCCCGGTCGGGCTATCGGCCCGAACGAGAGCTTTCACGCGATCCTCATTTCTGATCGCAGGCGGCCAGTTCGTCCATGCGTCGCAGTCGGCGCGACAGGTCGCGGGCGAGGTTCATCACGACCATGGCGAAGGCGCGCATGCTCGCCTTGGACAGTTCGTGGAGGGCGCGGTTGCTGATCATGGCGACGGAAGAGGGGACGAGGGCGCGAACCGTCGCGGCGGCGGGCATGACATCGAGGAATTCCATCTCGCCGAAGGTGTCGCCCTCCCCGAGCCGCGCTAGGCAGACTCCTCTTTTTACCACTTCCACCTCGCCCTCGAGGATAAAGTGGATCCTGTCGTTAGGCTCGCCCTCGCGCATGATCGCGATCCCCGCCTCGTAGGAAACGCTGCTCAATAGGGGCCGAATCGCCTCTATTTCCTCGGGCAGGAGCCCGCCGAACAGTGAGTAGTTCTTTAAGGCCGAAGCTTCGATCAAGCTTTCCTCCACGTATAAATTATCATCGGCAAGAATTAGGGGCAATAGCGCATTCCCTCACGTTGATCGAAGCGGCAGCCGGGCCTTGACTCCGGTTGGATAGTGCCTTATATTGAGTCTACACTCAATGAGTATTCAATCAATATCGCTAAGACGCGATCGCGGCAAGCAAAAACTCGAGACCAGGCGTCGCATCCTCGAGGCGGCGCTTCTCGTCTTCGCGCGCGATGGGATACTAGCATCGACGACGGCGGACGTGGCCAAGGAGGCTGGGCTTTCCCACGGCAGCGTCTTCGCCCATTTCGGCAGCCAAGCCGAACTCGTCGCGGCGGTCGTCGAGGACTTCGGCGCGGGCGTCGCTCGCCGCCTACACGAGCTTGCTGCGACAGGAGCGGGCGCGAGGGCCGTCTTCGAGGCCCACCTGCGAGCCATCGGGGAAAGCGAGGCCTTCTACGCGCGGCTCGTCGTCGAGGCCCCGCTCCTGCCTGCGCGCGCGAGGGACAGCCTCGTGACCATTCAGTCCTCGATATGCTTCCATCTTTCGCCCGCCGTCGAGGCCGACACAGAGGCCGGCGAAATCAAAATCATGCCTCTCTACTTGCTGTTTAATACCTGGATCGGCCTCGTTCATTACTACCTGGCGAACAGGGAACTTTTCGCGCCGGGCGCATCGGTGATAGAGCGCCGCGGCAAGGAACTCCTGGATCATTTCATGTCGCTGATCTCGACAGGAGGGTACATCTCATGAAGACCTGCATATCCTGCGGTATGCCCATGGAGAAGAAGGCGGACTTCCCCCTAGGCGACGAGTCGAAGGACTACTGCGTCCACTGCGCGAGGAGCGATGGCTCGATGCAGTCCTACGAGGAGAGGGCTGCCGGCATGGCTGCCTTCATCGTGAGGACTCAAGGGCTCGACGAAGGGGCGGCGCTGGCGGCGGCGCGCTCCCAAATGGCGCGGCTGCCGGCGTGGAGGGACCTGTCGTGACTGCCTTGCTCGACATGCTCAACATCGGCGATGTCGTCGCCTCCGAGCTCGCGGCGGCAGGCATTCCCGACGGCGAGGCGCTCCGGGCCGCGGGCTCGGTGGGCGCCGCCATACGTCTGCGCGACTCGGGCTACGACGTGTGCAAGAGCAAGCTCGGCGGCCTCGAGGGCGCGATCCGCGGCATCAAGTGGCACCTCGTCCCGGCCGATCAGCGCGCGGCCCTATGGCGCGAGCTCGAGGAGCTGACGGACCGCGGGAGCGGGCAAGCCCGACCTCGCTCGTCGCACGGACGACGAGGATGCAGTCATAGACGTCCTCGGGCGTCAAGCTTTCGATGACCGGAACCTTTGTCGCACTCCGCGCCCCAGATAGCGCCTCGTTCTCGCATTATAGGCCGCATAAGCCGTCCCGTAGGCGCTCCTCAAATAGCGCTCTTCCTCGAGAATCTGATAATGGATCCCCGCTACGACGACTGCTGCGAATATCAGGAAGACTATCGTCCCATTGATGAGGAAAGTGCCTACGAAGTACAGATCGATGAAGAGGAAGATCGGATTCCTGGAAACGGAAAAGATCCCCGTCGTGACGAGGCGGCCTTGCGTCTCCTTGTCGATCCCGATACGCCAGGAGTCTTTGAAGGAAACCAAGGCCCAGATGAAGATGATAAATGCGAGGGCGATCATTCCTGCCCCGGCAAGCCTCACACTCGTCGCGGCGATCAGCGGCGATTCCATCGATGAGGGGAAGATCCTGAAATCGGCTCGTGTGGCGCATACCAGGACTTCGACGATCCAGACCAACAGCACAAGGACGAAGGAGAGCTCGACGATTCGCCTGAGGCCGGTCTTCCCTACTCCGAGCTTGATCGGGTTGATGCCCTCGCCAAAACGTAAGTGCAGAGTCCTCCCCACGAAGACAACGAGGAAGAATGCCATACACGCGAGCTGGAAGAAGTCTAGGGCCTTTTCCATGTGCGATCACCTCCGACGATATGTTAGATTGATCTAACATATCGTATTCCTTCCTGTCAATACAAGCGCGAGGCCTCAACCCCGTAGTCAGGCTCGAGATTCGGTCTCTCCTCGGCCAGATGGGACCCAGAACAAAGGGACGGCTTGACCGAGGGACGGCCGAAGGTCGATCATTGCATGTGGCCTTGAGCCGGAAGGAACAACCATGGAAAGCGTACGTTGGGGAATCATGTCGGTATCGGGGCACTACGGCCTGCGCGTGCACCAGCCCCTATCTCGCTTAAGCGAGGCGCGGATAGTCGCTATCGCGAGCCGCGGCGCGCAGAAAGCCGCCGAAGCCGCCGCTCGATTCGGCATAGCCAAGAGCCACGCCTCCTACGCCGCCCTCCTCGCCGATCCCGAGGTCGAGGCGGTCTACATTCCCCTGCCTAATCACCTCCACGCCGAATGGGCCATCGCGGCCCTCGAGGCCGGCAAGCACGTCCTTTGCGAGAAGCCTCTCGCTATGGACGCCGCCCAGGCTAAAGCCATGGCCGCCAAGGCGAAGCAGAAGGGACTCCTCCTCATGGAGGCCTTCATGTACCGCTTTCATCCCCAGTGGGTCAGGGCGAAGGAGATCGTCGCCTCGGGAGAGCTCGGACGGCTTCGAGCCATACACTGTTGGTTCTCGTACAACAACACCGACGCGGCCAACATCCGCAACAGGAGCGAGACGGGCGGCGGCGCCTTGTACGACATAGGCTGTTACGCCATTTCCAGCGCCCGCTTCCTCGCGAGCGCCGCGCCGGGGGCAACGGCCGAGCCGGACCGCGGGCTCTACCTCGCCGAGCGGGACGCGGCCTTCGGGACGGACGTACTGGGCACCGGATTCTTGGATTTCGGGCCAAACGGGCCGAGGGCGAGCTTCCACATCTCTACCCAAGCCTTCCCCGAGCAGCGCGTCGAGGCCATGGGCGAGCGCGGATCCCTAGCCGTGATCCTGCCTTTCAACGCCTACGCCGATGTGCCTCTCGCCATCGAAGTCACTACCGGCCTGGGCATGAGGCGAATCGAGACAGGCCCCGTCGATCAATATGGCCTGATGTTCGCCGCCTTCTCGAAGGCGGTCCGCGCAAAAGGGCCCGCCCCCACGGCGAGCGAAGACGGGATTGCCAACATGGCCGCCATCGACGCCCTCTTCCGCTCCGAGAAGAGCGGGAAGTGGGAGAGGATTTGAATCCTCGGCCCGGCCTTTCGCCCTATGCGAGAGGCGCGTTTATCCCTTTACCGCGCCGGAGGATATGCCTTTAATGATGTACTTCTGCAGCGCGATGTACATGACGACGACGGGCGTCGCCGTCATTACCAGCGAGGCGGTGAGCGCGCCATAGTCCTTCGTGAAAGTCCCGAAGAAGTTGAACTGGAAGAGGACTAGCGTTCCCTGCCTTAGAATGATGTAGGGTAGGAGAAAATCGTTCCAGACCCAGAGTATGTCCAGGATGCCGATCGTGACCGTTATCGGCATCAGGAGGGGAAAGACGATCCAGAAGAACATCCTGAAAGAACCGGCTCCGTCCATCGCCGCGGACTCCTCGAGAGAGATGGGCACCCCCTTGATGAAGCCGTGAAACATGAAGACGGCCGTCGGCGCGCCAAGGCCCACGTTGACGAGTATGAGGCCGTAGATGTCCTTGAAGCGGAGATCGGTGGCGAGGACCACGAGGGGCACCATGATTGTCTGGAAGGGAATGACCATGAAGAAGGCGAAGAGGAAGAAGATGAAGGTCGAGAGCATCGACTTCGTCCTGGCGAGTTTATAGGAGCACATCGAGCCGAAAACGATTATCAGGGCGACGCTCGCCAGGGCGAGGATGAGGGTGTTGACCAAGGACTCGAGAAAGCCGACGCCTCCCGAGCCTTGGGTGGTGATGACCTTGACGAAATTCTCGAGGGTCGCCCTATGAGGCAGGCCGGCCGGATTGAGCACGATCTCCTGCGTCGACTTGAAGGCGTTGATCAATACATAGATGACCGGATAGATGAATATAAGGGCAAGGACGATCATGAGGACTTCGAAAAGCGCGAGAGCGATCTTGCGCGGCGAAGGGCCCGCTCCTCCGCGGCGAATGGTAGTTGAATCGCTCACATCTCCACCTCTTTCCGCTTGGTGAGCACGAGCTGGGTGCCCGTGATGATCGCGATCGCGAAGAGGAGGAGGATGGCTTTGGCGGTCGCCAGTCCCGCGTGCTTGTCCCTGAACGCGTCGTAGAAGATGTTGACGGTTAGATTGTCTATGCCCATGGAAGTGCTGTTGCTCGGGTAAAGGGCGAAAATGATGTCGAAGGTTTTAAGGGCCCCCGAGATGCTGAGGAAAAGGCAAATGGTTATCGCCGGGACGAGGAGGGGAAGGACGATCCTGAAGAATCTCCTGGATCCGGTCGCCCCGTCCAAGGAGGCGCTCTCGAGTATGTCCAGCGGTATGCCCTGCAGTCCGGCGAGATAGATGACCGTATAGTAGCCGACGCCCTGCCAGACCGCGACGAATATCGTCAGCCAGGGCGCGAGATCGGGATCCATCATCCATTCCTTGATCGGCGTTATCGCCGGCAGGAGCTCGCGGAACACGAGCTGCCATACGAAGGCGACGATGATCATCGACAGAACGTTGGGGATGAAGAAAATGGAACGCAGAAGGTTCCGGGTCTTCATCTTCGTATCGAGAGCGAGGGCGAGGAGCATCCCCAGCGCGTTGACGAGCGCTACGTTGGAGACGACGAAGATGGCAGTGAAGAGGAGGACTCCCCACTTGAGGCGCTCGACGTACCAGGCTTTCGATAAGATGCCTTTGACTTGCCCGATCTCGTAGGCCTTGCCCAAGGTGGAGGCGATGATGTCCCGGTCCGAGGCCGAGATCTTGCGCGAGGCGATCGCGGGAGTTTCGGCTATGCGCGCATCGAGGTCCGCCCTTTTCCCCGCTGCCCCTATGGCGAGGGCATCGTTATAGAGCGCTTCCCAGTCGTTCTCTAGGCCGGCGATGCCTGCGATGGCGCCTTGCAGGTCCACCTCGCTCAAGGCGGCGAGAGCGGGGTCGAGGGCGTATCCCTGCGCGCTTGGACTGAATATTTTTTTAACGTAGGCGAGGTCGTCGGCGCCCGAAATGTGGGGCAGGATGTTCCGCTCGAACTCATTCCTGGGGATAAGGGCCAGCTTGCCGATCGGGTCTCCGAGCTGGAATCGCGCTTCGCGATAGCGCTCGGGGAAAAAACGCCTGTCGATCTTGCCGGCGAAGATATCCGAGTAGTTCTTGAGGCCGATGTTCTTGAAGTCGGCATTGACGTAGCCGACCGATCCGAAGATGCCCATGATGCGGTAGCGCGTGAGGCCATAGGCCTCGAGCTTGCGGTAGGTGCCCTGGCCCTCGTCCTTGATATAGTACTTGAGGAGAAAATCCTTGTCCGACTGCTTCTTGATCTTGCCTAGTATGTCGGACTCGAATTGGGCGATGGGCATCTGCGCGGGGGTCCAAGGCGCCGAGCCGTCCCAATTGGTCGTCGATAGCCAAAATCCCTGAAAGAGGGGCATTATGGCGAAAAAGAGATAAAGCCCCAAGGCGGGTAGAACGAATATCGCGAAGCTTATCTTCTCGTTTCTTTTATTCCCGACCATCATGGAACCCCGTCGCCAGTATGCGATAGAGGAAGACCGCGGACAAGCTATGCCGCGGCCCTCCTCCCAAGGGAAATCGGCTGCGAGCCCTTAGGGCTTGTAGTTGTCTTTCCAGGACTGGTTGATCTCCGCGACTATATCCGCGGGCTTGGCTTTGCCGAACATGTAGCCCTGAGCGCCATTCTTTATGGCCTGCTCGAAGGTGGGGGTCGGCATCATCGAGAAGACCCAAGGATAGGATCCCTTCTTGTTGACACTGGCCATGAGCTCCTGGAAGGGCATGGGCATCGACGTGACGGCCGCGCCCTTAAAGGTCGAGGTCAACTGAATGTCGCTCGTCCAGATCTTGATCGCCTCGGGGCTGGAAAGCCAGTTGATGAACTTGAGGGCCGCGGCCTGCTTCTCGGGGGTGGACTGAGACGAGACGGTGAAGGTCGAGTCTACATCGGCGAAGAAGCGGTTATCGGCGGCCTTGTTGCTCCAGGGGAAGGGGACAAAGCCGCTCTTGAGGTCGGGATAGTCCTTGGCGTTGGGGAGGGCCCAGAGACCCTGCACCATCATCGCGGCATCGCCCTTGATGTAGGCGGCCTGTTGCTCGTTCCAGTCCATCTCGGCGGCATTATCCGCCATATTGGCCTTGTACCAGTCCATGATCTTGAAGATGCCGGCCATATCGACACCCTTGTCGAAGGAAGTCTCGCCGACCTGCATCTGGGCGACGAACTTGAATATGCCGGCGTTGCCCACCTTGGAGCCGAGCATGGAGCTATGGATCATCTCGATGAAGTGGCCGATCGACCAGTTGGCCTTTAAAAGACCGGCAAATGGGGTCACGCCGTTCTTTTTGAGGGTATCGGCGACTTTCTGGAGCTCAAGGTAGGTCGTGGGGGCCACGAGCTTATACTTCGCGAAGATGTCCTTGTTATAGACGATGCCGATGCCCGCGAAGTCCATCGGAAGAGCATAGAGCTTGCCATTGTAGGTTACGGATGGCTTGGCGCCATCGATCACCTTGGCCATTATCGGCTGCTTGGACAGGTCGAGAATGTAGCCATTCTTTGCGTTCTCGACTATGGCGGCGTAAGCGGGCTGCTGCATGATGTCGGGTAGCTTGCCGGCGGCGGCGGCGGCGGCGTTCGTGGCCCCGCCGTCGTTCGGGTGGATCTCGGTCACGATTGTGATGCCGGGGTTGGCCTTGGCGAAGGCATCCAGCAGCTTGGGCAGGGTCGGTGTGATCTCAGGCTTGTAATTCGGGATTTCCCTCTCCGCCCAGACAACCAATCCAAAGTTACTTTTCCCTGCGGTCTACAAAGTGGTTTCCGATGATGCCTCGACCACGCCATCAAGCACGTTCAATCCATTTAAGTGCAAA